>Ga0206962_1273_pt2 | contig 12613 bp, 3 predicted proteins | sample Alteio_BWOrgHeat_27_FD_153241 | JGI IMG/M metagenome (GOLD analysis project Ga0206962, IMG submission 153241) | Enriched cells from forest soil in Barre Woods Harvard Forest LTER site, Petersham, Massachusetts, United States -... | ecosystem: Environmental > Terrestrial > Soil > Temperate forest > O...
AATAACCAGATAAACCATATTAAGTCATTGATAAAAACCCTGTCAAATTCGTTTGGCAGGGTTTTTTTATTTTCATGCGGGTCATATTTTACCCAATAGCCCGTTTTCTGGAATTTATTTGGTATATTTGAGGTAGGTAGGTATGCCCCCAACACTTATGATGCGGTTTTATAAATTTATTATTTTGTTTGTGGTCAGTTCTCTGTTGGCAACAAGCGGATATGGACAAGCACTGTCAGGTACCTATACCATAAGCGGTGCAACAGGGGCAAGCTATGCTTCTTTCGCTGGGGCCGTCAGCGACCTTGTTACTAACGGCGTAGCAGGACCTGTAGTTTTTAAAGTAGCGGCAGGTAATTATAATGAAACAGTTAAAATACCTGCAATCAAGGGGGCCAGTGCCACGAATACGATAACCTTCACAGGAGCTGGTACCAGCAGCAGCGGCACACGGATATATTATTCCCTCACGGCATCGGGTAGCGCGGTCATTTATCTTGACAGCGCATCTTACATCACCTTGGATCATATGACCATTGAAAATACGGCAACTTCTACGGCTTCCGTGGCAGTTTACCCGGCTGCGGTGGCCACCAACCTTGATAACAGCAATACCATAAGCAATTGTAACATAAAAGTTGCTATAAGTACATCCACATTGTATAATGTGGTAGGGGTGCATTTATATGACTGCTTGAATGCCACAGTGATCAATTCACATGTTTCTGGGGGGCTATTTGGCATTTTTAACGAAGCATCAACACCAACCCCCAATTTGACATATGGCGGAACCTTGATAAAGAACAGCAGGTTCGTGGGTGCCTATTATAACCATATATATGGGTATGGCTATAAATACGGATTATCAAACGATGTATATGATGGCAATAGCTTTGATTCATCCACAAGCCCATATATATCTGCCATGCAGCTCACCTGCGAAAACGGGGCAACCATAAAGAACAACATCACCAATGGGAATGTGGCCACCTACCTACCCATTGAGATAGATGACCCCAATTCTGGGTCAGCTGCCGTGCCATTTATGATATATAACAACATGATTGGCAACTTTATATACCAAGGGATATATATTGATGCCTATACCATACCCGATATGAACCTATCGGTGTTGCATAATACCATTGATGAGGAAAACAACAACCCATCCTACCTCATTTATGCATATTTGTCGGCGAGTGGCGGGTATAGGATGGAGGACAATCTACTAAGCTCCAGCACTGGGGTCATCCCATTGTATCTATATACTCCGGCATCCCCAAGTAAGATAATGGTGGACGGTAACGACTATTACAACACAGGAGGTGCCGCGCTCATAAATTTCAATGGGAAGTCATACACTAGCCTGTCGGGGTACCAAAGTGCAGTTTCAAGCTTGGGTTGGTCAGTATTTGATAATAATGTTAAACCATATTACCAATCGAAAAGGAACTTGCATTTTGATCAGTTGAGCCCCAATCCTTCAGGGGTATATGCTGGGATAACCGTTGATATAGATGGCGATCCACGTTGCAAGCTTTTTCCGTCAGCCGGAGCTGATGAATCTACATACGGTGGTGGCACCTTTACGGTAAAATTTTATTTGCCCACAAAAATATACCCCAACAGCCCCACCTATGTTTACCAGATCGCAAAGCCAAGTGAACCTAAAAGACATTCTTGGTATCTGAACGGGGTACATGTGAGCGATTCCATCGTTTGTGACAGGGACCAATACCTTGGAATTGGTGACAACCACCTGCTTTGGTTCCGACTCTTCTACGCAGACTTTTACCGTAAGTGCACCAACAGCGGTGCCGGGAACAGACTTTATTTCGAACAAAAATGCCATAAATACCAGAGATGTCGTATCATTTGAAGACCTTAGTACCAATGGCCCAACCAAATGGCAATGGACCATTACACCCGATTCTATTTTTATCAATGGCATAAAGGAGGCAGCCATTACTTATGTATATGGAAGTCCAAATTTTCAAAACCCACAGGTGCAATTCAATTATGGGGGAAAGTATAGGGTTTGCCTCACGGCCAGCAATGGGGTAGGGAAGGGCAATTCGATTTGCAAAAATGACTACATATTGGTTACCCCGGCCTATAATATTGGGGATGTGGCAGTCGTTCGCGATCCTGAAGGGAATTTGTTTGACAATGGGGGCCCAAATGGAGACTATTCCTACGATAGTAAACTGGAATCAACCCTTATTGACCCATGTGCAGACAGTGTATTCCTTACTTTCAGCAAATTTGACCTGTATTGCGGATATGATTATCTCAGGATTTTTGAAGGACGAAACAATTCAGGTAAAAACATATCAGGAAGCTGTACAAGAACGGGTTCCTATATCGGTGCAGGCCCTGGTTTTACAGGCGGCAAGGCTAATCCCGTTTGCGCCTATCCCTGCATGCCGAATGTGACCAAGCCTGATACCTTTGTTGCCAAGAACGTGATGTATTTGGAAATGAGTTGCTATGCTGCTTACCAAAGTGCGGGGTTCGCTGCACATTGGTGGAGTACCCCAAGGAAATCGGCAACCAAGCCCAAAGCTGCCTTCACCATCAGCCTGCCCAACGATTCCATTTGCACCAACGGGACCGTCAATTATGTTAATACAACGAAAATAGACCCGAATGACCCAGCCACGTTTCTTTGGGACCTGGACGGGGACATGACCAACTTTGAATGCATTGGCACTTGCACGGCAGCAGCCTACCCTTACTTTGCGCCAGGCCCCGTGAATATTACCTTGATTGCGATAAATTGTGGAGGGGCGGATACGGTTTCCCACACCATTACTGTTTTTAATCCTAAAAAACCAAAAACAGCTATATTAGCCGACAATACGACACCCACCACTGCGGAAACCGTGTATTTCTCTGCGCCAATGGCCCAATGTGTGGACAACTACCGCTGGACCATTTCTCGGTCGAAAACAACGGCTACTGGCACCGCAACCTATGTAAACAAGACTAGCAGCAATAGCGTTTCTCCTCAGGTAGTGTTTTCAGATACAGGGTATTATGATGTAAAACTTTATACCGACAACTTGGGCGGAACTCAAAAAGATTCATTGACAATTTTTAAATATATCCATGTGAGGATACCCTATTGTGTTCCAACGGTAGCAACCTTGAACCCCAGTATTGGTATCACAAATTTTGTTTTTAATACAATATCCAATACCACCAAGCAAGCCAGCCAAGCCTATTACAATTTTGTGAACAATCCATCATTCTCCACCACAGTGATGAAAGGATTGACCTATCCATTGACAATTACCCAAGATATCAATCAAATGACAGACAATGTAAACCGCACGGTGTATATTGACTGGGACCATGATGGTAGTTTTGTAGCCAATGGTGATATTATCGTTAAAGATTCCAATGCAACGTATTACACCTATTCAACCAAGATCACCATCCCCAAAAATGTAAAAACAGGCGCAACTGTATTGCGGTTGGCCATTAACAAGGGGGCATATAGCAACAAGCCTTGTGGCCAAAACGAAACAGGGGGCTATCAAGACTACCGGGTATATGTAATGCCTTATAGCATATTGCCCGTCATAACCTTGAAAGGGAATCAAGGGTCAAGCGACACTATCTTTGTGGATCAGGCCAACGTTTTTGCCGATCCAGGGTTTCGCGCCACCTCGTTTTTATATGGCAACCTCACAGGGTCGGTGGTACGCACTTCGCGAAAGATAGGCAGTAGCAACCCAAATGACACGTTTAACTCGCTGTTCCCAGGCCCGGTATATATATTCAGCTATAATGTTACCGACTCAGCGGGTAACAAAGCAGTAACCGTTTTTAGGGTGGTAAAGATAATCCCAGATCGGACCCCTCCGAACCTTATAGTAGACAAACCTGACACGGTATATATTGCAGTTACCAAAAAGGCCATCCATCCGGTACCCGTACCAAAAGTGATCAGTTGCATTGACTTGCTCGATGGCCCCTTACCCGTGAAAATAGACAGTGGAAAAGTAAGGACGGATATTGTAGGTATTTACGTAGTAGCATATACCTCAACGGACCTTAGCGGCAATACCATAACTGTGGATAGGGTAGTGGATGTGATTGACTCAATAAAACCAGGCATAGCCCTGAAGGGAAAGGATACGCTATTGCTGGAGGTGAAGACCCCATATAAAGAGCCAGGATACAATGTCTCTGACAATTATTATGCAGATACGACCTTGCTGAAACTGATTTCCATAAACAACGATATCGATACAGGGAAATTGGGCTATTATCAAGTGGTGTATAGCCTTACGGATCCCTCTGGTAATAATACGACCATAATAAGGACCGTGAAAGTGGTGGATACCATACCTCCTGTTATAACCCAAATGGGTAGCCTAAAAGACAGCATTGCCGTTTTTAGTTCATATACTGACCCAGGGTTTGTTGTTTCCGATAATTATGATAAAACTTCTGCCATTAAAACATCTCTTTCCGGCAGTTATTATACCCAGTTCCCCAGTGGCAAACCTGCAACCGTTATCGGGGTTTATACCATCGTTTATCGGGCTACTGATCTATCGGGGAATACCTCTGTACTTACCAGGACCCTGAAAGTACAGGACAGGGATGCACCCATCATCATTCTTACCGGCCCGGTATCCGCTACGGTATGCAGGTGGTTCAAGTATGTGGATGATGGATATGTGGTAACAGATAATTATGACAAAATTCAAGACCTGACCATAGATACGTTGGGAACTTTTGTCACCAAGGGGGGTACAACAAACGAGAATTACCTAGATCTATATTACACGGCTACAGATAAGTCCGGAAATATTGGAACCACGGCATATCGCCTGATCACGGTAAAATCGAACAACGATCCTGCATGTGTTTCTGGCATCGATCCAGGAAAGGATTATGACAATAATATCAGCATTTATCCCAACCCAGGAACTGGAATTTTTACCATCAAAACCGGGGTGCTGCTCAACGAAAACGCTACCATCACGGTGACCAATATTCTCGGGCAAAGCATCGGAAAGTTCCCCATTTATAAAACTGGGGAAAGCTCCTTTCAAATAGATCTTTCAGATCAACCTCCCGGCAACTATTTTCTTGTCATTGAAACAACTACAGGAAAATGGACCAAACGTTTGGAAGTTGCTAAATAATAGCGCAAACGCTATTGTTTGTATCTGGTAAAACACAGAAATGAAACCATCAGGTACCCGGATGGATAAACCGTCTCTTGTTTTTTTGGTTGTTCTATTTGCACACTAAATAAATTTATATATTTGTAAGTGGCTGAGTGAAGTGCATTCGGATGGAGAGGTTGATCACAGCAATGCACGCATTGCTATAAAGCGGGAGATCAAATGCGAATTGGAGCTAAAATTTGGGGAGTACTTGCAGTTTTTGCAATCTTATATCTCCCTGGAACATCTGCCGGCAGTCTTTCCGGAAATTATACCGTTGGCGGTACGGGGGCTAACTATGCTAGCTTTACCGATGCGATAAAGGCGTTAACTGCAAATGGTGTATCAGGCCCGGTAAATTTTGCGGTGGGTGCTGGAAGTTTCAATGAGGCAATCACCATTCCCCGCATCAAGGGGGCAAGTGCAACAAATACAATCAAATTTAGTGGCAAGGGTATCAGCAGCGGCGGCACTCGGATATATTATTCGCTTTCCACATCGGGCAGTGCCGTTGTTTACCTAAATGGGACTTCTTATATTGCTTTAGAAAACCTGACCATCGAAAACACGTCGAAATCGGGTGCTGTATACGCAGTGTGGCCATCTACTTTGTCAACCTACGGAGATACAAATACCATTGTCCGCAACTGCAACATCATTTCCCCGGTGAGTTTCGGGTATTTTGCCTATTACAATTCGGTACACCTTTCCAACTCGTATGGTGCCACTTTGTTGAACAACAGAATAAAAGGAGGGCTGTATGGATTGTACAATGAAGGGCGGTCTCTTACATCCACAGTTTCCTATGGGCATTCCAATATTTCCGGCAACAGGTTCACGGGTGCTTGGTTTGATCAGATATTTGGCTTTTCTTCTCAATATGGCCTTAGGGGCGATGTTTACAGTGCCAACAGTTTTGATTCATCAGCTTATTTTACCACTATCGGTATACACCTATCGGGTGAAAATGGGGCTACCATAAAGAACAACATTATCAATGGAAATATTGCCTGCTCGGTACCGATACAAGTTGACAATCCTAACTATTCTATAAATTCCGATACGTTTTGGGTGTACAACAATATGATGGGTAATTTTACCAGTTACGGTATGGATATTGACGTGTTTCAATATTCAAAAATAAACCTGGTGGTACTGCACAACACCATTGACGAAGAGAACAATAAACCGTCAGACCTGATATATGCTGCCCTGTCAGGATGTACTGGCGTGCTAATAGAAAACAACTTGTTGAGTTCATCATCTAGTGCGGTGGCACTGGCCGTTTTTACATTGGGCACCCCTAAGGGTATTATTATTGATGGCAATGACTACTACAACACAGGTTCTTCCTTTTTAAATGTCAATGGAATAACCTATGGCAGTTTATCGGATTATTTGAAGGATGTGCCCTCATTTGGTTGGGGAGCTTCTGACAAGAATACCAAGCCTTATTTCATTTCCAAGCGTGACCTGCATTTGGATCAGTCTGTCGCCAACCCATTTGGTGTGCTTACCGTGGTTTCGACGGATATTGATGGTAATAAACGTTGCGGTTCATTCCCCACTGCCGGGGCAGACGAATCCAAATTTGGTACCGGTCCCCTATCAGCCAAATATTTCCTGCCTTCCAAAATTTACCCGGGCAGCCCTGTCACCATTCCGCAATCCTATAAATCAACTGACCCTAAAACCTATCAATGGTTTCTTAACGGAAAGATGATCAGCGACTCGGTCGCGCTTTTCACTGATAAGTTTGTGTCTGGAACCAATACCCTCACTTTGAAGGTGTCTTCATGTTATACCACTGATTCATTTTCGCAGACTTTCCGGGTAGATCCCCCGACTTCCGTGCCAGTATCTGGTTTTATCGCAGATAAAAACCGATTAATGACGGGAGATGTTGTTTCATTTAGCGATCTGAGTGACAATGGCCCTACTTCTTGGTATTGGCATATTTCGCCAGATAGCACTATTGTGAATGGGGTAAAAGCACCTCCATATGTATATGTCTATGGGGATCAATATTCACAGAACCCAAAGGTCATGTTCAAGTATAGTGGCAACTATAAAGTTTGCTTAGTGGCAATCAATGGACTGGGAAAAGGAAAGACATCATGCAAGGACAACTATATTGAAGTCACGACAGCATTGAACCTGGGAACCGAGCCTGAAACTCGGGAAGCCTCAGGCTTTGTATTTGACAACGGAGGCAAGGACAAAGATTATATTTACGATAGTAAGGTGGAATCCATCCTTATAGACCCTTGCGCTGATAGCATTTACGCAGTTATTACTAGCTTTGACCTGTATTGTGGTTATGATTTCCTGAGACTATATGATGGGTTCAACAATAAAGGAAACCTATTGGGCAATTGCAAAACCAGTGGTTTCGGCGCTAGCAAAGGATTCACTGGGGGGAAGGCAAGAGCTGGGTGCGTATATCAATGCATGCCAAATGTAGCCAAACCTGACACTTTTGTAGCAGGTAGACAGCTTTATATTGAAATGAACTGCAATGCGGCCTATAAAAGCGCAGGTTTTGAGCTGTATTGGTGGAGCAAGCATCGAACAGTCAATACCAAACCTGCATCATCATTTGTGTCTTCGGGTTCCGGTGATTCGATTTGTTTGAACGGTATCATGAACTTTACGAACACCACTAAAATTGATCCGGCTGACCCTGCTACATTTCTTTGGGACTTGGACGGGGACTTATCCAGTTTCGAATGCATCGGTGCTTGTGCCACAGCCATGTATCCCTACAACCATCAAGGACCCATAGAAGTGAGCCTGATAGCTACCAATTGCGGCGGATCGGATACTTTTGCCAGAACCATATATGTATTTGATCCATTTGCCCCCCAGGCCAATCCATTGGCAGACAACACATCTCCCACTACCAATGATATCGTGTTTTTTAGTGCCCCGTCTGCAGCATGTATAGATCATTACAAATGGACTATCGGCCCATCTTTGCCCAAAAGCAAATCGTTGGCTATATTTACTGGAGGTACAGACAACACCAGTGCCAGCCCACAGGTTATGTTTCCTGATACTGGGTATTATGACGTAAAACTGTATATGGATAACCTGAACGGAAAACAAAAGGATTCTTTGACCCTAAGCAGATATATACATGTCAGGCATCCCTATTGCATCCCAACAGTGGCAAATTCCATTATTGGTATTGGTATTTCCAAGGTTGTTTTTAATGCAATCAGCAATGCATCTTCCTCAGCATTGATACCCTACACCAGTTATGTGAATATACCGGGATTGTCTACAAGTGTGGAACAGGGACTGAGTTATGCTTTGACCGTTTCGCGAAACCCAGCCCAACTTTCTGAGCCAGTGAGCCATGCCGTGTACATTGATTACAACGGAGACGGTAACTTTTCGGATCCTGGCGACTTGGTTGCATCAGATTCAAACTCCTATTCTGCTGATTTCAAGGCAAAAATAAAAATACCTGCCAATGGCAAGAGCTTGGCAACTGTAATGCGTGTGGCAGTGAACAAAGGGAGCTATGGCAATAAGCCATGTGGCAAAAATGAATATGGGGAGTATGAAGATTACCGGGTATACATCGTCCCATATCAAACGTTACCAATCATTACACTTAAGGGCATTAATGGCCCTGCCGACACTATAAAAATTGAACAGGGAGGGATGTTTATTGACCCCGGCGCCTTTGCTTCATCGGTGCGCTTTGGGAACCTGACTGCAGACATAAAAAGGACATCCCGAAAACTGTATACTTCCAAAGGGGTAGATACTTTGAATACATGGATTCCGGGGATATATATCATCAGTTACAATGTCTCGGATTCGTTGGGCAACAAGGCGATAACACAATATCGCGTGGTAGTGGTTGGCAAAGATAAAACGCCCCCTGTAATCATTGTGGATGGCCCTGACACAACTTTGGTTGCTGTTACTCTGTTGCCTATGCATTCGTATCATATTCCCCAAGTGTTTAAATGTACCGACAATATAGATGGTGCCCTTCCGGTTTTCATAGACAGTTCTAGCGTAATGACCAATATGGTAGGGTCTTATATTATATATTATCAAGCTACGGATAACAGTGGCAATACCAGTATCGTACAAAGGGTGATAAAAGTGATTGACAGTATAAAACCTGTGATGAACTTAAATGGGGATACTTTGATGACTCTGGAAGTAAACACATTATTCACTGATCCCGGTGTGAACATTTCTGATAATTATTACCCTTCATCGACGCTCAATGGCCTTGTGCTGATTACTTCCAACCTGGATACATCAAGTACAGGGGTATATGAACTGGTCTATACCTTGGCAGACCCATCTGGAAATATGGCATTGCCACTGCACCGGTATGTGATAGTGGTTGATACCATAAAGCCAGTTATAGTTGGCAATGGTCCGATGATAGACAGCATGGAAGTCTTTGATAGCTATGAGGATCCTGGGTTCTCGGTAACCGATAACTACAGCCCAGCCCAACAAATTACGACCCATGTTTCAGGCACTTATTTCAAAGCTTTTCCAAAGGGTAGTTCTGCTTATATCACTGGCGAATACAGTATCGTTTATAGTGCCATAGATGGGGCCGGCAATACAGCTTATGCCACCAGGACCATAAAAGTACAGGACCGTACAGCACCAACCATTTCTCTTAAAGGGAGCGAAATGATTACGATATGCCGTTGGGCCGAATATAAGGATGAGGGATTTGTGGTACATGACAATTATGACAGCATTAAAAACATAGAGATAGATACGGAGGGGAATTTCTATTCTGCCGGGGGCACCACACTCCAAAATTTGCTCTCCCTTAGGTACAAAGCAATAGATAAATCAGGCAATGTTGGGTACTCTACCTACAGGATTATTGAAGTGAAACCAACTGACGATCCATCCTGCCATTCTTCCATAGCACTAGGGATGCCTTTGGATAGGTATGTAAATGTTTTTCCAAACCCATCGACGGGTATCGTAAATATAGAAATGAATTTCAATAGTCAAGAAACAGTGCAGGTTACTGTTTTGGACATGCTTGGTCATGAGATGCAATCTGTGAATGAAGGGATCGTGACTTCTCAGAAAATTTCCTTGGACTTCGGCACTCGAGAAATCGGGATCTATTATTTACGAATTGTTGCCGGAAACCAAGTGCTGGTGCGCCGGGTAGAATTAGTGCGGTAATACCCACTTTCATTCTTTTTATGACAGCCCTACCTGTTTTAAACGCGTAAGATTTTTTGCCGGCTGCTGAGGGATTTAACATGGAAAACGGCTTTTTTGTGTGTTAACAAACAACTATTTTTTGTGATGGGCAATAATGCGATTTTTACAAGGGTAAGAATCCGATTTTTTCTTCAATATGCTTTTCAAAAATTTGATCTATATTCGGCACCGTCTCGAAAAATTTCAAAAAATGAGTAAATCCCCCACATACATGAACAACTCTACCAGTATTTCAAAATTCTCCCTATGGGCCACCATCTGTTTGCTTTTCTTGTCTGTTAGTTCCCGGGCACAGTTATCGGGCAGCTATTCTGTTTGTTCTGGCACCGGTTGCAATTACAGTAGCATTGGTGCCGCCGTATCTGACCTTGTGTCCAAAGGAATAAGCGGTGCGGTGACATTTAATGTAGGTGCTGGTACGTACATTGAGTATATTACTATCCCGGCTATCACCGGTTCTTCCTCCAAAAATACGATTACCTTTAAAGGGGCGGGCCGGACGAAGACTTTCCTGAAAGGCACTTCCGGCTCCAATGTGCTGTCTATCAACAATGCCATATATGTGACATTTGATGGTTTTACCATCCAAAACACATCTAGTTCTGGTGTAACCGTCAGCCAGTCAGGAACATCTAATTGTTCGATCATCAACTCCAACATACTAACGGTGAATGGCGGCGGCTCCAACTATAATGTTCAAGCCCAAAACACCAATTACCTTAATATTTCTAACTGCTATTTGTATGGAGGGTACTTTGGTTTTGCGTTTACTGGTTCAAGCGGTACCAGTTCTTCACCCATAGGCAACCTCACATTCAACAATAACAGGGTCATCAAATTTACCCAGTATGGCATTTATGTCACCAATTCAGGCTATGTATGTGAAAACAATACATATTCCAACAATGTATTTGATTCTTCCAATGCTTCAAGTGCGTATTCTATATATTCCATATCTGAAGATGGTGCTGCCTATAAAGGAAATGCCAGCTATGCAGCCACTGCATATCCTGCAATTTTGGAAAACTGCAATACCTATGTGTCATCGAAACAATACTTGGTAGCGAACAATTTTCTTACCAATTTCTCAGGTTACGGCATTTACTTGTATGTGCCAAGTTCATCTTCAAATGTTTTGGTTGCCCACAATACCATCTATACCGATTCCACGATGAAATGTTCGGCGGCGATGAACGTTTCATATAGCGGCAGTGCCAAAGGGCTGAGCTTAGAAAGCAATATTCTTGAGGTATTGGCTACGAACGCATCAAACTTCGTTTGTCTGTCACTTGCGGGCAACTCATCCTCATACAATATCATTGACGGCAATGATATTATATGCCCAGGGCTTACTACGGCCTACGTATTTGGTAACACATATACTGATTTTGCATCGTATCAAAAGGCCATGGAAAAATCTGGCTGGGAAGCCAATGCATCGAGCTTGAAGCCTGTGTATGTTAAAGCGCCTACCAATTTGCATCTCAATCAATCAAAAGCAGCTCCTATTGGAGTTTACTGCGGGGTTGATGTTGATATTGATGGAGATTCCCGGTGTAAATTATTCCCAACAGCAGGAGCAGATGAATCGACCTATGGCAAGGCCCCCGCTACCGTAAAATTTTTCTTGCCTTCCATCACCTATCCTTCCTCACCTACCATAATCTATTCAACGGCCAAGGCTGGCGATCCAAAGATTTATTATTGGTATCTCAATGGAAAACTGGTCAGCGATTCACTGGTATTACTCACTAGTGGCTTTACAGTCGGGGTGAATACCTTGAAACTAGTGATTGTGAGTTGCTCGGGAAAAGATTCTTTCCAGAAAAATGATACTGTTAAAGCACCATCCAGTGCGCCAGTGGTGGATTTTATTTCCAATATAAATAAGATAACCACGGGAGGGGTGGTGGCTTTCCAAGACATAAGCTCAAACGGCCCTACATCCTGGTCATGGACAATATCACCTCAGTACTCTTATCCCAATGGGGTGCAAACTGCCAATTATTCTTACGTATATGGTAGTTCATCTTCATTTGCTCCACAAGTGCAGTTCAATGTAGCAGGGAATTATAAAGTCTGTTTGACTACGACCAATAGTGTAGGCAGTGCCACGGCAGTGTGCAAAACAAACTATGTGGCTGTGATATCATCCATAAACCTAGGAAACAATATCGTGGCACGCGATG
>Ga0206962_1278_pt1 | contig 12533 bp, 10 predicted proteins | sample Alteio_BWOrgHeat_27_FD_153241 | JGI IMG/M metagenome (GOLD analysis project Ga0206962, IMG submission 153241) | Enriched cells from forest soil in Barre Woods Harvard Forest LTER site, Petersham, Massachusetts, United States -... | ecosystem: Environmental > Terrestrial > Soil > Temperate forest >...
GACCGGCTCGATAACCAGACTGTCGGCGCCGGGATGATTGATTTCGCACTGCGCAGGGCCGCCAATATCCATTGGCAGGCATTAGATATCAATAAGGACGTCCGCGCCGCGCAAAAGCTGCAGAAGCCCGTGTGCCTTTGGTTCACGGGGCTTTCCGGATCGGGAAAATCAACCATCGCAAACCTCCTTGAAAAGCGCATGTTCGCAGCGGGAAGGCACACCTACATACTCGATGGCGACAACATTCGCCATGGTCTGAGTCGAGACCTTGGGTTCTCCGAGGCCGATCGGGTAGAGAATATTCGGCGCGTAACGGAAGTCTCCAGGTTGCTAGTGGATGCGGGGCTCGTGGTGATCGTCGCGTTCATCAGCCCATACCGTGCCGAGCGCGAAATTGCCCGGGCACGCTTCGAACCTCGAGAATTTCTGGAAATCTTCGTCGACACTCCGCTCGATGAATGCGAGCGACGCGATCCGAAGGGACTTTATGCCAAGGCAAGGCGCGGAGAATTGGTGAATTTTACAGGTATCGACAGTGAGTACGAATCTCCGATGGCACCCGAAGTTCGCCTCGACACCGTCGCCCACAGCGCGGAGGAGTGTGTTGATCTCATTCTGCTCGCCTTGGATCAGAGTTCGTTGCAGGTGCCGCAGGGATGAGCGGCAGCATGATCGATCTAAGAGGCCTGAACTGCTGACTTTGCAGTAAATTTGCCGCGCAGTGAGCGTGGCAGGATGACAACATCCTGCCACACTTCTGTTGAACTCCAAGCCGAAGTTAATGAATCACAGTGGTTGCTACACCGTTTGTGAAGAGTGGCAAAGCTGTCGATGAGGTTACTGAACCGAACACTTCAATGCGTCCATGACTCTCCGCAGCCACTACTGTCGGAATAGAGATGCTTTGTTCCCCGCCGGTGGCAAGGCGTCCTACGGTGACTACAACTTCATTGCCTTGCAAGGTGATGGTGTCGCCCGGGGTTCCAGCGAAGACCACGTTGTTGGGCAACAGTAGCCGTACCTGCGTTCCGTTGAGCGAATACTGCGAATTGTTTTTGAGGCGGACCGTATAGGTCAGTTCTTCCCCGGCATGAACTTTACCCGGGGCTGAGAGTGATGCCGAGATCGATAAAATGACCTCCGGCTTCGTGACGGTCCATTTGTCGAGCAGCACCGACGTGCCGGTTGCGGGAGCAGAAACGAGCTGACCCGTGGAAGGATCGATTTGCGTGTCGGGGATAGGATCGTTCAATGGCTGGCCATTGATATCCGTGCCGAAGGGAGCGGGATCGGCGGAGGTAGCTGAGGAGGTAGCCTGCAGCGGCTCGCTGATCTGGAAGAGCGTCAGCTTGTTGTGGTCCACCAGGACATCGCCGAAGGAGAAGACTTTCGCCTTGAGCTTGACGGCGATTTTTTCTCCCGTGCCAGCGTTGGGAAGGAAGTTCAGCATTTCAGGGTTGGTCAGGTTGGTGTCCAGCCACGATGCCGGGCCTTGTGGGACTGTCAGCCCCGGCTCATCGGTGAATGTTCCAGTCGCGGAATCCTCCTGATCGAGACCCACTCCGCTGCCGCGTGGCGGGGCAAAGTTGCCATCGAAGTCGCGGTTGCCGCCTGCGCCTTCCACGATGTAGAGAACGCCATCGGGCACAGTCTTGGTGGCTCCGTCGAAGTTGCTGTCCACAAAGACGGCGGGCGATCCGGCCGTCGTGCTGACCGGACCGGCGGTGCGGGTTGTGGCGCGAATGGGAAGTGTGCGCTGATAGTTATGGTCGTGGCCGTTAAAGACAATGCTTACGCCGTGATCTTCGAGCAGTTTGGCGATGGCGCGCATCTGGTTGTTAACGATCGTCGCATCACCTGAGGTGAACGCGGGCTGGTGATAGACGACGATCTTCCAGAGTTGCTTGCTGGAATCGAGATCGTTGATGACCCACTGCCCCAGAGCCGTGGGATAGGCCGAGAAGACTGGCGGTGCCGCATTAAAGGCGTTTGTGCTGGGCAGATTGTCGTTGAACAGATGCGGGTTGGCGTCAAGAAAGAGAAAGTGGGCGTTGCCGTAATCGAAGGAGTAATTGCTCTGGTGATCGATCTGCGTCTTCGCGCCTTTACCGGTGTCAACCTTTGTGGAGCTGCGTAGCGCGCTGATCGCGGCTGGCGAGGTATATGTTTGTCCCTGGTAGGTAAGCGTGAAGCCAGTGGCGGCGGAAGTGGTGACGTTCCAGTCATACTGGATGTCGAAGCCCTTCGGCCCGTTCTGAGGGAAATAAAAGTCATTGAAGAAGGAGAGCGCGTCTCCGCCGCTGAGGTTACCGCTGAACGCAGGCGCTGAGTTGTCTGCCAGCAGGTTTGCCGAGACCCCCGTGCTGCCCAGATCATGGTTTCCGTCTACGGGAAAGAACAGCTTGCTGCGGATGATCGGCGCGCCAGTCTCATTTGAATCCTGATCGCTGTTGAAGACGGGGAAGAAGAAATCGCGGTAGCTGTCTTCCGATCCTTCGTTATAAACATTGTCGCCGGTGTTGAGAATGAAGTCCGGATCGGGCCGCGAGGGCTGATTGGCTAACGGGATATTTGCGGCGTTGTAGATGAGGTGAGCAATGCGCGCCTCATAGTCCACGACGCGGGCAGGATTTGCGTTCGGATCTACGGGGAAAAAGCCTTCGTCTCCTTCGACGGCAAAGGAGTAGACAGGGCCACGCTTGCGAGTGCGGAATGAAGAGGCGAAGCCGCCATGCGGCATACCGGGTCCGGTCACGCGATATTGATACACGGTGTCGTAGCGCAGGTCGTGAAGGACAGCGGTGTAGTTCGTGTGCGGTCCGTAGGCTCCGGGAATAGTTGGCAGCGCGGGATCGGCCGCAAGATAGTTATCGATGACGCGGGCGCTGGCTTTGACATAACTGCTGCCGTGTTGAGCAAAACCGAAACTATGTTCTGCTGCACTGAACTCGACTTTGTAGGCGGAGGTGTTGGGTGCTGTCTCGTCTGTTTGCCATGCGATCACGATCTGATCTGAGGGACCGAACGTTCCGTTATCGCCGAGCTGAATATAGGGGGAGAATGTGACTTGCTGGCCAAAAGCGGCTGGCGCAAGCGCGACGCATACCATCATGGCCGGAATGCGCAGCCTTGATAATGTGCCAATCAGAGAGGACGGCTTCATGGGGATCTCCTTTACGCTCCAGTGACTTCGCCGGCCCGGCTGGGCATCGCAGCAGATTAGGCTCGCGTCCCGCGGCACACGACGAAGACGAGCGCGAGTGTATGCCTTGCCCGGTCACACAGTTATGAATGCGGCTTCAATATTTGGGTTAAATTACCGGCTGATTTCTGGAAGCGTGTATCCCTGGAGAATTGGCAAATCTTCGAATACGTGACCGCCGTCATGGCAAATTAATCTGCCCGCAATCTCAACCGTTCAGGCTTGAATGTGCGCTTTTCATCGAAAGCGCCGGTAAGAATTCCTTGGTACGAGGGCGATGGATGCGGACTACAAGACGGCGCTTCCTGCAACAGATGAGTTGGTTGACGGCGGCGACGGCAGCTCATGGCGCTCACATCATGCAACCGGCAGCCGCCGCGCGGTTGCTCGACACCCGAGCACTCGCGCACTTTGTCGATCCGCTGCCGATCCCGGCACTTGCGAAACCGGCGGGACTGCGGCCGAGTCCGGCAAATCCCGCGCGCCAGGTGCCCTGGTATCACATCGCGATGCGGCAGTTTCAAGCGAAGGTACATCGCGACATAGTGCCGACGACATTCTGGGGGTACAACGCATCGTGCCCCGGTCCCATCATCGAGGTGCGCAGTGGTGAGCCACTCCTGGTGGAATGGGCGAACGAGTTGCCGCGTCAGCACTTCCTGCCCATCGACCACACACTGCACGGTGCGGAGGCCGATAAACCCGAAGTGCGGACGGTGGTGCACCTGCACGGCGGCAGAACGGGTCCGGAAAGTGACGGCTATCCGGAAGACTGGTTTGTGACTGGACACTCGGCAACCTGCTACTACCCGAATCAACAGGAGGCAACCGCCCTCTTTTATCACGATCACGCCATGGGCATTACTCGCCTGAACGCAGTCGCAGGTTTGACGGGCCTTTATCTGATCCGCGATGAGTTCGAAGATGGATTGAACCTGCCCAAAGGCGACTATGAAATCCCGCTCGTCATTTTCGACAGGTCTTTTCACCCTGACGGCCAGCTCTACTATCCCGTCTCCGGCAAGCCAGATGCGCCCTGGGTTTCTGAATACTACGGCAGCGCCATTCTGGTGAACGGGAAGATTTTTCCCTATCACGAAGTCGAGCCGCGCAAGTATCGGCTGCGCCTGCTCAACAGCTCGAATGGCAGCTTCTACCGGCTCACCTTTTCGGCGGACGCGTCGATGGCCTCAGAAAGTCTTGCTTTTCACCAGATCGGAAGCGAGCAGGGTTTTTTGGCCTCTCCTGCGGAGATGAACCTCCTGATCTTGGGCCCGGGCGAGCGGGCCGATCTCATCGTCGATTTCAGCAGTCACGCGGGCAAAGAAGTATTTCTACGAACCGACGTGACCGTCGTGATGCAGTTCCAAGTGTCCGCCAACAAAGTATCCGACCCATCTTCTCTGCCATCGACGCTCCGCCCTATTGCCCGCATTCCGGAAAGCGCCGCCGTTCGCACCCGCGAACTCACTCTCGGCGATTATCAGAACCGCCTGGGCCGGTCGAGCGTGATGCTGCTGAATGGCGCGCACTGGGACATGCCGGTGACAGAGAATCCGCTACTAAATTCGACCGAGATATGGTCGTTCATTAACCTTACGGACGATTCGCATCCCATCCATCTGCACATGGTCCGCTTCCAGGTGCTGGACCGCAGACCTTTCGATCCTTCTGTCTATCAATTAACGGGCAAGATCGTCTTCACCGGTCCTGCCGTTGTCCTTGCCGCAAACGAACTCGGCTGGAAAGATATCGTGCGCGTTGATCCCACGACCGTAACCCGCATCATCGTAAAGTTTGAAGGCTTCGCCGGTAGATATGTCTGGCACTGCCACATGCTGGAACACGAGGACAACGAAATGATGCGTCCGTTTGTCATTTCAGCTGAGTGATGTCCAGTTTTTCAGTTCCCGTGGGATCGTCGCCAAACATCCCCCATACCCCAAAATGGGGCTATTTCTGGATTCGGCGGTTACTCTCTCGGAGTTGCGGCCGTGTCCTTTACGAGTGGGCGACATCCAGATGGAAGCTCTCTTTGTAGGGCTGGACAGGATAGCCTTTGGCCTTCCAGGCATTCAGGCCGCCCTTGAGAAGCTTCACTCGATTGAAGCCCAAGGTCAAAGCCCGGTGCAGGACTTCCCGGCTGCTTTCCTCGCCCGGACAGGTGCAGTACACGACGACATCCCGGTTCTTCGAGACCAACGAAGGATTTTCCGTAATTTCTCTGGGAGAAAAGCGTTGCGCGCCGGGGATGATCTCCGACTCAGTCAAAACATCGAGCGGCAGACGCACATCGTAGATCAACACATCATGCTGGGAAAGTTGAAGTTCGTGCAGTTCCTCAGCGGTAATGCAGTGCTGCTCCATCTCGCGCTGCTCGTCGCGCGCTCGCCTGCGCCACAATCCAAGGGCCGCGCATAAAAGGACAATACCACCGGCTAACAGGGTCAGAAGCATGCTTCCCTCCTCATCGAGCCGTACTATGAGATTCCCGAACCGGCTCCAAGGATTCGAACTCCTCGAGGGGAGCGTTGTGTTCGAAATGAATACCGGACGGTATCCAACCCGAGGGATTGCCGTCTTTTCTTCATTCTGATAATAAAAAAGCGGGTTGGCAGCGGTTGATCCGCAAATTCCGCGAATCTGTATGCCTGCCCAGGCATCTGTCCTTCTGTATGGTGCGCAATCGACTGCTGCCTTATCTTCGGTTGTTCCTATTGGTCTGCGCGGTTGTTCGAGGGATAGCGGAGGCACAGGATGTTTCTGCGCCAGCGCCGCAGCCCGGAACAATCATCGGCACGGTGATGGACACGAACGGGGGCACGATTCCTAACGCTACAGTGGTCCTTCAAGGCATTGCGCCGAACGATCGTCGTACGGCTCAGACAAACGACGACGGCTTCTTTCAGATTACCGGTGTGACGCCAGGGACTTCGTATCGGCTCAGCGTGAGCGCCAAGGGCTTTGGAGACTGGAGCTTGCCCAGCGTCACGCTTACGCCTGGCCAGTACCTGGACGTGACCGGCATTACGCTCGCGGTGACAGATACGGTTACTGTACGGGCTGTCGTCTCAACCGATGAGATCGCGACGCAACAGGTAGAATTAGAGACAAAGCAGCGGGCCTTCGGCGTTCTGCCCATGTTCTATGCGGTCTACGATCCCCACCCCGTGCCGCTGAGCTCGAAACTGAAGTTCAAGCTTGCCTTCCGTACGTCAATTGATCCATTTTCCTTCGGCGCAGACGCTTTCCTCGCGGGAGTCAAGCAGGCGAACGACAGCCCGCGGTATGGACAGGGTGTCGAAGGTTATGCGCAGCGTTTCGGCTCAAATTATGCGAATGGCTTTACAGACATCATGATCGGCGGGGCTGTGTTGCCCACGGTGTTGCATCAGGACCCTAGGTACTTCTACCAAGGCACCGGCTCGAAGAAATCGCGCGTGCTGCATGCGCTGTCGGGCCCGTTTATTGCCAAGGGTGACAACGGGCACTGGCAGCCGAACTACTCCAGCATGGGCGGATACCTGTCTTCGGGCGCGATTGCGAACACCTACTATCCGGACAAGGATCGAGGGACGGCGACGGTGTTCGGCGTTGCCCTTGTCGAAGCCGGGGGGACTATGGTTGCCGATGTGATCCAGGAGTTCCTGCCGCGCAAAGGGCGATGAGCACCTTCGCGGCACAGCCTACAGGCAATACCTGGAGGATTCATGCTTCGCAGATTAGTGGATACACGGAGGGAATACTCGCTTGCCCTGGCTCGTTTCGTTGCTCTTGTTCCTCCGGCATTGGAGTTCTGCTCGACCGTTTCGCGCCTCGGCACATCATCCTGCCGTCGATTCTGATCTTCGCGCTGGCGCTTGCTCGCTCAGCAAGCTGGGACCACATATTGGCCACTTTTGGGCAGGTTATGCGTAGGCTATCTGATCGACCGCTTTACACCGCAACGCATTCAGAGTGAATGACGGAGTCTACCTTAGCGTCTTGATCTGGTGAGTTCGATTACATCTGAAAATCTGCGAGTAAATAAGGAATAAGCGCATTGGAAACGGATTACCAATAGAGGCTGTTTGACACTCTGGAGGAGTTGTGAGAACACATCTGCATGGTTTACCGGTGGAAACCGTTATTGCTGCGCAGGCTGCGGGCAGCGCATACGGTAACGCCATTGGTCCCGCCAATGTTGTGCTGGGGACGAGCATCACTGGCATCAAGGGTCAGGAAGGAGCAGTACTACGACAGGCGATGCCCTGGACCATCCTGGTCGCAGTGTTGACTGGATTGGCAACGGTTGCACTCGTTCTTCTCCGTTGAGGTAGTTCGATGGACAAATTAACCGCAGAGACAATCGCTCTGGTATTACTGCGCGGCGGCACTGCAGTGGATGCTGCCATTGCAGCAAATGCGGTGTTATGTGTGGCCTATCCGCACATGGCCGGATTGGGCGGCGACAGCTTCTGGTTGATCGCTGATGAAAAGACCAATCGCGTCCATGGGCTGAACGCCAGTGGTCATGCGGCTCAGCTTGCAACGTTGGACTACTATCGTTCCAAAGCTGCAGACAATGAAATTCCATCGCGTGGGCCGCTGGCCATTCTGACCGTGCCGGGCGCTGTCGACGGGTGGCGTGCGGCACACGAGCGCTTTGGGGCCTGCCCTGGAGTGAATTATTTGAAGCGGCGATTACTTATGCCCGCGACGGTGTACCGGTTAGCCGCTCTCTGCTTGATTGGATCGTGCAGGATGTGCCGATTCTGACACAGCACCCGGAGACGGCTGCCGTTTTCCTGCCTGGGGGTCAAGTCCCGCGCGAGGGGGCGCGGCTCGTCCAAACAAACCTTGCGCAGTCGTTGCAGCATATCGCCGAGCAAGGTGCGCGCGCAGGATTTTACGAGGGACAAATCGCTAAACGGATTTGTGAAGGCATTCAATCGTTAGGCTCGCCGCTGCGGGCAAGCGATTTTGCCGGCTTCCACGCAGAGTGGATTGACCCCATCACCACAACGTATCGAGGCTACGATGTGCATGAGTTGCCGCCAAACACTCAAGGGTTCACACCGCTCCAGATCTTGAATCTTATCGAAGGCTATGACGTGGTTGCCTGGGGCGACGGCACCGCAGACTACTACCACCATATGGCGGAGGCAGTGAAGATCGCTTTTGCCGATCGGGAAGAATGGCTGACAGATCCACGTTTCGTGGAGATTCCGGTGCAGCGGTTAATCTCGAAGGAATACTGCAATGAGCGCCGCAGGTTGATAGATCCGGAACGGGCACTGGATATTTCCCAGGTGCCTGCCGGTATTGCCTATGCACATCCACATGAACGTCGCGTCCCTGAAGGCGATACCTGCTACTTCTGCGCAGCAGACAAGAACGGAATGGTCGTGTCGCTGATTCAATCGATTTTTCACGACTTCGGAAGTGCTGTTATCGGCGGCAACACAGGCATTATCATGCAAAATCGGGGCGCGTTCTTTTCACTGGATGAGCTTCATCCGAATCATCTGAAGCCCGGAAAGCGCACATTTCATACCTTGATCCCCGGTTTGATGACGCGCAAAGGAAAGCCCTATCTTGCTTTCGGTTCGATGGGTGGCGAAGGACAACCGCAGACGCAGGCAGCGCTCACGACCCGGATCATCGATTTTGGCTATAACGTTCAACAGGCCATTGAAGCGCCTCGCTGGTTGATGGGTCGCACTTGGGGAACAAAATCGCGCAATATGTCGCTCGAAGGCCGCATCCCTGATGAGGTAGTGCGCGAACTAAAACGGCGTGGCCAGCCCGTGCAAATGGTCACCGACTGGAATGACAACATGGGGCATGCGCATGCCATCCGCGTCGATCGAGAACAAGGCTTCTATGAAGGAGGGGCTGATCCGCGCGGCGACGGCGCCGCCCTGGGATACTGACCTGCCGTCTTGACGGCGATGTTGTGGAGCAACCCCAGGACTGGTGATTCGCCCGGGAGATACAAAGATGAGTCAACTTATGATCACATCGCTGGTTGTTGTCACGATGATGGTCTTGTTCATCTGGAATAAGTTGCCGGCGGCAATCGTAGCGGTGTTCTCGTCACTTGTCCTGTATTTCACCGGCGTCCTTAACGCGCATGACACTTTGGCGGGATTCGGTGACTCATTGGTTGTATTCATTGCTGCTCTTCTGGTCATCGGTACCGGACTGGAGGCGACGGGCGTAGGGACTTGGGCCGGTCAACTCCTCATTCGTTATGCCGGCACAAATAAAACGCGGTTGCTCTTATCATTATTGCTCTTATCCGCGTTGTTCACCGCACTGATTGGCATGAATGGTGCAGTTGTAACGATGGTCCCGATCGCGGTCGTCATCGCAGCACGTGCGGATATTGCGCCATCACAGTTAATGATGCCGGTGTCGATAGCGTGCCTCACCGGAGCGAAGCTCACGCTGCTGGGCAGTCCCGTGAATGTCATCGCGTCAAATGCTGGCGAAATGGCTGGCGCGGGCCCTATCCGGTTCTTCGAGTGGTCTATTGTGGGCGTTCCCCTCTTCGCCGGAGCGATGGCCATCATTCTGATTTTCGGGCCTCACCTGCTGCCGAAGCGTCGGAGCGGATCTCTCCCGGTTGACCTTAGTGGACATGCGCATACGCTGGTCGAACAATACCGAATCAAAGACGGCCTGCATCATCTGCGGGTACGTGCCAGTTCACCTTATGTTGGTATGTCTAGAACTGACATCGATCTGACACCCTACCATGGGGTTAGCATCGTCAGTGTGGCGGATGCAGATCGGGGAGAACCTACTCAGAAACCAGTGGTCGAGGGAGATCTTCTGTTGGTGCGTGGCGATGCTCAAGCGGTGGGAAAATTGGCGGGCGATATGCATCTGGCCATCCGCGAACCGAATGCAGAGACCGGTAGCGTCGCGGATACGCTTTTCAATCGTTCGTCCGGTCTAGCCGAAATCGTGATCCCGCCTCGCTCGGCCCTGATAGGCCAGACAGTATTCCCGGGAATGGCCACACACGACGGTGACCTAATCATTCTCGCTGTTCAGCGCGGCGGCTATGACGTGGCGTCAAATATCACGCAACTACTCGTTGGCGACCACCTTTTATTGCAGGGAACGTGGGAGGCATTGGATAAGCACCTCTCCAATCCGCAGGTGCTAGTGGTCGACTCTCCGGAAGTGGTCCGACGCCAGGCCGTCGCCTTGAGCCGCGGCGCCTATGAAACCATCGGTATCTTGACTGTGCTGATCGTCCTGCTCACGACAAACGCAATACCCCCAGCGATCGCGGCAGTACTCTGTGCAGGCGCCATGGTTGTGATACGGGTTATCACGCTGCCTCAACTCTACCGCGGCGTTGATTGGAACACCTGCATCCTCATCGGAGGTTTGATCCCATTAGCTACTGCCATGACCAACACAGGCCTGGCAGGATTGATCGGAGACCATGTCATTCAACTGGTCGGCGCCGGCGGCCCGCGAGCAGTGTCGGCTGGACTCTTCCTGGTAAGCACAGCGCTCACACAAGTTATTTCCAACACTTCCGCCGCACTGGTCATGATCCCAATTGCTATCGCTACGGCCAGTGAACTTTCCGTCTCGCCACTACCCTTACTGATTGCCGTGGCATTGGGGTCCGGTGCTGCTCACCTTACACCTATGAGTACGCCAGTGAACTTGGTGACATATGGGCCAGGCGCATACGAGTTTAGCGACTATTGGAAACTTGGCATGATGGTCCTGGTGTGGTCACTCTTGGTCTCTGTATTCATCGCACCCCTCTATTGGAGGTTCTGAGAGCTCGTTTTGAAAAATTCACGAGGCGTATGATCCGCAACGCGCATGTACGTATGTGCGCGTCGCAATTCCGCCCGCCTCGCATGGACTCCACTCCCTTACGGCTGGTATCTCCACACATCGTTGAGATATCCCTGGGCTCCGGTCGAGTCGTTCCCCTGCCCGCCGAAGAGCCAGAGGTTGCCCGATGCATCGACCCAGCCCCCCGCGCCGAACCGCCCTCCCGGGCTGTTCGTGGGAGCTGCAGTGCCCAGTGTGCCGTAGATTCCAGGTTGACCAGTTTGAGTGCCAAAGGTAGGGCTGGGAGGAACTGTGTTGCTGCCGCCCATCCACGTCCATTCGCCCGTATCCCCGGCCACGTTCGGAGTGTACTTCCACAGGTCGTTGAGATAGCCCTGGGCTCCAGTCCAGTCGTAGCCCTGCCCACCGAAGAGCCATAGGTTGCCCGACGCATCGACCCAGCTCACGGGGCTGAATCGTGCTCCGGGAACGTTTGTGGCGTCTGTCGTTCCCAATATGCCGTAGACTCCGGGTTGGCCGCCGTTACTGCCTATTGTGTTGCTGCCGCCCATCCACGTCCAATTTCCCGCGTTCCCGTTCGCGCCCGGCGTGTACTTCCACAAGTCGTTGAGATATCCATTCGTTCCAGCCGAATCCGCGCCGAGGCCGCCGAAGAGCCAGAAATTGCCCGACGCATCGACCCAGCTCACAGCGGAAGATCGTCCTCCGGGAATATTCGTGGAGGCTGCGACTCCCAACGTGCCGTAAACTCCCGGTTTGCCGCCTTCACCGCCGGGGTAGGGGCTGGGAGGGGCTGTCGAGCTGCCGCCCATCCATGTCCAATTTCCCGCATTCCCGTTCGTGCCCGGCATATACTTCCACAGGTCGTTCAGATATCCATTCGTTCCGGTCGAATCATAGCCATTCCCCCCGAAGAGCCAGAAATTCCCTGACGCATCGGTCCACGTTACTGCGCCGTACCGGCCTCCCGGAATGTTCGTGGAGGCTGCCGTGCCCAATGTGCCGTAGACTCCGGGTTGACCGCCGTAATTAGGAGCCGTGCTGCTGCCGCCCATCCACGTCCACTCGCCGTTGGCACCCAGTGTGGGGTCAAACTTCCACAGATCGCTGAGAAATCCATACTCGCCGACCGAGTCGATGCCGATCCCGCCGAAGAGCCATAGCTTGCCCGACGCATCCTTCCAGCTCGTGGTTTGCTCCCGCCCTCCGGGAACGTTCGTGGGCGAAGCCGTTTCCAGTGTGCCGTAAACTCCTGGTTCGCCGTTCGGAATCCCATAGCCTAGACCTGGAGGAGATATGGTGCTGCCGCTCATCCATGTCCACTCGCCACCGGTACCCAGTGTGGGGTCAAACTTCCACAGGTCGTTGAGCTGGCCACCCGTTCCAGCCGAATCGTGGCCGTACCCGCCGAAGAGCCAGACATTGCCCGAAGCATCGCTCCAGGTAGTGGATTGCTCGCGTCCTCCGGGAACGTTCGTGGGCGAAGCCGTTTCCAGTGTGCCGTAAACTCCTGGTT
>Ga0206962_1053_pt1 | contig 12459 bp, 10 predicted proteins | sample Alteio_BWOrgHeat_27_FD_153241 | JGI IMG/M metagenome (GOLD analysis project Ga0206962, IMG submission 153241) | Enriched cells from forest soil in Barre Woods Harvard Forest LTER site, Petersham, Massachusetts, United States -... | ecosystem: Environmental > Terrestrial > Soil > Temperate forest >...
CGATCTCTTTCCGCGCCTTCGCGTTGTCCACCGGATGCCACTCGGTGACGACGTGGAAGTTGGCGGGAACATCGAACATGCCCTGTAGCAGCAAAGGCCGCGTCTCGGAGGGAAGCACATCGTGGCTACCTGCGCGTGGACGAAGATTATCTTCGCGTCCTCACGCTGAAGGAGCTTCCCTCCGAGTCGCATAGCTGCCGGTCGATGCGCTGCGCTCTGTATAGACGCGCATTCCGATTTTTGGCGGGGCGGAAGTTGACGAGACGGCGCAGTATGCGAAACGCCTCCTCCGCCCCTGGCAGCGTGACCGTCACTAGGTCGTTTAGCTGCCCACTCAAACTCTGGACTTTCTGCTGCAACCGAAGGCGGTCGCGCTCGATCTGCTCGTAAATGAGCGTCCGTTTCTTATTGCCGGAGAAGAGACCGCGCAGGTCGCTCAGCGACGCGCCGGGCTGCTTCGGCAGTTGCGCGAGCGAGTGCAGCAGGCCGGTCTTCTGGTAGCTGCCGTCGATCATGACGACCCAGAAGATTTCTATGCTGTAGAGTAGGTCTGCTTTGGACTGAAGGAAGGCCGCACGCTGCTCCACTGCGGCGCGGACCAGCGGGTTGTCATACTCGGCGTGCGGAATCGCAGGCCGATTGTGCTTGAACAGGATTTGATAGAGACGGCATCTGTCATCAAGCGAGCGCAGCGCAGCTTCGAGACGTTTCACCGCATAGTCACGTCCGGCATGGCCAAGGCTTTCGTAGTCGATACCGCCGATCCTGAGCACAGCGCCGAGGTCGCCGGATTTGGTGAGGAACGAGTGCTCGTCCCAGAACCCAAACAGGTTGATCTGTGCGGGAAATGAGCCTGCCTCTTTCCAGTCCTTCGTGATGTCGTCAACTCTGACCATCGCGCCTCGCAATGCGTATCTCTCTGGCATCGGTTTTCATGGGGTCGTAGCGGCGGCGGAACTTGCCGGAGTTGAACAGCACGTGCAGGATCTCCACGTCATACTTCGTGGCAATGCGGGCAATGATGACGCCCACGATGAATAGCACAATGCCGCCGACCAGCGAATGCATCAGGGAGAAGATCGAGCCGCCGGCAATCAACGCGACGAAAAACAGCCTTCGCTCCGCGCCGAGAACGGTCAGCGGGCGGATCATCGCTTTGTAAACTCGGTTCTGTCGTGGACCGTCCGCTGCCATGCGCGACCTCCTTCCTGCCTGTCGAGTGACTGGTGTTGTGGTTGGGCCTGCCGTCGAAGGGCTACGACGGGAATAGCCAGGCCATGAAATTAACCGCCCCGACCGCCATGCCGATGCCGAAGACGATGCCGGCAAGCATCTTCTTCGACTGGCCTTCGCCGTAGGCGAACATCAGACCGCCCACGACGATGGCGACCAGTGACAGCCCGGTGGCGATGGTGCCGGTGAACGCGGTCTTGAGTACGTTCACCGCGTTGTCCCACGGATCGCTGCCGGACTGGGCATAGACCGGCAGAGCCGCGAGGAACATCAGGGATGGAATGGTCAGTCTCCAGGTGTGCGTGTGCCATCGCCGGAAACGAGGGGATCGAATGGAAACGGGGATCTGCATGCGCTCCTTTCATGTGCTTTCCGGCGAGTGGGTACTCCCGGCTGCAGTGATGTGGAGCGAATGTAAGATTGGGCCGCTGGGCCGTCTAATGCTTTTTAGGGGGTGGGGTATGCAGATTCTGCATAACCTCGAACGTCGCGCTGGAAGGGCCGAAGATGCCGGGTATAAACGGAGCCGGATGGCAGTGGAGGAACTGCCAAACCATTCTTCCCGACATGGCCAGCAAAGAAAAACCGCAGCGCGGCGCGAGTCAAGGCGGCGGGGACAACAACTCAGGATCAGGTTTGCCTTTACGCGCACTGCAATGCGGATAAAATGAACCCGGTCGGGAGGGAAGGAGAGGACCTTCTTGCGATCCTCTCCTTCACGCGCTCTAACCGCTCACTCGCTACGCGATGGTACTCGGCATCCAACTCGATGCCGAGATACTTTCTGTTGGTTAGCAATGCAGCTGCGCAGGTTGAACCGCTGCCAGCGAAGGAATCGAGCACCAGCTCACCTGGCAACGTGAAGCTGCGAATCAACTGCGCCAGCACGGCAACAGGCTTCTGCGTCGGGTGCAGCTTGTTGCCGCTGTATGGCATCTCCATCACATCCATGAGCGGCTGCTTCGGTAGTGGCGGCCTGCCCTTCGCCAGCAGAAATGCCTGCTCATGCTGATAGCGAAGAAACCTGCTCTTCGAGCTATAGCTCTTGCGAAACACAATGTGTCCGACAGGCTGAAACCCCGCGTCTTTCCACGCTTCGAAGAAGGCATCGACTCTGCTCCAGCCATAGAACATGACTGCGACCCGGTTCTGTTTGAGCACGCGATACGCCTCCGCCATCGCTGGCTTCAACCAGTCAGCGTTCACGTCATTCTGTATGGAACGCCCCGATCGGTCGCGGTAGTTCACCAGGTACGGCGGGTCGGTGAGGATGAAGTCCACACTGTTCGCGGGCATCTGACGCATGACCTCGATGCAATCCCCCTGCGCGATGGTGTTGAGGTACTGTCCGGTTGAATTGTTCTGAATAGCCTGCATGATTTTGATCTCCTTTGTGGTCCCGGAGTGATCTCTCAGGACACTCCCCCGCAAGGGCGCGAGAGATGGCTGCTCCCAAGGAGGGAAGATGCTTTTTCGGGGGGGACCTTCAGGGGGAGCCGAAACCCGCAGGGCGCATTGGGCCCGGCTTACAAAGTTTCTGTTCGAATCGGCTAGGCCCATGCGAAGCAGAATCTTTCCAGCGCCGGGCGCAGCCTGTTTTTCTATCGCGGTGCCTGAGAGAACACGCAGCACACAGGGGATCGATCTTTGCTTGCAGTCTTCTGAACGAAACGGGCAGATGATCCACCCGTTTCGCATGGGAGGTCGTACAGCAGGATATCGACAAATGACTCGTTTTGATAGATAAGCGATGGCAAATAAATGACTTGTCGCCAAGCGGCGGGGTATGCGGAATCTGCATACCCCGCCCCCAAAAAGCATAACCTCCGGGCGAAAGCTGCTCATACCTTCGGTTTCATAGGCTCTTGGTCTCTATTGAGCGGACTCCACCTTGGCTGCCCAAAATGCATTGGCTGAGGGCTTTGTATGAGAGGTCAATTGTGCGGAATTCAACTTCGACATTTTTCCCAACTTTGGAACCCTTCGTTGATGCAACTGCGGCCGGTGAATTTCTTGGGCTTCATCCCGTCACGGTTCAGCGTCTGGCTCGTAGCGGAGTATTGCCGGGACACCCGGTGCAGCGGGGCAAACGCAAGCACTGGCGATTTCTATTGACGGAACTCAAGGAGTGGCTGCAAGAGCGGCGTGGAGGAGCGTCCGGCTATGCGAATTGATCAAGCTCGTCACCTCGTTCGCTCCAGCTCTCTCGACCTGCATTCTGAAACCGCTTCGAATAGAGCGATTTCCCGCCTTCAATAGATGCGTAATCGGAGTTACATTCAGACTACCGATGCATTCTGCGCCCTCAGCGAAAGGAGGTTTCAATGAGGAAGGCGCGGAAACAAAATGGCTCTCTTTATCTGGACGTGAACGGAAGCAATACGCCGGTATGGAAATTCAGTTGGTGGCATATTCTTCCCGACGGAAAGCACGTTCGCCGAAAGAGACAGGTTGGCACACTTGACCAGTACAAAAGCGAGACCGCAGCAGAAAAGGTAGTGCGAAGTTGGCGGCTGGCCATCAACTCGAATCAGGTACACGCATTCAGCGGAATCACGATGCAGGACATCATTGATCACTTTCGCATGAAGGAAATGGTGGATAAAGGCGAGGAGCGCCGCGCCTGGTCTACGCGGCATCGCTATGCGAGCTATCTCAGCTGCTGGATCGAGCCGAGGTGGGGCAAAGAGGAACTTGTCGCGATCAAAACGCCTTTGGTTGAGGAATGGTTGGGCGAGCTGATGCAAAAACCGCGCAAGCGGAAAAAGCAGCAGCCCGCCAAGCGGGAGCAGAAGATACTGAAGCCCCTTGCTCCTGCATCGAAAGCCAAAATCCGCAATCTGATGAGTGTACTTTTCAACCACGCGATCCGGTGGGAGTTCACGGATCGAAACCCAATCACAGGGCCGACGAAAGGATCGGGCGTTCGACAGAGTTCGAAGCGGCAGAGCATTCCCGACATTCTCGAAGTCTCTGAGATGCAGGCTATCGTCGCCGAATTGCAGTTGCGGGAGCGTGTCTTGCTGTTTCTGGACATGGCGACCGGGCTGCGCCGTGGAGAACTGGCCGGCCTCAAGTGGCAGGACATCGATTTTGAGAACTTGCAGATCGATGTCAACAAGTCTGTCGTGAGCCAAGTGGTAGGCCGCTGCAAAACGGAGGCATCACAGAAGCCGGTCCCGCTCGACGAATACACGGCGCAGGACCTGCTGACCTGGTGTCGGTTCACGCCGTACCATCAGCCGAGCGATTGGGTTTTTGCTTCGAACAGTAAACGTGCAGGAAAAAAGCGCGGGAAACAGCCGCTCTGGTTGCAAACCATTATGCGCTACCACATCCAGCCGGTGATCAAACGGCTGGGTATCAGCAAGCGAGTCTCGTGGCACACGTTCCGGCGGACTTACACGACGCTTCTGCAGGCGAATGGAGAGGACGTCAAAGTGGTGCAGGAACTCCTGCGTCACAGCTCGTCTCGCATCACCCTGGACATCTACGCACAGGCGCGGATGCCCGCAAAACGGGCGGCACAGCAGAAGGTCGTGGAAATGGTACGAGGGCCACAGACTCTACCTTTATCGAAAGAAAAGGGGGCTTAACTGCTCCCCAAAAAGCTCCTCGGCGAAAACAGGAGATTTTAGCTAAGCTATTGATTTTATTTGGCGTCCCCGACGGGATTTGAACCCGTGTTATCGCCGTGAAAGGGCGGTGTCCTAGGCCGGGCTAGACGACGGGGACGCTATTTGCGGCAACTCAGTGAGCGGTGCCAGGCAGGAAGTACCACCTTGACTGTATCAATTGCGGTATTTTGTGTCAAAGTTCTCGAGCTCGGCTACATCATAAAAATGCTTCTTTCTACGCCAGTGTATTTTCAATAAGCCATTTCTGTCGCCGCTGATAACGGGTCTGCGATATTCTGCGGTTCCATGCGTCGATACAAATTTCTCGACCTGTTGACCATCGCGTTTGTCGTGGTACTTCTGGTTTCCAATCTGGTTGGACCGAAGATCTGCCAGTTCGGGCCCTATAATCTGCCCGTTTTGCGATCGCTTGGAGCGATTCGCGTGAGTGCCGCGCAGCTTCTATTTCCAATTACCTATATATGTGGCGACGTATTCACTGAGGTTTATGGGTATTCTGCTTCTCGGCGCGCCATCTGGATGGGCTTTTTTGCCATGGGGCTGCTTTCATTGATGGGTGCCATTGCGGTTGCGCTGCCACCGGCCTCAGACTGGCACAACCAGGAGGCATTTGCGACGGTTTTTGGTCTGGTGCCGCGCTTTGCGGTCGCCAGCCTCGTGGCTTACTGGGCAGGTGAGTTTACTAACTCTTATACGCTCGCGAAGTTGAAGCTGCTCACGGGCGGCCGCTGGTTATGGACACGAACCATCGGGTCGACCATGACCGGGCAGGCGGTAGACACGGCTCTCGTTATTTTGATTGCATTCTGGGGCACGCCGTGGCGCACAATTGGGAGCGTCATCTTTTGGTCTTATGTGACGAAGGTGCTTTATGAGACACTAGCTACGCCCCTTACTTACGTCGTGGTTGCGTGGCTGAAGCGTGTTGAGAAAGTGGATGCCTTTGACGAGAGCACCAATTTCAATCCGTTTCGATTGCAGATGTAGAAGGTGGCAGAGGCTGGCAGCTAGTAAATAATTCATAATAAATAAGTTATAATAATCTTCGCAGGCTTGGCCTGCACAGCTCCACCTACTTCCTGAACGGTCTGGCCTACAGAATTAACATCCTGGCGAATTGTTTGAAGCCTTCGACGCGGTCGGACATCAAAAGGTCATTTGCCATTGGAAACTATTGGGATGGAACGGTTTGGATTCGTTGAGTCTACGCGAGCCCGGCTGGAATCCGTGCTTGTTAAACCCTAAATGAAATAACCAGGCCTTGAGAGTGCGAACGTTCAGGGGCTCTGTTGGTTCACAAAAACATTCTGAGGCACAGTCGTGGATAGTTTACGCAGACTTACTATTAGCACTTTCGCTTTTACAGCTTTCCTCACCGCATGCAGCGGAAAACCGGCGCAGCAGGCTGGCGCCGGAGCCCCGGGAGCGCAGGCCATGCCGGTTCAGACCGTGACCGTGTCTCCACAGCCCGTTCCTCGCAGCGACGAATATGTATCGACGATCAAATCGCGCCGTTCGGCAACGATCAATCCGCAGGTTGCCGGAAATCTGGTGAAGATTGAAGTGCGCTCTGGCGATCGAGTAAAGGCGGGCCAACTGCTGATGGTGATCGACCCGCTAAAGCAGCAAGCGACAGTCGCGACGCAGAAGTCTACAGAACAGCAGAAGTTGGCAGTTTATGAGTACAACCAGGTAGAGGTAGAGCGCCAGCGCAAACTCTTCGCAGCTGGTGTGACCAGCCGCGACACGCTGGACCAGGCTGAGCAGGCTTACAAAAATTCAAAGGCCGACTATGAGTCGGCTGTAGCCTCGCGCCAGACGCAGGAAAATGAGCTGGATTACTACAGCATACGTGCGCCCTTTGATGGAATTGTGGGCGATATCCCGGTTCATTTGGGAGATTATGTTTCTTCTACAACAATGCTGACAACGGTGGATGAAAACCGCGATCTCGAGGCCTACATTTACATACCAACAGAGCGCGCCGGCGAAGTACGTCCCGGGCTGGCTGTCGACATCCTGGACAACAGCGGAAAGCAGATTGAACGCACTGTAATCGGCTTCATTTCTCCGCAGGTCGATGATCAGCTGCAGGGAATTCTCGCAAAGGCTCCGGTACATTCGCCGTTGCTGCGCACCGAGCAACTGGTGAAGGCCAAGGTGATTTGGACGACTGCGCCTGCGCCGACTGTGCCTGTGTTGGCCGTGACTCGGCTGGGCGGACAGACCTTTGTGTACGTGGCGCAGGGCGACAATGGAAAGTTTGTGGCGAAACAGCGGGCAGTGAAACTGGGCGATACCATCGGCAACAGTTATGCAGTGGATGATGGCCTGAGTATTGGAGATAAGGTGATCGTTTCCGGCACGCAGTTTCTGGTCGATGGCGCTCCAGTGCAACCACTGGGGTAGCGCTTCGCCGTTCATTATTTGCTGTCGGGGAAGCAAGAGATCATTTCCCCGACCTGGTTGCAGGCCGTAAGTCTTCAATGCTGCAAGTGTCGAAGCATATGCTTCGAGCTGTCAATTGAGGGACGATCGGTTGTGCCTTTTATGTTTAACTGCGAGAGGATTTTCGCGTGGTAGATTTTTTTATTCATCGTCCAGTCTTTGCGACTGTTTGCGCATTGCTGATTATTCTTGGTGGCGCCGTCGTCATTCCGACTCTGCCGATTTCCCTCTATCCGGATCTAGCGCCTCCGCAGGTAACGGTAACCAGCAATTATGTCGGCGCCAACGCGCAGGTGGTTGAGTCAGCCGTCACCATTCCTCTGGAGCAGCAGATCAACGGCGTAGAGGGTATGCATTACATCACCTCTACGAGCTCGAATGACGGCACCAGCAATATCAACGTGGTCTTCAATACTGGCTACGACCTGAATATCGCCGCAGTCGACGTGCAGAACCGCGTGGCAACTGCGCAGGGACGTCTGCCGCAGGAGATCAAGAACACCGGCATCACGATTACGAAGGCGAACCCTAACTTCGTGTTTGCCGCTGGTTTCTATTCGCCCGACGGAAGCCTGTCAAACCAATACATATCAAACTATCTCGATGTGTACGTTAAAGACCCGTTGAAGCGCATCAAGGGCGTTGGCGATGTGGTGATTTTTGGTGAACGCAAATATGCCATGCGTATCTGGCTCGATCCATCCAAGCTGGCGGCTCGTAACCTGACGGCTACGGATGTGATCAATGCGCTACAGGAACAGAATGTCGAGATTCCCTCCGGGCAGCTGGGACGACCGCCTGCACAGACATCGCAAGATTTTCAGATTACCCTGCGTGTCATTGGGCGTCTTTCCGAACCGCATGAATTTGAACAGATCATTCTGAAAAACACTCCTAACGGGTTAGTGCAGCTTAAGGATGTTGGCCATGCGCAGTTAGGTGCAGAGACCTACGATACGAATCTTGAATACAGCGGACATGAAGCGATCGGCATTGGTGTACAACAGCTATCCAACGCCAATGCACTTGAGGTCGACAAGGCCGCCAAGGCGGCGCTCCTTGAGTTGTCGAAGTCCTTTCCTCCAGGAATCAAGTATGTTGTCGCATTCGATACGACGACTGTAATCGGCGACTCGGTAACGGAAGTGATCTCGACGCTCAAAGAAGCGATCATCATCGTTATCATCGTCATCTTTCTGTTCTTGCTCGACTGGCGTGCCACGGTTATTCCCGCCATCACGATTCCGGTGTCATTGATCGGCACATTCGCGTTCATTAAAATCTTTGGGTTTTCGATCAACTCGCTGACACTTTTCGGCATTACGCTCGCCACTGGGCTTGTGGTCGATGACGCGATCGTCGTGATTGAAAATGTGCAGCGCCACATATCGTTAGAACATTGTGATCCCCACAAGGCCACGTCTGACGCCATGGGTGAAGTCACGAGCGCTGTGATCGCGACGTCCCTTGTCTTGATCTCAGTATTTGTCCCGGTGTCGTTTTTCCCGGGAACGACAGGCATTCTGTACAAGCAGTTTGCCTTGACGATTGCATTTGCCATCGCCATTTCAGCATTTAACGCGTTGACGCTCTCTCCTGCGCTTGCTGCTTTGTTTCTTCGTGGCGAAGAAGAGAAATACAAGATGCTGGACTGGACACGCATTAAGCCCTTGGCCCGTGGGTACTCGGCTTTTGCACATGGTGTGGAAGCCGCCATAGAGTGGCTTGGACGGACCTATGCACGGTTGATTCATCTCGTGTTGCGTATGCGCTATGTATTGCTGCTTGTCTTTTTTGCCGGACTGGCAGCTACGGCATACATGTATCGACATGTACCCACTGGCTTCATCCCGCAGGAAGATCAGAATTACCTGATCGCCGTGGTGCAGACGCCCCCGGGCGCTTCACTGAATTACACAACTGAGCTTTCGCACCGTGCAGAAGAGCTCGTCTTGAAAGACCCCGATGTGTTCGGAACGTTTGCCGTGCCGGGGTTCAGCTTGTCGGGCGGCAGCGCTCCAAATTACGGGCTGATCTTTGTTCCGTTGAAATCAATTGATGAACGCCGTGGCAAAGGGCATAGTGCTGCCGATGTAGTGGCGCGCCTTGCTCCCCGTCTCTTCCAGGTTCCGGGGGGCATTATCGCAATGTTTGAGCCTCCGGCAGTGCAGGGTATCGGAAGCTTTGGCGGCTTTGAGTTCCAGTTGCAGGATCTTGGACGCAATACGTTGCAGGATTTGGACGTGGTGGCGCACAAGATTGTGGCTGCGAGCCACCAGCGCAAGGATCTGACGGGATTGTTCACCAGCTATACGGCGAACGATCCGCAACTCTTGGTCACGATTGACCGCGAAAAGGCCAAAGCTATGGGTGTGCCCATCAGCGAGGTCACGAATGCGTTAGGTGTGTATATGGGATCGGAATATATTAACGATTTCGATTTCAATAACCGCTCCTACCGTGTCTATATACAGGCCGATCAGTCCTTCCGCATGAAGGTGAGCGATCTGCGCCAATACTACGTACGCGCCGCCAATGGCTCGATGGTGCCGCTCGACAACGTAGTGAGAATCAGCGATGCCGCCGGTCCGCAGGTGATCAATCATTTCAATCTCTTCCGCTCGGCCGAGATCGATGGTTCTCCGTCACCTGGTTATAGCTCAGGCGAAGGTTTGCAAGCCATGGAACAGCTCGCCAAACAGAATATGCTGCAGGGCATGACTTACACCTGGAGTGGTCTGGCTCTGGAGCAGATCGAAGCGCAAGGTAAAGCCATCGTGATCTTCGGATTGGGCATTGTTGTTGTCTACCTGACACTGGCTGCTCAGTATGAAAGCTTCGCGCTGCCGTTCATCATTCTGCTATCGGTGCCGATGGCAGTACTGGGCGCACTTGCATTGGTCTCATGGCGCGGGTTGTCGAATGATGTCTATGTTCAGATCGGGCTCGTAATGTTAATCGGACTTTCCGCAAAGAATGCCATTCTGATTGTTGAGTTCGCGGAACAGCTTCGAGAAAAGGGACGATCGATTATGGATGCGGCGATTGAAGCTGCCGAGTTGCGGTTACGGCCAATTCTGATGACTTCGATCGCTTTTATTCTCGGCGTGTTGCCACTTTATTTTGCAACTGGATCGGGTGCACTCGGGCGTCATTCGGTAGGTACGACGATTGTTGGCGGCATGATTGTCTCTACAGTGCTGAACCTAATCTTTATCCCGGTGCTGTATGTAATTTTGAGTACGCTTCTCAGCAAGTTTAAGCGCACGCGCCGCAAGGCGGAAGATTGCCTGGAAGTGGAAGAGGGTGCTCTGTCATCGTAAGTTGAATAGAAAGTGCAAAGAAAAGAGGAGCTGTTTGCAGCTCCTCTTTTCTTTGCAGATAGCTTGGGTTAACCTGTTTCTAGCGCAACCAAAGCCGGGATGGCGGAACTGGCAGACGCAGCGGACTCAAAATCCGCCGAGGGCAACCTCGTGGGGGTTCGACCCCCCCTCCCGGCACCAAAGATAAGCCACCTCAATCGAATAGATTAGCCCCGCCGCCCTTCTGGGGAATTCTTTCCATCCTCCTCCTCTGCAGGGCCTGGTGCATGTTTTGGTGCATGTTGATGCCCTCAGCGCATTCCGACGATGCGGTCTACCACTGACTGTGTGTGTTGAGGAGAAAGATGAGCATAGCGAGCAGCTTGGCTCATCGTTTTATGCCCGGCGGCCTCCATGATCTCGCGCGTTGTCGCCCCGGCCATTGCTAACCATGAGCAAAACGTATGACGCAGACCGTGCCATGTGATCCGAGGAATCTGGGCCTCCTTGACAGCAACCTCGAACCAGGAGCGGTTGTCAAAACGTTCTTGCTTCCGATCGGTGTAGACCTTCAACCGATCCTCGCGAGGGAAGATACGTTCTGATCGTTTCTGTTTGGGATGGAGAACTGAATCAATCGCGGCGAGGGCCTCGGTGTTCAGATGAACCGTGCGAGCATCACCATTCTTGGTTCTGTCCAAGTCGATTGCGCGTCGATGTCGATCGAATTGTCCAACCTCAACGGTGTATTGCTCTGACAGGCGCATACCCGTGTGCACGGCGACGACGTACTCCGCGAGATGTTCGGGGAAGCGGATCTCGATCACGTTGCGCAGCTTGTCAAATTCCTCACGACTTAGGAAGCGTAGTCGGCCCTTCGGTTCCTTACGTTGTGGGACGAGACGGGCGGGGTTGACGGTGACTTTCTTGTTACGGATGCCCTGGCGATACGCGAGGCTCACGAGCGCTTTGTATCGATTGAAGGTTGCACTTGTTCTGCAGTGATCGGACAGCCAGGTCTCAAGGTCCTGAGGAGTCAATGCTTCTGCGTCTCTCGATCCCAGTTCTCGGCGCACCATCTCGCCGCGACTTTCATACGTGCGCAGGTCTTTGTGCTTTTGGTTGCGAACGTGTTCGAGCATCAGATCAACAAGGTCGTTGATCATGACTGGCGAGGTACGCCTCAGAGGAGGGAGCTTATGTCCGCGCTGAATGTCAGCCCTGCGTTGCTGGTAGAGCTTGATTGCGTCGGATTTGCGACCAACCTTTTCGCGTCGCTGCTTGCCGTGTTCGTAGTAGTTGATCCACCATACTCCGGACCCCGGCGGACGCTCGAAGAGCCCGCGTGGGTTCTTCTCTGCATTGCGCGGCTTTGGCACTCGATTTTCCTCAGTGGTGCATGCTTCGTCGGATTCACGTGTAAATCTAGTCCGCCGGAACAGGCACCGTCAAGAGGGGTTAAGCGGCGTCGGTGCGCTCCTCGGGAGTCATCGGCTCGTAATGATTAGCCGAGGCGAAGCGGACGAGTTCCGCATGTGGAATCATAACCTTCTTGCCAAGCCGGCGAATGCTGAGCTTCTTCTGGCCGATCAAGTAGTCGAGGCTGCGCACGCTGATCGAAAGCTGACGTGCGGCCTCTTTGCGATCGTATAGGAGGCGTGGTGCAGAGGTGAGCGCCTCGGCGCATAGTGTATTCATAAGCCCTTTCGAGGCTTGTTTCGTAGAGAAAAGGCCTCTTGCCGTTGCAGTGAGCATCGTTCACCTCGGGGGAAGTCAGGCGTCGGGTGTGGGAGCGGATCCATTTCCAAAGAGTGCCCAAAAATTCAAGGCTTGTCCAA
>Ga0206962_1287_pt1 | contig 12436 bp, 8 predicted proteins | sample Alteio_BWOrgHeat_27_FD_153241 | JGI IMG/M metagenome (GOLD analysis project Ga0206962, IMG submission 153241) | Enriched cells from forest soil in Barre Woods Harvard Forest LTER site, Petersham, Massachusetts, United States -... | ecosystem: Environmental > Terrestrial > Soil > Temperate forest > O...
TGGATATGCCTAAAACGGCTTTTGCTTCGAGTCCCAAGGATATCGATAATGTATTGCAACAGGTAGGCGGCGCTCCGGCGGTGATCAAACTGCTGGAAGGGACACAGGGAATAGGCGTTATTCTGGCAGAGACCTACAACTCGGCCAAGTCAGTAATAGAAGCATTCCTGGGAGTGGAAGTAAATATTCTGGTACAGGAATTTATTGCAGAGGCGAAAGGTGCGGATATACGTGCATTTGTGGTGGACGGACAAATAGTAGGAGCCATGAAAAGGCAGGGGGTGGAAGGCGACTTTCGTTCCAATCTGCACCGGGGCGGAAAAGCCACTGTTATTAACCTCAGCAAAGAAGAAAAATCAACAGCTATCAAAGCGGTAAAAAAACTGGGGCTTGCCATAGCCGGTGTGGATATGCTTCAATCCAAACGCGGTCCGTTGGTGATGGAAGTAAACTCTTCTCCCGGTCTTGAAGGTATTGAAGGAGCCACCGGTGAAGATATAGCCGGAAAAATAATCGAATATATTGAACGGAACGAGTTTCACGAAGCTCATACTTAACCAATGAACAGTGCGCAGTGTTCAATTGGCAATTTGTTTTTGCCAACTGCTAACTGGCCATTGCCAACTTAATTTATGCCCAAACAAATAGTAATCAACAAACAAATAATCAAGCCTGGCGAAAGCAAGGAAGTAAACATGAATGTGTACCGTCTCCCGACGCGTACCATCATGGAAATACCGGTTCATGTGTTTCGGTCTGTCCACGAAGGACCGGTAGTGCTGCTAAGTGCAGGTATGCACGGAGATGAAATAAATGGAATAGAAATTATCCGTCAGTTATTGAGGGGAGGGCATCTGAGTCGTTTGAAAAAGGGGTCTATCCTGGCTATGCCCATCATCAACATCATTTCTTTTCTCAACCATTCCCGCGATCTGCCCGATGGTAAAGATCTGAACCGTTGTTTTCCCGGATCTCAGTCAGGTTCATTAGGAAGCCGTATTGCCTATGATATGATGAATGAAATTGTTCCGCAGATTGATCTGGGAGTTGATTTCCATACGGGTGGTGCACGGATCAATAACTACCCACAGATACGGTGTGTATTTAAAGATAACCGTAACCTGGAGCTGGCCAAGATGTTCGGATCGCCCTTTATCCTGAATGCCGACTACCGGGAAAAATCATTCCGCCTGGAAGCGTCGCGTAAGGGGAAACCTGTACTCGTTTATGAAGCCGGAGAGAGTATGCGTTTCAACGAAAAAGCGATTACAGAAGGAGTAAACGGTTGTCTGCGTCTGATGAAAAATCTGGGCATGATAGATCTTGAACTGGATCCCGGCCCAAGCCTTATCCTGAATGATACTACCTGGGTGAGAGCCGATATCTCCGGTATGTTCCGCACCACCAAGAAGTACGGCTCACATATCAAAAAGAACGAAGTCATAGGCAGCATCAGTGATCCTTATGGAGAAATTGAAACCACCCTCAAAGCTCCTGAAACAGGATATATTATCGGGATCAATAACAAGCCGGTGATTAATGAAGGCGATGCGTTGATTCATGTGGGGATGGAATAGGTGCCCCTTGTCTAATTTTTCATGAAACGAATAGTATGCTGTGCATCTCCTGAGAGCTGAAGAAAATATAAACCTTTTGGCAGCGGTTGAATATCAATTGGCGTGGTAAAATTGCCGAAAGCGGTAATTGATTCGGTATAAATATTCTCTCCCAGTATATTCAGGATGGAAAGTTTCATTACTTGTTCTGACCCGGTATAGAAACTAACCTGAATAGCATCATTCGCAGGATTTGGGAACACTTGAAGCTGCAGCTCTTTAGGAGCGGAAGCGATGCCGGTGTTAAACGAAACCATAACCGAGTTACAAACACTGCACCCATTAGCATCAGAAATACAAGCGGTATAGGTGCCGGAACAAAGCGCAGTTGCAGTTTGGGTGGTTTGCACGGGAGTACAGCTCCAGGAATAAATGTATGGTGAGGTGCCGCCACCGGCGGTTACTGTGGCTGCGGCATCGCAACAGGAAGCACAACTTTCACTGGTAGAGGTGGTAGTGACGATGTTTAAGACCGAAGGTTGGGTAATTACAACCGTTGATAGTTGAGAACAACCGTTAGCATCTGTAATGGTGCAAGTATAGGTTCCGGCTTGCAATACTGCAGCATTTGGTGTTCCCTGGCCTCCACCCGGAGGAGGGGTCCAACTATAAAAATAGCCAGGAGTTCCACCCGATACGGCAACATCGGCAGTTCCATTGTCGCCACCATTACAGCTGACATTATTACTGGAGCTGATTGAAGAATTAAGAACAGAAGGTTGGCTGATTATTATGGTAACACCGGAAGAAGAACAACCATTCGCATCAGTGCAGATGACGGTGTATGTTCCGGCAGGAAGATTGGTGGGATTTACAGGACCCAAATTATTTTCCCAGGAATACGTATATCCGGGCGTTCCGCCTGCACCGGTAGCAGCAACAGATCCGTCATTCAAACCATTGCAGGTGACGTTTGTTTTACTGGCAGTAACCGTGAGCATGCTGGGTTGGTTAACGCCGATGCTTTTTGATGTGGAACAACCATTAGCATCTGTGACGGTGCAGAGATACGTATTTGGATGAAGGCCTGTTACCGTGGCAGTTGTTCCTCCTGATGGATTCCACGTATAGGTATATGGAGCAGTGCCTCCGGTTACTGTTGCAGTGGCAGAACCGTCAATACTTCCATAACAACTCGCTGAGGTACTCGATAAGACTACTGTGGGGCCCGGTATGTTTATGATTTCTGGATCTATAGAGATACTACAGCCATTGGCATCAGTGACGGAAACCGTATAATAGCCGGCACAAAGACCGGTTGCATTTGCCGTTCCTTGTCCAGCACCGGGTGCAGGAGACCAGGTATATGTATATCCGGGTGTTCCGCCACTTACGGGTGCCGAGGCGGTACCATCACAATTTCCGCAATGCGAATTGGTGGAGGTAGGGGTGATGGAGAGCGCCGCGGGCTGTGTAACGGTTCCCACTTTTGTAACAGTGTTGGCAGAGCCGTCAGTCACCGTGCACGTATAGCTCCCCGAACATAAATTGCTGATGGTAGCGGTACTGCCACCAATGCTCCAGGAATAGCTATAAGGTGACGACCCACCTGTTGGGATCATGGTCATTGTTCCATTGCATACACCGTTACAGGTAACATTGGTGCCACTGATGCTTGCGGTGAGGGTCTGGGCTTTGCCGGCGGAATGCACGCACAACAAAATCAAAAGACAAAGGGTATAGCGGAGGATCGTTTTCATAAGCGGTGATTTAGTTCGTCGGTTAACTTTCGTAACAAAAGTCCGAATGTTTCAACCAATGCTCAAATCAATATTAAGCTATTATTTGTAATCAAGTATTGCTAGTATTTAAATAAACAGAGCTAAAAGAATCGTTTTTTTATAAATTCAAACATGAAACATGTAATATTTGAATAAAATTTTACTATCTTTCTTAATCATTATTTGTAGTCAAGTGAAATCATCTCCTCATTTATTCCAGCTTATCCAGAGCCTAAGCCAATCAGAAAAAAGGTATTTCCGCCTTTTTGCAGGAAAACATGTGATTGGAGGAAAGAACAATTATATGATTTTGTTCGATGCGATGGAAAAACAAGAAGTCTTTGATGAAGACAGATTAAAAAAACTCCTGAATGGGGAGGATGCCTTATTACGCAACTTGGCGTACGAAAAGAATTACCTCTATGATATGATTACAGACAGTCTGCATGTATATCATCTTAATTTAAGTAAGGAGTCGGCACTGAAAAAACAATTGCACCTGATCGGAATTCTGTTTGAAAAAGGATTGTACAGCCAGTGCCATAAACAGGTGAAACAAGTGCAACAAGCTGGGGAAGGGCTGGAAAAATACCAATATGTATATGAAGCTCTTCTTTGGAAAAAGAGACTGCTGATGCAACGATCATATTCGGGTGTGAGTGAAAAGGAGCTGCAGCAGGTATTTGCAGAAATGGAATTGGCAACGAAAAAACTGAGTAACTATGCTTCTTATTCGAATCTGAGTGAGTCCCTTAGATATCTTATTGACACTTCTGGTCATATACGCAGTAAGAAACAACGCAAAAAGTTTGATAAGGTTGTGAAAGACCCTCTGTTGAAAAGGGAATCAGGGGCGCTGAGTAATTCAAGCAAGAGGATTTACAACAGTATATGGATGAATTACCATTTCTATACCAATGGCCCCTTGCAAAAGATTATCCGTCATACTACCAGGGAGTTGGAGTTGTTGGAAGCAACACCCGCATTGATTGATGAAAACCCAAACCTTTACATTGGTGTGTTAGGTAACATAATTATTACCCTGCTGGAACAGAAAAATTACACAGAAGCCAGACTATACCTGAAACGATTGCGGATGCTTCCGGAAACATTGAAGGTGAAGCTAAAGGAAAATCTGTTGCTGAAAATATTTGTTTTGCTTTACTCTCAGGAACTCACCTTATACATAGAGTCGGGTTCTTTTGATGAAGTGTACAATGTGATAGGAGATATTGAGTCTGGATTAAAGCAATTTGAAGGTAAAATAGGGAAAACGCATGCTATTACGATTTACTATAATCTGAGCTATCTGTATATCGGAACCGGAGAGTACCGCAAAGCCCTTCAGTGGCTTAATAAAATCCTAATGCATAAAGAGATGGATGCAAGAGAAGATATTGTCTGTTTTTCTCGCATTCTTCAACTGATTGTTTATTATGAGCTTAACGATCTGGAAGCTATTCCATACGTCCTAAAATCAACCTACAGATATCTGTTAAAGAGAAAGAGGGTATATAAAGGTGAAACGATTCTGCTGGAATTCATTCGTCGGGCAGCCAGCATCAGAACTAAAGAGGAGTTGCGAAATGCATATGTGGTGCTGAAGAAAGAGCTCGGCAAACTCACATCTGATTCGTTTGAGAAAACACTATTTGTTTACTTTGATTTTATCAGCTGGTTGGAAAGCAAAATAGATGGAAAGAAATTCAGTGAAGTGGTAAAGACGAAAACCTAATATTTACACAAACGCTTTCAGTACCACACTCAGTTTTTCCCATTCAATCAGAAAACCATCGTGTCCGTAAGGAGAATCGATTTCATGAAAGGTTGCTTTGTGCAGATGCCTGGCCAGGAATTGCTGTTCGGCTACCGGACATAACTGATCACTGCTGATACCGACAACGAGGGTAGGCTGCCGAATAGAGCTTAATGTACTTTCAAGACTTCCCCGGTTCCGGCCTATATGATGAGAATCCATGGCTCTGGTAAGGAGGTGGTAGCTCTGGGCATTAAAACGTTTTACAAGTTTCTCTCCCTGATAGTGTATATATGATTCGGCACGATAGGTACCGAGTACATGATCTTTATCCTGTTGTGTTTCCACAAATGCTTTGTAATTACGGTAGGTAAGCATCCCGATGGCACGTGCTGCTTTTAATCCTCGGGCTCCGGCATCCGGACTGTTATCTTGCCAGGTGCTATCGGCTTCGATGGCTAGGCGCTGAGCGGTATGGATGGCAATACCCCATGCCGATTCGGAAGCTCCGGTGGCAATGAGAAAAAACTTGCTGAACACCTCCGGTTCCGTAAGGGCCCATTCCAGAACCTGATATCCACCCATAGAACCACCCATGCAAAGATGAATATATTCCACACCCAGGTGTTTGCGAAGCAGGATATGCGCCTTAACCATATCCCGGATGGTTATGAACGGAAATAAAGCATAATAGGGGGTTCCGCTTTCCGGGTTTATACTCAGCGGACCCGATGAGCCATAGCAAGACGCAAGGATATTGGCACAGACAATAAAATGTTTTTTAGGATCAATCACCCGGTCGTCGCCAATGATGCCTGTCCACCAATCTGCCGCATCCGAATTAGCCGTAAGTGCATGACATACCCAGATAACATTATCTGCAGCAGCATTCAGATGACCGTAGGTATGGTATGAAATTTCCAGCCGGGATAGAACAGCACCGCTCTCTGTAAGGAACGGGGCATTGGATATAAATGTTTTAGGCTTCATTTAATTGGGTAAAACTACTAAAAAAACACCCCGTTTATGTATATTTGAAACCACAGATTAAAAAATGAAATCATGCGTATAGAGCTGAAACGTGTGGATGATGACTTCCGGATGGAAGCCAAAGATGCCGATGGCCATTCGGTATTTATGGATGCAGGAGAAGCTACCGGAGGCCATAACCAGGGGGTAAGACCCATGCAAATGCTTCTGATGGGACTTGGAGGCTGTAGCGCTATCGATATCCTACTGATACTTAAAAAACAAAAGCAGGCAGTAACGGATTTCCGGATCGTGATTGATGGAGAGCGGGAACCGGGTAAGGAACCTTCGCTATGGGAAACGGTGGGTCTGGTATTTTATTTCACGGGTACGGTAGATAAGGATAAAGCACAACGGGCAGTAGACTTGAGTATGAAAAAATACTGTTCGGTATCGGCTACACTCGAAAAGGCTGGGACCAGGATTAGTTATACAGTTAAAGTGAATGAACAATAGATGAAACCAGCATCCAAAGCAATACGGATACAGACTGAGCAAACCGGTCAGAAAGAACATTCCACCCCCTTGTATCTTACTTCCAGCTTCACTTTTGATTCGGCAGAAGAGATGAGAGCGGCTTTTGCGGATGAAAGTGATGATAATATCTACAGCCGTTTTTCGAATCCTAATTCACAGGAATTTATAGATAAGATGTGTGCCCTCGAAGGCACAGAGGATGGTTATGCTACCGCATCGGGTATGTCGGCAGTATTTGCCAGCTTCATGGCATTCCTGAAAAGCGGTGATCACCTTCTTTCAGCCAGTTCTATTTTTGGATCTACTCATACCGTCATTAGCAAATTTCTTCCCAAATGGGGAATCAGCTATTCGTATGCCGATATCAATAAGCCGGAGACCTTTGAACAGCTGATCCGTCCGGAGACAAAAATGATTTTTGTAGAAACGCCTTCCAATCCAGGTCTCGATATTATTGATCTGGAATGGTTGGGTAAGCTCTCCAAAAAACATGGTATCATCCTTAATGTAGACAATTGTTTCGCCACGCCTGCGCTTCAAACACCGGCTCAGTACGGAGCAGATCTTATTACCCATTCGGCTACCAAATTTATTGACGGGCAGGGAAGAGTACTGGGTGGCATTATACTGGGCAGAAAAGAACTTATTAAAGAAGTGTATACCTTTTGCCGTAGCACAGGCCCTGCTTTATCTCCGTTTAATGCCTGGATACTTTCCAAAAGTTTGGAAACACTATCGTTGCGGATGGAAAAACATTCTTCCAATGCATTGGAGCTGGCTAAGCGATTGGAAAAGCATGCAGAGCTCGATTGGCTTCGTTATCCCATGTTGCCTTCTCACCCTCAATATGCGATTGCAAAAAAACAGATGAAACAGGGAGGCGGCTTGTTTACCTTTCAGATTAAAGGAGGGATAGAACGAGGTCGTCGCTTTCTGGATGCATTGAAAATGGCATCACTTACAGCTAATTTGGGCGATACGCGTACTATAGCCACTCACCCGGCCTCCACAACCCATGCCAAACTGACGGAAGAAGAACGTATGGCAAGCGGCATTACTCCGGGATTAATCCGGATATCTGCCGGGTTGGAAGATATTGACGATATTGCCTCTGATATAGAACAAGCTATTGCACAATCCCGGTAAATGCCAATCCGTTTTAACTATTTTTTAGTATTACTTCTTTTTCCCGGCTTGCTGTTTTCTCAACGGAAAATAGTCGACAGCCTTATTAAAGCTATTCCTGCTAAAAGAGATACCACCCGTGCCAATGCGCTTATCACTGTTTCAAAAGAACTAGTAAGAAGCAACCCCGATGAGGCAAAAAAATATATTTCCGAAGCCTATGCAATCAGTAAGGAGTTTTCCTATGTAAAAGGAGAGGCAATCTGTCTTATCGGATATGGCCTTGCAGCCTATTATAAAGGGGATTTAAAGGAAGCGGAGAAAAATTACCAGGAAGCGATACGCCTGGCTAAGCAGACAAACAACCTGAAAACCGAGGGGCGTGCTTATCAGAATCTGGGTCTGGTATATGACGACCGGAGCGACTTTAACAAAGCGGTTTCTTATTATTTCAAGGCGCTGGATATTTTTGACAAACTGCATGATGAAAACAATGCCGCTCATGCCCTCAATAATATTGGTAATATCTATGATTCAGAAGGAAAGCTGGATCTGGCGCTTCAGTTTCACCGTCGTTCTCTTGCCAAAGAACAGACTGTAGGAGATAAAGGTGGGATTGCTTCTTCCCTGACCAACATCGGGTTGATCATGAAGAAAAGGGGAAACATGGATTCGAGCATGTATTATTATCAGGAGAGCCTTAAACTGAGAGAAGAGCTCGAAGACAACAAGGGAATTGCCCTTGTTCTGAATAATATAGCCTCTATCTATCTGGTCAGAAACCAATTTGAAAAAGCGGAGAGCCAGTTTAAAAGGGTATTGAAAATGACTATTGAAGTGGGCGACAAGTACCTCACGTCATTGGCTTATAACAACCTGGCGGAATGCTATACAGATCTTAAAAATTACAGTAGTGCCGTTGATATGCTCGATTCGGCGTGGAAAGTAGCCAATGAACTGGGATCAAAGGAGATGCTGATGCAAACTTCCGGACGGTATTGCAATTTATACAAGGCGAAGAAAGATTTTACGGTTGCTCTTCGGTATGAAGAACAATATTCCAGATTAAAGGACAGCATCTTTAATGAAAATAATCAAAAGGCGATTTATGAAATGCAGTCCCGGTACGAGTCGGATAAAAAAGAGGCCGCCCTTGAATTGCTTAAGGATAGCAATGCCCTTGAAACAGCCCGTGTCAAACACGACCGGCTTTATCTGGGTAGTTTGATATCCGGAGTCCTGCTTTTCTTCCTGCTGGCAGGGCTTGTTTATAACCGAGGAGCGGTGAAAAAAAAAGCCAACAGCACGTTACAGGAACAAAACGATTTACTGAGAGCACAAAAAGAAGAAATTACCGACAGTATCAATTATGCCAGAAATATCCAGCGCTCTATGCTCCCTTCGGAAGAGTATCTGAAGCAGATTATGCCGGAATATTTTGTGCTTCATCAGCCGAAAGATATTGTAAGCGGAGACTTTTATTTTATTGAAAAGACTGGTAGCCACCTGATATTTTCTGCAGTGGATTGTACCGGTCATGGTGTTCCCGGAGCCTTGCTGTCGTTTTTGGGAATGGACATCCTGCTGGATGCAGTACACCGGAAAAAAATTCTGGAGCCAGCACAGCTTCTGCAAGAACTGGATAAGGAAATCCGTCTACGCCTCGCAAGCCGTTCTGCCAATCAGCAGGTGAAAGACGGAATGGATCTTGCCATCTGCACACTGAATACCGACACGCTGGAACTACAGATAGCAGCAGCATTTAATCCCGTATATATTGTTTCGGGTGGAGAGCTGGAAGAGATAAAGCCGGATAAACATGCGATTGGAACATGGGAGCAGGACAAGGATGTGCCATTTCAGAATCATATGCGTAAACTAAAAAAGGGGGATTGCGTGTATGTGCTGAGCGATGGGTATGCCGACCAGTTTGGCGGACCGGCGGGTAAAAAATTCAAATACAAACCACTGAAAGAGATGTTGCTTGCCAATGCCTCTAAATCCATGAAGGAGCAGTGCGGTTTGCTGGAGCAAACACATGTTAAATGGAAGGGAAATTTGTTTCAGGTTGATGACATATTAATAATCGGTATAAGAGTCTGAGATGAAGAGGTTACTGAAATGGTGGTATTGTCTGATATTTCTCTTGCTTCTGTCAGGGGCAGGAAATCTGCATGCTTCTGTACACGGCCCCCAACTCGTTGACTCCCTGAAAGCGCAGCTGAATAAGAACCTGTCCGATTCCATGAGATATGACGTATTGAACAGATTGGTTGGGGAATTGCGTTTCAACCAGGCTTCGGAAGCATATACCTATTGCAGGGAGATGCTGAAAATGGGGTTAAACGGGACCAATATAAAGAGAAGGGCAAGCGCATATAATACATCTAGTATTGTATGCAGGGAAATAGGAGATCATGATAAGGCGGTTGAATATGGATACAAGGCGCTGGGTCTTTATGAAGATCTGCACGATACTATGAATATCGCCGGAGCTTTCCTTAATATATCCACCATGTACAAAGCAGATGGTGATTTTGTCAAAGCTCTTGATCTGCTGGATAAGGCAAGACAATATTTCGGAAAAGTGCATAATAAAAAAGGGCTTGCATATACGTATAACAATATGGCTACTATATACAGGGAACAAAAAAAGTTTCCTGAAGCGCTGGATTATTTTCATCGCTCTCTGGCACTTAAGCTGGAGTTAAAGGAAACAAAGAGTCTGGGATCAGTCTATATGAATATAGGTATTGTGGAAGTAGACGGCGATCAGTATGATTCAGCACGGTATTATTACCGGAAGGCACTTATTATATGTAGAAAAACAAATAACCTGGATGGGGTATGCGATGTATATACCAACATTGGTAACCTGGCAAGGGCGGAGAAAAAATATGCTCAGGCAAAAATTATGCTGGACTCAGCATATATGTTAGCTAATGAACTTAAAATTGTAGAGAACGTTCAGGATATTGACAAGGACTATTATCTTCTTTATAAGGACTGGGGCAATTCGGAAAAGGCCTTGGAGTATTTTGACAAATACCTGGAACTGAAAGATTCGGTGTTGAATGAGAAAAGCAGCAAGCAAACGGCTGATATGGCAGCCCGCTACGAGTCGGAGAAAAAAGATAAAGACATTGAACTTTCCACTAAGCAAGCGGAGTTGATTCAGGTGCAGCTGAAAAAAGATAAAGTATTCATTATCGGCCTTATTGTTGTAAGCTTGGGCGCTATTTTGCTGGCACTACTTCTGTATAACCGTTTTCGTCTGCGTCAGAAACTCAATGGACAATTATCCCTGGTGCAATTGGAAATCCAGGAACAGAAAAAGGAAATGACGGATAGTATTCATTATGCCCGCAGGATACAGGAATCCGTTATGCTGAGGCAAGAAAGGATAAAGGAAATTCTTCCCGAAAGTTTTCTGCTTTACCTTCCCAAACAGATTGTAAGCGGAGATTTTTACTGGATGCACCGTGAAAAAGAAGAGGTCTTGCTGGCGGTGGTGGATAATACATTATACGGAGTTCCAGGAGCTTTTATTTCACTGGTGGGTATTAATCTGCTGAACAGAGCGGTTCAGGAAGAGCATATCCTGGATTTGAATGAACTGGTAAATTATATCAACAAGGGAATCATAGCCACATTGAAACAGGTAAAGGGTGGGGAAAAATATGCTGAGAAATTGCATTTTTCTATTTGCCGGATAAACTCGAAAGAACGAATGCTTGAATGTATTACCACCAATAATTCTATTTACCTGATTCGAGGCAAGGAGTTGAAAGAACTGAAATGTTCCGAGCCCGGCAAACCGGAGTTGTATAAGATGCCATTGGAAGGCAAGGAGCAGATTTACCTGTTCACCGACGGATATCCCAATCAATTGGGAGGTACCGAAGGAAAGAAAATGATGGTTCGCAAACTTCAGGAAACATTACTGGCCTGCTCGGGACAGACCATGAAGGAACAGCAGACTATGCTGGAAGATGTGCTTAATGCCTGGAAAAAGAATTTTGAACAGGTAGATGATATCCTGCTTATCGGGTTCAGACCTGATTAATCTTTTTTGACAATTCGTCTTTATAAGACCCACCAATTGGAATAGGTTTCTTTTCGTCCTCCAGAATAAGATTGGGTTGCTCAATAGCTACAATCTTATCAATCCGTACAATAAAAGAACGATGTACACGAATGAATTCATTGGGAGATAATTTCCGTTCAATGTCTTTCATCGTTGAATGGATTGTATAACGAGCATTGGAGGTATTGATAACGACATAATCCTTCAAGGCCTCAACAAAGTAAATGTCCTTGGTACGTACTTTTACAAGACGCGAATTAGATTTGACAAAAATAATGTCTTTAGCATCCTTGTTTTCCACAATGGAATACAGGAAATCGCGCTCTTTCTTTACCTCGTCTTCTTTCTGGTGTTTATACAATGCCATTTCAATGGTAGTACGCAAATCTATTTCTTTGAATGGCTTAATGATATAGCCATAAGGCTCTGTAATCTTTGCCTTGCTCAGTGTACTTTCATCGGCATAAGCAGTAAGGAAAATAAGAGGAATGTTGAGCCGTTTACGGATCTGATCGGCAGCTTCAATACCGCTCATATCACCTTTAAGCATGATGTCCATCAAGACAATATCCGGACGATGTTCTTCCGCAGTGCGGATTGCATCTTCTCCGTTGTTACAGATACC
>Ga0206962_1289_pt1 | contig 12350 bp, 10 predicted proteins | sample Alteio_BWOrgHeat_27_FD_153241 | JGI IMG/M metagenome (GOLD analysis project Ga0206962, IMG submission 153241) | Enriched cells from forest soil in Barre Woods Harvard Forest LTER site, Petersham, Massachusetts, United States -... | ecosystem: Environmental > Terrestrial > Soil > Temperate forest >...
GCCGTTGTAGAGCTTGGGTATCCAGACCGGTCCACCGAAAGTGCCACCGAATTCATTCTGCTTGAGCGGTGCTTTCTTGTACGTCTCGGCGCAGTCGACGCCCGGCGGCGGGTCGGCGATGCAGTTTGAGTACGCGTGATCAGTCACGTAGCCTGCCGCATTAAGCGCGTCATTCTGCAGGAAATCAAAGAGGCTGCCGTGGAAGCTGTTGGTTCCGGAATTGAAGGCGAAGGAGACGATGCCGCTGGAGAGACCATACTGCGCAGTCTGGTTGTTATTGATGAGCTTGAACTGGCTGATGGAGTCGATGGGCGGATGGTTGTCACCGATGTCACCAGCGAGGCTGGTTTCCATGATAGGAATGCCGTCGACGTAGACTTCGTTGGCGTAGCTCACCGATCCGCTGATGTGCAGACGGTAATCAGGAGTCGCACCGGGCGTAGAACCGGCGACACCGGGCGTGAGAAGCACAAAGTTCAGCGGGTTGCGCATGTCGCCACTGAGGGAAAGGGGCAGATCTTTGATCTCTTCGGGGCTGATAGTGGTACCGATATCGGAAGACTGCGATTCGATCATGGCCGAATTAGCGGAAACGACGACGGATTGTTGTACCTGTCCAACCTGCAATGAAATATTGATGGTGACGGAACTCCCGACGCCGACTGCGATGTGCTGTTGCACAGTTGTGCTAAATCCGGACGCTTCGGCGGTGAGCGAGTAAGTGCCTGGAGAGAGATACAGGACGCTGAATTCGCCGGTGGAACCGGAGACGGTGGTTCCGACTACACCCGTGGCCTCGTTCTTGACGGTGAGCCGGACATTCGGAACAGCGGCATGTTGGGCGTCTAAGGTCTCGCCCTTGATCGCTCCCAGGTTTGCCTGCCCCCAGATGCGACATGGCGAGACCATAGCGATCATTAAGAGGACGAGCAGCGTGACTGGCGAGAACTTCAACAACTTCATTGATCCCCACTCCTTTGAAGTGCTTTTGAAACGTTTAACTAAAGCGGCCCCAATTCAACACCGGCCGAAATTAAGCTGTCAAGAGATTTCTTAAAAATGCTCTGGAATCGGCAAAATGCCAGCAAAAAAGACAACGGTTGCAACACCTACTGTTAGATGGAAAGGTGATGATACATCCTTGTTCTTTCGCCGCAGACTCTTCGCGCTATGACCTCTGGCGGACAGTTTCGTTGATTAGAGCTTTCAACAATTGCCTCATCGCGGCTCAGGATTGACGGTGAAATAGGCCCGCAAATAAAGCTCCCTCACTGAGAGCGCGCAAAACCAGCGGAGGGGTCTGGGAATAAGGGACATCAGGGCTTTTGGGACTCAAAAACAAAGTTGTACTAAAATGGCGTTAATCGTTTTACTGTGGGATAAGGAGGCCTGACGAATGTCGACGATCGTCGAGGTAGCGAAGCGCGCTTCCGTTTCAATCGCTACGGTCTCCAACGTTGTTCGAGGAACGCGCCGGGTCAGCCCGGAGTTGCAGGCACGAGTTCAAGCGGCCATACGTGAGCTCGATTACTATCCGAACGCGATCGCACGCAGCTTGAAAGTGAAGCAGACGCGCATGCTGGGAATGATCGTTCCTGACATTACGAATCCATTCTTTCCAGGCGTCATCCGGGGAGCGGAAGACACAGCTTTTGACCGCGATTACTTCCTGGTAGCGGCGAACACCGATGAGCAGATCGGCCGCGAACGGCGCCTGGTCGCAGCCCTACGGACGTATCGCATTGACGGGCTTTTGCTGGCCTCAACGACTGGCATCGACACGGCTCACATCCGTGGCACAATCGCATCTGGCGTTTCGGTAGTATTCCTTGACCGGCCAGTTGCTGGGGTCAAGGCAGATGCTGTGCTTCTGGACAACGTGCGCGGAGCGCGCGAATGCGTGCGACACTTGGTTCAGCAGGGCCACCGTCGCATCGCCGTGGTGACAGGTCCGCTGAAGGCGCAGAATGCGCGCGAACGTCTCCAAGGTTATGAAGAGGCTTTGCGGGAGGTCGATATCCCTGCCAGCAAGTCCTTGATCCTGGAAGGCGACTACCGATATGAATCAGGCCACCGTTTGGCCAAACAACTGCTGGAAAGCAAGTCCGAAGCGACGGCCATCTTTGTGTGCAATGGTGTGATGACGCTGGGCGTGCTCAATGCTTTTGAAGAGATGGAGGTCCGATGCCCTGAAGATATGGCACTGGCGACCTTTGACGATCTGACGATGGATCATTCTTCGCACTCACATCTGACTGCGGTTGTACAACCCAGCTACGAGATGGGCGCACGGGCTGCGACGTTGTTGATGGACCGCATTGAAGGACGTCTGAGCGGTGACCCGGTTGTGGTTCGTATTGTGCCGACGCTGGTAGTGCGTGAGTCGACGTCGCTTCATAGCCGACAGTCCTTGAGCCCTGCGTCTAAGATTCACAAGCGGGTTTCTTCCCGGGCACTGAACCGCACATAGTGGTCCCACATCAGTGGATTTCCAGATGATCCCGATCTGGCAATGGCGGAAACTTCTGGTGAGGCTCGAGCTGGTACCAGTACGCAACGGAGGCGATATCGTCCATCAAGGGAAGGTAGCGATTATCGCTCTGCCACCCCAATGCCTGAATGGTAACGCGAAGGTCGGTGCTGAACCGTACCGGATCGGGAATGTGCCAGCGATACAGGCCAAAGCGCTGCTGTGATTCATAAAGTCCATCGGGGCGAATAACCTGCACTAAGCCGGAATAGGGCGAGGTAAATTCCTCATACTGATGAGTCTTCTGGTTTTCGAAATTATAGGAACCGCCGAAGTAATCTTCCGTGCCCGTGGAATTGATGGTCGGAAACTCTTTATCACCGTCGAGATAAAACTTGACCTCGCCCTCGCCCCACCAGCCGCTGCTATGAGATCCCCATGCGATATAAGTTCCAACGTACTGGCCCCGACCCTGCACGTTGTCGAGAATGGTATAAACATTCTTATACGGCAAAGGATTGATGCGCCGGAACTGCGCGTGGAAGTAGGCTGCGTCGGCAGGAACCACTGTGCTGGTGTAGTCGATCTCATAGTAGATCGTCATTGGGGCAGTTCTTTTAGGTTCAAAAGCATATGTACTTTAAATTCAATTATTTGAGTTATGTATTCAGTAGACGTTAGCGCTACCAATTCATCTTCTGAAGCGTTTTCCTGGACTAACATACTGAAAAGACTGCTAGTTAAGGGTGTTCCAAGTCCGGTTTTCGAGCAAGGGACTCCAGCGGGGAAAATCAGCCTTCCAAACGCTCTCTTGTCTGCCGTATTCTTCTGACTCCAAAGAATATGCAGGTTATAGAGCAAGGTGTTCCAACTGAGCGCAGCAAGTCTCTACGTCTAGCTCATCCAGCGCGCCAGCTAGAGCTGCTTCCGTCTCCGCAATCTGCGCGTTATAGAGAGCATTATTGCGCCTTGTAGCCTGCATCTGAAATCTCACCGTCAAGGGCCATAGCATGCAATCTGCCTTGCGCTTTTGCAGCGTTGCCGACTGCGTCTCTAACTGTGCTCTGTCACGTGCTGCGGAGCCGTTCAACCGCTCCGATGCTTGCATGAACGCTGTACGGAACAGAGTGATTCCAGCAGTGTCTGGCACCAGAGATTCGAGCAGGGAATCAAAGGCACGGTCTGCCGCTCCAACACCAATACGCGCTTGCCCACAGAGGCAATGGTAGTACGCATATCGCCGCTTGCTCTGCTTGCCGTAAGCACTCGGCCGCAACCAGCGCACACAAGCAGACCGCGCAGCGCAAAGGCATCTTGTGACGCTGTATGTATCACTTGCATCGCACCCGCTTTGCCGCTCAAGACGTTCTGTGCTCTGTACCAGAGCGCGTCATCTATCAGCGGCTCCCGATCGCCTCTACAGGAGACTGCAAAGCTACGTAGTCTAACGGCAACGTTTGTATGAGTACGTTTAGTCTATCTCCGTACGTCGCTTATCGAAGTGACCTGAATGCCGTGTGGAGTTCGCTCGCGAAGATTTCCGGCTCTTCCCAAGCTGCGAAGTGCCCGCCCTTGTCAGCCTCATTGAAGTAGATGAGGTTGGGATAGACCGCATCGGCCCAGCTCCGCGGTGCCTGGAAGATCTCGTCGGGAAAGACGGTGAAGGCAACCGGAAGTGAGAGTTCGGGAGACTTTTCCCCGGATGCGATCGAGGCGAAGATGGTTCGGAAGTTCTCCCAGTAGAGCCGTGCCGACGAGGTGGCGGTATTCGTCAGCCAGTACAGAGTCATGTTGTCGACGATTCTGTCGCGGGTCAGGCCTCCTGCGGGCTGGCCGTCAAGAAACGCTCGCGAGATTTTCTCATAGCTGTCTGCGTCGTGGTCGAGCATCCATGCCGCCATCCCGACGGGTGTATCCGTCAACGCGTAGCCTATCGTCTGTGGGTGTTCAGGCATCTCGACGAAGTAGCCCCTCCTGAAGAGGGCCGCGAGTGCCTCGAGTGCCACGGGCTCCTTCTTCTCGGCCCGATTGGCGATGACGGCGATCGCGATCCGCTTAAAGAGCCCCGCCGGCACGAGCCCGCCAAACAGTGCCGCCCCCACCGCGAACGGGAAAGCGCTGAGGAAGTTGAGGTGGATGCCCAGCAGCCCTGTAGGAGCCTGTCGTGCCATCGCGTCAGTAACGTTGGCGCCGATATCGCCGCCCTGGGCGACGTACCTGTTGTAGCCGAGGCGCTTCATCAGCTCAGCCCAGGCTCGCCCCACGCGGCCCGGATCCCAGCCGAGCTCCGTCGGCTGTCCGGAGAACCCGAAGCCGGGCAGGGACGGGAGCACAAGGTCGAACGCGTCCTCGGCGCCTCCGCCATGTGCGGTCGGGTCCGTAAGCGGGCCGACGACGTTGAGCAGCTCGATGACCGAGCCGGGCCAGCCATGCGTGATAAGCAATGGCAACGTGTTCTTGTGTTGTGACTTCACATGGATGAAGTGGATGTCCACGCCGTCGATCTCCGTCGTGAACTGGGGCAGCGCGTTCAGCTTCGCCTCTGCTTTGCGCCAGTCATGCTCGGTCGCCCAGTAGCGCGTGAGCTGCTGCAGCATGGCTTGTTGAACGCCTTGCGAGGCATCTTCGACGAGTTCCTTGCCTGGCCAGCGCGTCGCAACGAGTCGGCGTTGGAGGTCGGTTAGTGCCTCTTCCGGTATGTTGACCTTGAACGGGCGGATGTTGGTTTGGTCGACGGGCTGCGCGGCGGCATCTTGAGTTGTGTTCCGTTGAGTCATTTTGGTCTCCTTTTGATGATCTGGTCCAGGAAGCCGCGGGTCAGTGACCCGATCTCTGAACACATGTATTTGGAAACACGCGCGTGAGGTCGGACTGGTAGACGATGATGTCGCTTGCGTATTCCCAGAGCCCGGCGGGGCCGCGTAGCGACGGTATCGTCTCGAAGCCTCCCGAAGGCGGCGCGGAACATCGCCTGACAGTTTATCTCAGGATTGAGCCGACTGGTGAGTCGCGAGGACATGGAAATCCAGCCTCATATCTACCGGCAAGTTGCTTCTCGGCAATGACGCTAGCCGGTTTACCCAGTCACTCCGCAAAACGGATTTTCGGAAACTATAAGAATCCCGCTCTCTCTGGGTCAATTGTTGACAAATCGCCAATGCACTCATCGAGGCCAGATCGGTATCGACAAGTCGGCTTATCGGAGGAATCCGCATCCTCAGATTCGCTGATGAAGATTAACCTGTTCAGTGAAACCCGCCAGTCCGCGTGCAAAGACACTCCAGGGATATGCAGCCCGCCCAGTGATAACACGAATAAGAACTTACCCGGCCGTACTTGTTCGACCCGGGATTATCCGAATGGAAATTGCGTCCGCACAGTATTCAGACGAAGCTAAGTGATTTGGACAGAATGAGGTTCGAGTCCCGCATTAACAGGTCTACCAGACAGGATTAGCTAGAGCCCGCTGAATCAGCGGGTTTTTCTTATCGTTTTCCGAGGGATGGACCGACCTCCTGCCGCAGCTGGATCAGCAACCGAGCGATATTGTTGCCACCAAGCAAAGCTGGGGCGCATTCGTAACAACGGATCTTGAAGCCGGCTCAAGGCGCGGGGCGTCACCCAGGTAGTTGTCACAGGAGTGGTGACATCCACCGGCGTTGAAGCCACCCCCCGCCAAGCCTAAGAGCAGGGATTCAACGTCACCCTCGCGCTCGATGCCATGACCGACTTTCGCAAGGAGCCGCACGAGTACAGCATCGCCAACGTCTTCCCCCGTCTTGGCGAGACAGGGTTTACAGAGGAAATCATTTCACTGCTGGAAACAAGGAGCTCTGCATCATGAATTGGCTTTGGCTTGTGTCGTATTTCTTTGGGGGCGCCTTCGCGGCAAACGCCATTCCTCACTTTGTCTCGGGCACGATGGACGTCCGTTTCAAAGCCCCTTTGCAAAACCACCCGGCCAGGGGCTCTCCTCTGCAATGGTCAATGTTGTCTGGGGATTCTTCAACGCGGTGGTTGGGTATCTTCTGGTCGCGCACGTCGGTGCTTTCGATCCGCGGGCGACAAGCCACATCCTCGCGTTCGGCTTGGGCGCGCTGCTCATCAGCATCTTTTCTGCGCGTCACTTCGGCCAGTTCCATGGGGGCAACACACCGTCGCGCACATGAAGAACCGGATGTCCGGCACCTTCCACTCCACTTTCGCTCCTTGACAAGCTTCAACTTCCGCTTGTGGACGGCTGGCGGCCTGGTTTCCAAGTCGGTACCTGGATGCAGCGCGTCGCTCAGGATTGGCTCGTGCTGACGCAACTGACCCATCATGATGCGTCAGCGTTGGGTATTGTGATGGGCATGCAGTTCGCCCCGCAACTTCTGCTTCTGCCCCTGGACGGGATCTGCTGCAGACCGCCTTAATCAACGCAGACTCCTCATGTTCACCCAAGCAACCATGGGTGTGCTTGCGCTTATCCTGGGAGTTCTCACGATCGCAGGCTCCATCCAGCTCTGGCACGTGTATGTGCTCTCCTTCCTGTCTGGCTCCGCCGCAGCGCTGGATGCTCCGGTGAGACAGACCTTCGTGGCAGAGATGGTGGGCGACGCGGATCTCCCGAATGCCGTGGCATTGAACTCAACCTCGTTTAATGCTGCGCAGACGATTGGTCCCGCCGTTGCCGGTTTGCTGATCACAAAGGTTGGCATCGGATGAGCCTTTCTTCTGAACGGGCTATCATTCGCGGCGGTTCTGATCTCCATGTTTTTCTTTCGTCTTTCGGAACTGCAGGCAAGCGCAAGAGCCCATCGCACTACGGGTGGATTTCTGGAAGGACTTCGCTGCGTGTGGAGAAAGCCGGACCTCAGGGCGATCCTGATCATGTTGTTTCTGATCGGCACCTTTGGTCTGAACTTTCCAATCTTCATCTCTACGATGGCCGTGAATGTCTTTCGCTCCGATGCACGCGGTTTTGGCCTGCTCTCCTCCATCATGGCCGTGGGCACTCTCACAGGAGCATTGTTTGCTGTCGGTAGGGAGAAACGAAGCTTAGCGTCTCTTTTGGTGGGAGCTGGTGTCTTCGGGCTCGGCTGTACCCTTGCCGCGCTGGCGCCTGGATACTGGTGGTTCGGAGCCGCTCTGATGATCCTCGGCGCGGCTGGCGTGATCTTCACCAATGGCACAAACAGCATCATGCAACTCTCGACAGAACCAGCTATGCGGGGCAGGGTTATGGCCCTACGGGTGGGCATTGCACTGGGGGGAACACCGATCGGCGCTCCGATCGTTGGCTGGGTCGCCAACCACTTCGGCCCTCGCTGGGCGCTCGGTATCGGCGCCGGGGCGGGCTTCACCGCTTCCCTGGTCGCAACCTGCGTTCTGGCCAACCGAACGGAGCCACTGCTTGCTCAGTAAGCAGTGACGTGAAGGCGGCTTGTGGGAAGTGCTCGAAATATCGCTTTATCAAATTTGTAGAGGATAATAGTACGAAGCCATGAACTTGCTCGGATTGAAAGTAGCAGTGGTGAACGGTAAGGCAACTGTTTAGCGTGCAAAGAAGCGGAGAACATGTAGAAATGCACACAGGGTGGATGATCAGCCTAGCGATTTGGAGCGCACGTTGACTCGCGGAGTACAAAACGAGTTTTGTACTCATACTGCGGCGCCTTTTTATCACCCTCTTGTATTTCTTCAAGAAGAGCTCGAAACGCCAGTGCTGTCAACTCTTCCGGAGAAAAGTGCACGGTAGAGAGAGAGGGCTGCGTAAAGCGGCAAATGGTCAAGTCGTCAAAGCCGATCAGAGCCATATCTTTTCCGGTTGTAATACCTCTCATACTTAGGGTTTTCATGGCGCCGATGGCAGCAACATCATTGCAGCATAAAACGGCGGTGGGTGGCTTGGGGAGATTCAGCAAGCTAGCGATGCCAAGCGCGCCGCCATCCCAGGTATGTTCGCATTCGACAACGAGATCTTTGTCGAATGTTATTCCGCCTGTTCTGAGCGCCTTTCTAAAGGCGCCGTAGCGCGTGCTCATACTGCTCCAACTCAACTTCCCACTCAAGTAGCCGATTCGCTTGTGGCCGAAGCCCACCAAGTGCCTCACCGCTTCACGCATACCCGACAGATAATCGATGCGGACATTTCTGACGTCAGGAAGTTCTTCGTCTGAGCCGGCGTAGATCATCGGCAAGGCGATCGGAAATCCGCGGAGGGAACGTTCCATGCCAAAGGTGAGGACTGCTATGCCATCTACCTGTCGCTCTTTCATGCGGGTCACGCAAACTGTTACATGATCGGGATGGGTTTGGCTGTCCGCAAAGCTGATGAGGACCTCATATCCATGTTCCACGGCGATGCGCTCAAAATACAGAATGATCTCGGAGAAGAATGGGTTTCCACCGCTCAACTCTGAGACGATGAGACCTACGGTACGGCTTGTGCCGCGCGCTAATGCACGGGCTTGATGGTTCGGCCGATATCCGACCTCGTCGATCACCTTCTGTACACGGCGAACAAGGACCGGATCGACGGTCTCTATGCCATTGATGATCCTCGACACCGTGGAATGAGATACCCGAGCGCGACGCGCAATTTCCCTTATGTTCATTGCTTCTCCCTATCTCGCGGTGATTGCTCTTTCACCAGACGCCAAGGATATGGCCGAAAATCTCTATCGCGGTCTATGGTCATGGATAGTTTGCGCAGTTTTCTTATTGCTGCTTAATTTCTTCCGGCATTAGCCCGCAACATCGATTTAGTGAAGCGCAATCTCTGGACAAGAGACCGGTCACTCAATAAATGACGCCCAAGGTACATTTATCGTGGTAGCAATGTCAAATCATTTAAGGCCGGCAACACAATATGTTTGATAAACAGCTTAAAGCAAGGCATATATATACACGATTCGCTTGCCATGAATCGTCCAAACGACGAGTTATAAACGGAAAGAGACCGTTCTCTTGACATGTCTATATTTTAGTGTTTATAGTTCCGCCCCGACGGCGAATATCGTAGAGGAATGTGGTCTGCGCTTGAGGCTCGCGTGATATCACAGTGACGGTGTAAGGCGGTCAGATCATTTTTTCTAAAGGCGAGGCTGTCATACGTATTGTTCCAGGTGGATGCAGCAATTCAAGGAGGAGGAAATGATCCAACGATCTGCGTTAGCGGGCAGCGGTGTTTTGAACCGACGTGAAGATAAAGTGGTGATACCTGCATCTGGAAAGGACGAGGACAGGAAATTTCCGGCGTGGGAAGTGTCAGCGGTATTCGTTCTTTTGACTTGTTGCGTGGTCCTGTTTGCTAGCGTTCCGTGCGTTGCTCAGAGCGGCGCGACCAGCACCGTAGTGGGGCACGTTTCTGATGCTTCGGGCGCAATTGTCTCGGGAGCGAAGGTGGTTCTCACTGAGGTAGGGACAGGAATCAATCATAATACCGACGTGTCGTCGACCGGAGAATTTACTGTGCCGTCGCTCAAGCCGGGATTGTATCAGATCACCGTTTCGAGCCCAGGCTTTGAGACCAAGGCTATCTCAGGCGTGGAGTTGGTCGTTGGACAGCAGTCGCGTGTCGACGTGGTGCTGAAGCCCGGAAATGTCAGCGAAACGGTGAAAGTCAATGCCCAGACTGTCAATCTCGATACGGAGAATTCTGCCGTCGGGCAGCTTGTCTCACAGCAGGAGGTAGTCGATCTCCCGCTCAATGGCCGTAACTTTACAGAACTTCTGGTACTTAGTTCCGGCGCTTCGCAGAACTCGGGAGAGCAGGGCATCTATCGGTCCAACGAAGGGAATGCTCTTTCTATACAAGGGTCGCGTCCCAGTTCACAGCAGTACTATCTGGACGGCATCAACATCAACGATGTGTATTACCAGACGCCGGCCGTGATTCCATCGATTGACGCTTTGCAAGAGTTCCAAATCCAGTCCAAGGGATATTCTGCAGCCTATGGCGGCGGAGCGAACCAGATCAACATCAGCACGAAATCCGGGACGAAAGAGTTTCACGGTGCGGTATTCGAGTTCCTGAGAAATAACGATCTGGATGCACGCAATTACTTCGATACATCGATCCAGCCTTTGCACCAGAACCAGTATGGCTACGCATTAGATGGCCCAGTCTGGATACCCAAGCTCTACGACGGACGAAGCAAGAATACCTTCTTCCTTGCAAACTATGAAGGATTGCGTACGCGGACAGCTGTAAACGCCTTTGCCGTTGTGCCGACACAGGAAGAACAGCAGGGGCTTTTCCCTAGATCTGAGGTGATCGTCGATCCAGTGACGAAAGTTCCGTACCCGGGAAATCAGATCCCGCAGACGGCTTTCTCCGTGTTTGGCAATGCAGTTTTAAGCAATAACTTCTATCCAACGCCTAATATCGACCTTCCCCAAGGCAACTTCCGTTATTCGATTAGTTCGCCTGTAGACGCCGATCAGCAGACTTATCGTATTGATCAAGCGATCGGAGCGAAAGATACGGCATTTGTGCGCTACACGCAGACCGAATATGTTTCCTCTAGTGTTCCCATTGGTGGCTTTACGCAGGAACAGTCTCACCTGGATGAGACCAGTCATGGCGTAGTCGCGAACTGGACGCGAGCGATCTCCAATAACAAAGTAAATCAGCTTCGGTTTGGATGGTTGCATGAAAACGTGACGCTAGGCGGGGCGCCAACGACGGCTGATGCCTATAACTCATTTGGCCTGCAAAACATCTTTCCGTATGCGAGCGAACTGGCGCTGCCTTATGTTGAAATTCGCAACAATCAGTACAGTGGAGCAGGCGGCGAGCCCAATGTGCCTCAGATCTACGACCAGCCCAGCTATCAATTGTCAGATGCATTCACGTGGAGTAAAGGGCGACACAGCATGAGCGCCGGTCTCGATGTGAGATGGTTCAGCGGATTGAATCTAACCTACACAGGTATTGCTCTTACCTTCGACGGATCCTATACCGGAGACCCGTTTGCCGATCTCCTGGTGGGTTATGCAGCGGAGGCACAGGCACAGCAACCGACTGCTTTTGGCCCTACGGTCGATACGTCCAACGAAGTTAATTTTTCCGCCAAGCAATTTAATCCCTGGGTCCAGGATGACTGGAAGGCTACGCCACGCTTGACGATAAACATGGGTCTGCGCTGGGATTATGCAACGCGCCCGGTGGAAGCTACCGATCGAACTTTCTGGATAGATCCGAACATTCCAGGCGGGGGACTCTATGTCGGGAATAAGAAGATCATCGACGAAGGTCTGGGGGGCTCGGTGTATGAGTATGGCGGGCAGCGCGCTCCAGGCAGCAATCAATACGGAGTGTTGGCGCCGAGATTCGGCGTGGCGTATCGACCCTTTGACGATAAAAACGTCATTCGCGCGGGATACGGTATCTTCTACGACAGCGCTGAATCTAAGGAGGCCAACGGCGGTGCGGAGTATCCCTTCGGGCTCCAATCCCAGGCACAGTTTGTGAAGCTTGACACGGTGTTTCCGCCGTCACCACCTTTGCAGCCGGCAACCCCTGCGGTTATGAGCTTCCTCTTTCTTACGTCGTCCAATCTGCATACGCCAACGATACAGACATGGACGTTGTCACTTGAGCGCGAGATCTTTCCGGGAGTCAAAGCGGAGGCGGATTACATTGGTTCAAAAGCCGATCACCTGTTAGGCCGAGTATGGGAAAACGCCCCGACGCAGTACGACCCTGCAAATCCTTCACCGGCGATCGACCGTGTTCCTTACCCAAATATCGGGCTGATTCTCGATCACTTCTGGGCTTTCCATTCCAATTACAACGCACTGAGTTTTAAGGTCGATCACACCGGTAGATCCCTCAGTTTTCTGGCGAACTATACGTGGGCCCACAGTCTTGACAACAAGTCGGGCACGACCG
>Ga0206962_1290_pt1 | contig 12326 bp, 12 predicted proteins | sample Alteio_BWOrgHeat_27_FD_153241 | JGI IMG/M metagenome (GOLD analysis project Ga0206962, IMG submission 153241) | Enriched cells from forest soil in Barre Woods Harvard Forest LTER site, Petersham, Massachusetts, United States -... | ecosystem: Environmental > Terrestrial > Soil > Temperate forest >...
TTAAAACCATTATATAATTATCAAATAAAAGAAAAAATTGTTGTTGAATTTGATAACATATTTAATACAATTTAAACGCATGTATATTGTTATATAATGAGTAAAATTATTTTGTTTGAAGATTTCACAAACGGAATTATTTCCCTTAAAGAATACATTGATGGAGTAATTGCTAAACCAGTAATTACTGATGTTAAACTGTTAGAGCTAATGGATCTCTGTATTAAAAATGGTTATGAATTAGTCAATAAGGAGTATGATTATGAAAATTTATTCGTTTTTTGTAAGGTACATGGTATTTTCGTTACAGATTCATATAAATTACGTGGACATAAACGTTGTGGTAAGTGTTACAGAGAACATATTGTAAATGTAGATCGCAACAATAATAATCCAGATCTTATCGGAATGGAACAAATACCAGGTTTTGATAATTATTTTGTTTCTAAAGATGCCAGAGTGTATTCTACAATTTCTGAAACGTTCATTGAGATCAATATTGAGAAATACAAAACTAATAATAGACGTGTAAGAATAAAAATATACAACAATGATAATGAGAGGAAAAGTATGGAACTTTCAAGGTTGGTTGCTTTAACATACTTAGAAAATCCTGAAAATAAACCAGAAGTTAATCATAAAGATGGAGATTGGTACAACAATAATCTTTCAAATTTAGAATGGAATACGAAAAAAGAAAATACTGATCATGCTATAGAAAACGGATTAATTAAACCTTGCGATCAAGGCAAAAGAGTAGACAAATATGATCTGAATAATAATTTTATTAAAAGTTACAATAGTTTTAAAGAAGCTATTGAAGAAAATAAAATTAGTGAGGACTCAATCAGAGACTATTTGGAAATTATCTGAGGAAGAAGTATTTGAGAATGAATTATGGAAGGAAATCGTATTTCTTGATAAAGATAAAGAAACTGAAATACATACTGACTATATGGTTTCAAATTTTGGTAGAATCCGTACTAAAACTGGTGAATTACTTAGAGGTACTAAATCAGAAGGCAATTATATCACAATAAGTATTACTTATGATAACGTTGACGGGGAACGTGTAAAAAAAACTAAACGCTTAAGTCGTTTAGTGGCAATTGCATTTGTACCGAATCCCGATAAAAAACTAGAAGTTGATCATATTGATACTAATATTTTCAATAACAAAGCTGATAACTTGAGATGGAATACCCGTACTGAAAATATGAACAATGAAACAACAAAAAAGAAGTTTGAAAAACCTGTTGAACAATTAGATGAAAATGGTAATATTGTTAATAGTTTTAAAAGCATCTTAGAAGCGAAAGCATATATGAAAGAAACATATGGTACAACTGGTAGTGGAATAGGTAATGTTTGTAATGGTAAAAGAGGAGCCAAAATATGTGACGGATTTGGCTGGAGATTTAAAAAAGTTGAATAATTAATTGAATTAACTATATTGTTTGTATTCAATATAATTATAATATTTATGACTACTAAAGTTGCTGTTAAGAACCTCCTTATCGATGAAAGATCTCCAGTTAAAGGGGTATTAGTAGAAGCTAATAATAAACTATATTCTTGTGCTTTAAATCAAACTGATATCAAAAGTAACAAAAATAAATTCTATATTATGCAATTGATTAAATCAGGGTCTTCTTATACTTTATTAATAATATATGGAAGGACTGGGGAAAGCGGTAAGGTAACCACAAAGGCTCTCTCTACAGAGGATGCCGGTATACGCGCTTTCGAAACTCAATTTAAAACTAAGACAGGGAATGCTTGGAGATCAACTGATGCATTCGTCAAAAAAGATGGTAAATACTTCATGTCAGAAGTTTCATATGATGATGAAATCAAAGACCTAAAAGATATTGAGGTCAAGACTCCGCCATCAAAACTAGATAAGAAAGTTCAAGAATTAATCACCATGTTATCTGATACAAATATGATGAATGATGCATTAGTTTCTCTTGATATTGATACAAAGAAGATGCCACTAGGTAAACTAAAAGAATCACAATTAAAGAAAGCTGAGAAGATTCTGGATGATATAACAAAGATTTTAGAAGATAAGAAAGTTAAAATTGATCCAGATCTTTTAACACAATTATCATCAGAGTATTATACTTTCTTGCCGATTTCTTGCGGCAGAAAGAAGCCTCCAGTCATCGATAGTTCAGAATTAATAGATAAGTATAAACAGGTCATTGACGAATTAAGAAATATGGTTGTTGCTGTTCAAATTAAGAATAATGTTAAGTCAGGTGATAATCCGTTAGATAGTATGTATGCAGATATCAAGACGGAGATTAAACCGTTAGATAAAGGGTCCAAAATGTATGAAGAAATATTAAAGTATGTGGCCAATACTCAAGGAAGTACGCATGGTGTTAAATTAGAGGTATTAGATATATTTGAGATAGAGCAGGAAGGAAAAAAGAAAGCATATGAAGATTACTCAAAAGGATTGGACAATAAGATGCTGTTGTATCACGGCTCGGCTATGTCAAATTGGTTGTCCATTATGAAGCACGGGCTCTTAATCAACCCAAATGCTGTCAAGCCGGGGGTATTCATAAGCGGAGCTATGTTTTCGGCTGGGTTATATTTTGCTAATTGTGTTAGTAAGTCATGGAATTATTGCAGGACTGATGCTACGAAGGGAATTGGCTGTTTAGCTTTAGCTGAAGTCTCATTGGGCAATGTTTCAAAGAGAATAAATGCTGATTATCATATCACAAAAGAATCATTAAAGAAGACTGGTCATGATTCGGTTCAAGGTCAAGGCCAGACCGCACCAAAGAGCAATACGGTGATTGATAATCTGATAATACCCAATGGACCACTTGCCAAAACAAATGTGGGCGCCCAACTTTTATATGATGAGTTTATTATCTATGAAGGAAATAGACATTTAATAAAATATCTAGTTATCATTAAAAACAATAAGCATTGAGTTAATAAATATTAAGTTCATTAACATCAATAGTTTCTTTATTTGGTACTTCTATATTATTTTTCTCACATTCACTAATTATGAATTCTTGTATTTCATAAAATTTGAGAGTATATGGAACAGCGATAAGTGTTATATTTCTTTTAACACATAGCTCTTTCTTTTCAATGTCTCTGGCTTGCTGTTTTTTAAAATTATCTTCTGTTTTCTGCCAGAGTTTAATAAACTCATAATGCTGTTTGCCTTGATATTCAACCCCTAATTCTAGATCTTCATTGTATAAATCAATTTCCATAGGGAACCCAGTAACAGAATTTATTAACCAATCAGGTCTAACTTTTTTAAATGTTGTGTCAAACATAATATCAAGTATTTGTCCAGTAAGTTTCTCACCATATGATACATTAGTTGTACAGTCTCGACACCAACAGCCATCTAATATATTAATGGGATTAGTGTCCCACTCATGCCCCTCACGGCATTTCCATGTTAATGGACTTGTAATATTAACATAAATGTTCGACAAACATTTTCCTCCACGTTTAAGGGCAATCTTTTTCATATCTTCAATTGTCCATCTTTTCCCATAGATTGAACATATAGAACACCATGCGTTATTATATAAAATATTATGTGCAACAGCATGCCAAGTATGACCTTTGGAACATTGCCATTTATAAACGTTCATTACAACCGTAAATTCAGTTGATAATATTTTACCTTTTTTTACACTTACAAAATCTTGGATATCCTGTAAACTATAATAGTGATCCTTTTCATCTTGATCACAGAATCTATTAGCAACTAAATCATACATTGTCCTATAGAATATATGTCCGTCCTCACATTCGAATTGTAGTTTTTCTCTTGGCCCTACATAAACGGTTGATAAACATTTGAAACCATTGTCATTTGCAATTTCTATGGCTGTTTCTAATGAATATTTTGCATATTTTATATTGAACATTTTACTTTCAGAAAATTTGAGTGAAATAGGATTTTCTCTATTCATAAATGATGATATTAATGAAATACTATTATTGTATTTCTCCCGAAGTTCTAAAATGATACTATTATCTATTATTGAATATTGTTCCCATTCAGTAAGTTGATCATTATATCTTGAGTAATCCCTAATCATAAGAAAATAATAATTATCTTTATAGGAATCAAAAGTATCAGAAGTTGTGCATAAACACAAATTAAAATAGTCATTACTAACTTTACATTCTTCATGTGAACACCATAATCCTTTTTTAAGATCGTTAGTCATTCTGTTAAATGTATGCCCATTTTCACATTCAATAAAATTTGTTACTTTTGTGCTAGGTTCAATTGCTTTTCTTTCAATAAATTTTCCATTTTTGGCTTTTATTAAAACTTGGAGTTTTTCAATAAATTTGTCACTTGTGTCTTTTGCTTTTTGTAAAAATTCGTCACTTTTGCGTGACTCTTCGGTAGTACAACTCCTACAGTATATTCCTTTAATAATATTGCTTACCCTTGAACTAAATTTATGTTTCTTTTTGCATACAATATCAAGCCAAACTTGATTAGAATTGCCAGTCAGATCTGTTGTATCCGATATTACTTTTCCTCCTTTATCTTCTATTATTTTTATTACATCTTCAATTTTAAACTTTTTATTATCATAGTTTTGCACCAGCTTCCTGGTTTATTCTCAGTACCTATTATTTGATCCAATCGAGCAGGCCATGTATGTTCCTTTATACATTTAAATTCATATCTAAATCTTCCTCCTTCCCATTCAGTATTAACTAATTTTCCCTCTTTTGAATGTGCAACAGTTGCAGCATTGTGTAATCTTTCATCATATAAAGTTAAATCTAATTCCATAGAATATTTTATGATTAATATAATTAATATATCTTTAAGTAGATTTTAATTATTTAATATTTTATATGAAAAATTAACAAATTATATGAATATATGTTTGGACACGGTTTATACTTCGCTAATTGTGTCAGCAAATCATGGAATTACTGTCGTACAGAATGCTCAAAAGGCATAGGTTGTTTAGCTCTTGCAGAAGTCGCTTTGGGAAATATTTCAAAGAAAGTTAATGCTGATTATTATGTTACAAAAGAATCATTGAAAAAGACAGGACATGACTCAGTCCAAGGTTTAGGCCTCGTGACACCCAAAGATAAAACTATTATCAATGATCTCATAATACCTAATGGCACACTAACAAAATCTAATGTTGGCGCCCAACTACAATATGATGAGTTTATCGTCTATCATTCTAACCAGCAATTAATAAAGTATCTGGTTATCATTAAAAACAACAAACGCTAATTAATTTATTCAGTTTATAATATCTATTTTGTTTATAATGTACCGGGCGTCGGCAAGCAAAATGATACAACAATACAAATAACATTATAAATATTCATATTGTTGTATCGGTTTGTTGTTATTGGTAAAAACAAAATGGTACAACAATATGAATATTTATAAATGAGGACATATTGTGTATCATTTTGTTTGCCGACGCCCGGTACATCATAAACAAAATTATACTGGTATCAATTATAAGGGTAAAAAGTATAAGAGCCGACTAACTAATAGAATTGGTCCGCTGTTATACTTTCCCACCCTTATAATTATAACAGTATAGTTATTAGTATAATAGTTACCGGGCCCTTACAAACAAAACGGATTCACAATATGGATTTCATCATAATCAGAACGATATTGTTTAATTCTTTTGTTTACCAGTTTAACTAAAGTGTTTAATAATATTGTTATCATATGATTTAAACTTTATTGTGAAACCATTTTGTGATAAGGGCCCCGGTTCATCAAATGCATCATTAAAACGACAAGTATTAATTAATTTATTCAGGTAATAAATAAATTAAACCTGACTTTTATTTCGACCCTTGCTCTTACTCCTTTGTCTACATGTTGTACATGTCAAATGTTTCACAACAAAGTATACAAAGGATACCATAACCTGAATTAAAATAGTACTAAATACGACTAGAATACATGCAACAATGAACCATGAATTCTTTTGAAAGTAAATAACAATTATTTCTATTGCAATATTCAAAACAGATATGAATACTAAGGCCACAGATGAATTACTCAACAAATCAGCTTGTAGATCGGCAATTTGCTTCTGGCTTGCCCCTTTAAAAGCAGATCCAGAAAAAGACACTCGATTGCCCCAACTGATATCACCAAGCCGGGCCAACGAATAAATAGTAAATGATCCAACAAGACTTGGTAAAAAGAGCCAATAAGGTATGCAGGCAATTAACATATAGCCTAATGATTTGAAATCGAGAGCCACAATGGACATGAGAAAGGGCATAAACATGATTGCCACAGTACAGATCTCAATGATTAAATAGTCGATTGTTGGAGGAATAAAGCCCCATCTTATAGATTCTTTAATATATGCACTAATGATTATACCCATAGCTAATGCATTAAAGACAACCATCAAATAGAATAATGGTTTAACAAATACAATGTATCTATGGACCCACATGAAAAACAGAATAAACACTGTATAAATAGCAATTATGACTGTTGGTATAATTGTACTATCGGAGCCAATTATAGAAGTTAGGGCAATGAAGAGAGCCGCTGAAAAGATTGAAGGGGATATGGCCGCTAACAAATAATTTAATAATTGTAACATATAGAGTAAATAGATAAGTAATCTCCTAACTAAATTATGTTTTGATCCTAATATTAAATGTGGTTTACATATCGTATTCCAAATATAACATAGAAAAGCGCCATTTATCCATCGCCTTCTCTGTAAAACGAAGGATCTTAAATCTGTTTCCGCTTGAAACTTAAATACGGCGCCATCGACCCATGTTGTATAAGCTCCCTTCTTACCGTGTGTTACTACAGCATATGAAGGGATCCTGTCTTCAGCCAACTTAACATTCTCAATAACCAAGTCTGTTTCATCTGGTGGTGTGGCAACTAGAGAACTGAAGTGTTCTAGGACAGATTCAATACATCGTTCTGAACCGAATAAGGGCATTGTGTAAAACTTTTCGATATTGTCATCTTGTTCTAAATCTTCTATTTCTTCTTGCTGTTCTGTTTCTGTCGCCAAAAAATCTGGAGGGTTTTCTATTACTATTTCGATTTCTTCTTTTCCCTTATCTTTCTCTTCTGACGTCTTTTCGTCTGATGTCTTTTGATCTTTATAAGATAATGATGTTGATTCATTATCTAAAATATTGGATGTCTTTTTTTCTTTATAAGGTAAAAATACTGAATCATTATCCAAAATATTTGATGTTTTTATTCCGGTAATCTCTTTTGCTAGTTCAATTTCTAAGGGGTCTAATGCTCTAAATTTCCGCTTACTAAGAAGGCCAGAATAGCGGAAAAGGGCTGCTGGCCCGGGTAAGACAGGCAGACAGCCCGCAGCGGAGAAGGCCCCAGTATAGATCGCATATGACGCTTCATAATCGCCCAATTGAATAATTCTGAAAAATTTACCTATTGAAATAATACCTTCTGTTCCATTAGCATCTTGCTCTTCCGCTGTCATAACTCTTTGTCTTCCGGTACAACCAACGCATAACGGATGTGATTGCATATATTTTGTCAACCTATAAATACATTGTGGATCAAATAATGTTCCACAATCTGACATGAAAATGAATCTATTTTTATCATTATCATTTATTATATCCGTATTAATTACAGCCTGTTTAGCAAAAGAGTGAAGGATCCATTCTTGTGAATTATGCTTTCTCCTGTTAACACCTTTCAAAAGTAAAGTTAATGGTAATTTCCTAACAACCATATCTTTTGCCCCAACTATCTCAACTGGTATCCTACATTTCTTCTTCCTAGATACATTTTGAATAACATAAGTTAAAGGTGGTGGTTTCTTTTTTGCCAGATTAATGGCTACTTCTCTTCTTTCATCTTCCCAAGCTTCATCAACCTGACAACAATGTTCATCTAAACTGATCATTAAATTATCCCATATCTTAACATGTTCTTCGGTTGTACAGAAAATATGTTTGAAATATTCTTTCGTATCAGAACTCATTTGCTTATGCCCATCACTTACAAATAATACTTGACAATTCGCAACACCTTCTAACTCTTCAATTTGTTGACTTAATGATACTAATGTTCTTCTCAGTTCAAACATATTTTCATTATAAAAACATACCCCAATAATTAAAATAGGTAAATCCTTATTTATCTCCTCAACTAACTGTAAAGTATTATCGTTGTCTAAGCCGAAGTAACACTTATTTGGTTCTGGTTTGTAATCATGGTGACCTGTTATTCTTAAAGATGTTATTGTACTGGTACCTTTGATATCATTATCTGGTTCCATTATTCATATATATATTTAAGAATAGTATGTTAATCTAATAACTATTATTAAATAAGCTTTTATTATCAATTTTTCATTATTGCGTACAATGTACCGGGCGTCGGCAAACAAAATGATACAACTATATCTATAATTATAAATATTCATATTGTTGTATCCATTTTGTTGCTATGTGTAAACAAAACGGATATAACAATATGAATATTTATAATTGGAAACATATAGTTGTATCATTTTGTTTGCCGACGCCCGGTACATATATTACAGGGTCCTATTTATAAATTTTTATTGTGTCTATTTGTTTACCCATAATATCTCATCAAATATATATAAATGATTAACGAATCAGATAATAATATGGCCCCTAATATAGATTTAACTGTTTCCAGTATTTATGAATCTATTAAGAGTAATATTAAAGCAATTATGTCTGATCCGGTCACTAATGACATGCTAGATCCAAACCATAATACGGTAACACAAAAGTGTTTAAGAGATAATGATGAGGAGGATGATGCATATTCAGTATCATACTTAGTTACTTTACTTCTAGTGTTAGATTTATACGGAATACCTATATGGGATTAAAAACTACTTAAAGGTTTGGTACTATAATATAGTATAATAAGTATGCAAGAGGTACTATCACGTATTTATTGTGGTTATAACCCGAAAAGCTTTGATGATGTTCAATCATCTTTAGGTAACAACGAAGAATACTTTAGAAATAGTCTTTCGGACCATCTATTATTCGGTAACCACGAAGGAAGCGAGAATTCATTAGTGTTTGATTCATCAGATGATAGATCAGCTCATGATACTCTAATTCGATGTCTTCATGGTTATTCAACTGATACAGATTCAAATGAAGAATCAAGGGCCCTAGTATCACAATATAGAGCCAGTTTAGTTAAGACTTTAGAAAAAAGTTGATTAATGAAAATAAAGATCTAAAAACTATTTAAAAATAATATTAATATCTATCTATATTAATATTAATGCCAGTTACTTCGGTATCATCAGAAGACCATTTTCTTCAACTCCTTAATGATAAAAATTATGAATTCACATTCATAGATTTCTATGCCCTGTGGTGCGCGCCATGTATCCGTTTTGCGCCCCGTTTGGAAGTATTGAGTACCAAATTTACAAATGTACAATTCTTGAAAGTTAATGTAGATGACGTTGAAGAGTTAGCTTTGAGATATGGAATTACGGGATTACCAACCTTTTTAATGTTTGAGAGAGGTAATACGGTCCCTATCGATATTCCCATTATCGGGGCAAATGAGGAGAAGGTACAAGATCTATTGATTAGGACAGTAACATCAGTTCCAGTTTTGGAAGAAGACGACTTTTAATTTATTTTTATTTTTATTTATTTTATCATACATATTAATATATGAATGATAATATCGGTATATTGGATCCAGAAGGACTTAAACTGAATCCATTAACTCAGAAACCATATTCATATAAATATAGAGAATTGGCTAAAATATGGAGTAAGTTACCAGCTTATAAAGAAGCAAATAATATTATTGAGGCAATCAAAGAAAATCAAGTTCTATTAACTGTGTTCGAGACAGGCGCCGGGAAAACAGTTCTAGTTCCCAAGTTCGCTTTACATTCCCTAAATTATGATGCTAATATCGCAATAACTTTACCGAAAAGAATTATCGCTAAATCGGCCGCTGAGTATGCTGCATTAACTTTGGACGTGGATATTGGTGATGAAGTAGGCTACCAATATAAAGGATCACCACCAGAAGCTAAATCCAGTAAGACTAAACTATTATATGCCACAGATGGTACAATTGTAGCCAGACTTTTAAGAGATCCCAAACTGACTGAATTCGCTATGGTCATTATCGATGAGGCCCATGAAATGAAGGTACAGATAGCATTCTTACTATATTTGCTGAGGGAAACATTAAGGCTGAGACCAGAATTCAAAATAATAATAATGAGTGCCACAATTAATTCAGAGCTTTTTTCTGATTATTTTCGTGATTTCAAATTCGCAAAGATTGAAGTGAAAGGTGTAAGAAGTTATCCAATTGAATCAATATTTCTTAAAGAATCATTAACTTATAATCAGATTTTAGAAAAAGGATTTGATACTCTAATAAAAATATTAAAAGAGGATGATCCAACAACTAAATTGGCTCACGACATTATATTCTTTGTGACATCTGCTAATGAAACTTTTAAGATATGTAGTCAGTTAAATGATTATGTACAAGAAGAAAAGAAACATATTTGTGATATATCATGTAAAGGTAATAATTATTGTATTGAGGTTTATGCTGGAATATCAGCCGATAAACAAGATTTGGCTCAAGATAGAGAAAAGTATAAAGAGTTATCTGTGTCAAAGGATAATCCAAGGAAAAATATTAGGAAAATTGTTATTGCTACTAATGTAGCTGAATCATCATTAACTATTGACGGTCTAAAATATGTGATAGACACAGGTTATGAGCTCAAAGGTTCCTATGATCCAGTTCTACATGGTAGGAAATTAGATAGACAACTGATTTCTCAAGCTCAAGCTAAGCAAAGAATGGGCCGCACAGGACGAACTGAGCCGGGCATCTGTTATCATATGTATACGGAAAATGAGTTTAATAATACTATGATAAAATTCCCAGAAAGTGAAATCAGGGTCTCAGATATAACAATGGAATGTTTAAAACTTCTAAGTATTGAATCGATCAAATCTGTAGAAAAATTAATAAATATTTTTACTTATTTTATTGAACCACCGAAAGAAGAGTTTATTAGATCGGCCATAGAAACATTGATAGCTATCAATGCAATTAGTAATGAAACTATTAATGATTATGGGTTACTACTTAATGAAATACCTATTGATGATATATTTTTGGCTAATACTTTCATTTTTGCCAAACTCTATAATTGTTCTAGAGAAGTTATGAAGATTGCTACTTTGATAATGGCTTGTAGGGGCAATATGACAGACTTATATACTGTACCGAGTTATGAAAATAAAGAGTTAACCCAAAAGTTTAGGAAAGCGAAAGCCAAATTCACACATAGGTCAGGTGATCACTTAACACTTCTAAATATCTTTAATTCTTTAAAGAAGAATAAGGATAAGATTAATGATTTTGCTTATAAAAATTTTTTTAAGATAGGTACAATTGGAAAAGTCCTTAATGATTATAAAAAGACAAAAGACAGAACGAGACAAATCCGGATTAATAGAGAAGACTTGGATAAATATAATTTGAAATTCTTTGACCAGATATTAACTTTACCTATTGAGGACAGAGTATTATCTTGTTTTATTATGGGCTTCCCTCTGAATACAGCAATGAGGCATGACTCAACTTATCATACAAAGTTTTATAAAGGTGATAATCTAAAAATAAACAGAATATCGACCTTATTAGAGTCAAAGAGTAATAAAAAAAAAGGTAAACCGTTAATGCCAAAGAATGTTGTATTTTATGAGCTATTCATATCTATGGACCAAATGAACCTGTCAATTGTTTCCAAGATACCAAAAAAGATTATGGAAATGTTCACTTAAACAGAAAAATAATATAAATACATAATATAGAAAGAAGATGTATAAATACTTCGTTAAGGACGGACCCATCGTCTCCAAAAGTGGATACGAGTTTAAGATGCTACATTCCTTTGAAAAAAGGAAGGCTGAAGCTGATAGAATTAATGAAAAATATCCGGATAAAGTACCCTTGATTTTGGAAAGATCTGATGCCAGTTCTTTACCGGAAATTGAGAAAAAGAAATATTTGATGCAAAAGGATGTGACAATTGGTCAATTCATATTTATAATTAGAAAGCAAATTAAGATGGATGAAAGTCAATCTATTTTCTTATTAATAAATAATACTGTGGTACCACATACTGGATCAACAATTGGCGAAGTGTATGCCAAAAATGTCGACAAAGATGGATTTCTGTATATTACTTATTCTGCTCAACAGACATTTGGTTAAACCGTATAATTATATTGCA
>Ga0206962_1292_pt1 | contig 12295 bp, 17 predicted proteins | sample Alteio_BWOrgHeat_27_FD_153241 | JGI IMG/M metagenome (GOLD analysis project Ga0206962, IMG submission 153241) | Enriched cells from forest soil in Barre Woods Harvard Forest LTER site, Petersham, Massachusetts, United States -... | ecosystem: Environmental > Terrestrial > Soil > Temperate forest >...
TGGCGCTCATTTCTGCGGCGCTGAATGTGTATCTTCTCGCCTCCATGCAGCAAAGATATCACGACAAAGCAAAGCTGAACCAGGGTGATTTCAAGGGCTACGTTGGCCCGCTGCTGCTTGAGACTATCGAAGGCTATGCCAGGACGGTGAGTAAACTGGCGCAGGACATGCCGCATGCTGGATTAAAAGCCCATATGGAAAAATCGGTCGCCGCAGCGGACAAGCTGATGAATGCGCCGAAAAACGTGACCGTGCGTAAACCCGGCAGTCCCCGCATGAACCGTGGCTAGTAATTTTTTGATGCCCGCCCAACAGAAACGTATCCCGCGTACGCCGGATACGCCCATAGCCTTTATTCGCTATGTCCTGCGCCATTGTTCTGCAGGAATGAAGGGACGTGCCCTCGCGGCTTGTGTAAGCGGGGGACTGGCGACGGCGGCGGATACGCTCGTGCCGTGGGTGATGGGGCGGATTGTCGGGGCCATCATCGGCTCACACGGGCAGTTGTGGCCGGCACTTTCCCGCGAGCTGTTATTGCTGGCCGGACTATGGACACTCAGAAATGTCTTTCTGCGTACGGCTGAATATTTCGAGCGTCATTATGTTCCGGAACTGCTCAATACGACGCGCGAGCTTCTTTTCAACCGCTTGATGCAGCAGAGCCAGTTTTTTCTCCATGGCAATTTTGCAGGCGTGCTCGCCAACCATGTGCGCCGCGCGGGAGACATTATCAGCAGTTTGCGGGACAAAATGCAGTGGAGCATTATTCCTCTGGCCGTCCGGTTTCTGACAGCCGGCATTCTGCTGTGGCAGATAACGCCGCTGTTCGTGGCTTTTATTCTGGTGTTTCTCGTGCTCGGCATCATCTGCGCCATTTTCTCCGCACCGCGCTGGACGGCGCTTTCGCCATACCAGGCCGAAGCGACCTCCAGATTGACGGGCTATGTCGTGGACAGCGTGACAAATCTTTCGCTGGTGCAGCATAACGTCGGCTGGCGCGAGGAACAGAAACGCCTCCACTCCGTTCACGGCGACATAACCAAGGCATTCAGGAGCCGTCTTGCTTATACGAGCTGGTTCTGGGGGACTTTTGATTTTGTCATGACGGTTTTTTTCTGTGGATTTATGGCGTTGCTGGCTTATAGCTGGCAGCAGGGCCATGTGACGACGGCGCAACTGGCGATGGCCGTGGGAATCGTCTACGGCCTGTTTGGCGCGATTGGCGGGACGGTCAACCTGCTGAGCGCCAAGTTCGATGATATCGGCATTCTGAAGGATTCATTGCAGAAAATTTCCACGCCGCTCAGTGTGTTCGATGCGCCGGGAGCGCCAGATTTAAAGCTGGCGAAAGGCGGGATAGAGTTCCGCGATGTCACCTTCGGTTATTCGGAAGGAAGAAAATTATTTGAGCGCCTGACGCTTGAAATCCCCGCTGGCCAGAAAGTGGGTTTCGTCGGCATCAGCGGGGCGGGCAAGACCACACTCTGTCAGCTCCTGATGCGTTCTTATGACGTGACTGGCGGCGGCATTTATATCGACGGGCAGAATATTGCTGAAGTCACGCAAGACAGTTTGCACGCCGCCATTGCCGTGATCCCGCAGGATCCCGCGCTGTTTCACCGTACGCTGGAGGAAAATATCCGTTATGGACGCCAGTCGGCGACGGAGGCAGAGGTGAAGGCGGCCGCTGAGGCGGCGTCTGTTTCAGGCTTTATCGAGGGTTTGCCAGAGGCCTATAATACGCTGGTCGGCGAGCGCGGCATAAAACTTTCCGGCGGCCAGCGCCAGCGCATTGCGATCGCCCGCGCCATCGTCAAGGACGCCGAGATTCTGGTGCTCGATGAAGCGACCTCGGCGCTCGACAGCGAAACCGAAAAATCAATCCAGGCCGCCATGATTAAAGCCATGCAGGGACGCACGACGCTGGTCGTTGCGCACAGGCTTTCGACGCTGAGCTATATGGACCGTATCGTTGTGATGGATCAGGGCCGCATCATTGAAGACGGAACCTTCGACCAGCTCATTACCCGCAAGGGGACGTTCTATCGTCTGTGGAGTTTGCAGGCGGGCGGATTTCTGCCGGAGAGCCTGGCATCATAGCCCCCCTCTTGGAACAGGAACCATTTCCGGATTTTGATTGTTAGTTCACGTGCTTGATGCATGTTTAACAACAAAGGAGAAAAACCATGAACGAAGATATTATCAAAGGAAAATGGAATGAAGTTAAAGGCTCGATCCAGAAAAAATGGGGCAAGCTGACCAACGACGATATAGAGCAGATCAACGGAGACCGCACCAAACTGACCGGAAAAATCCAGAAAGTCTACGGCCTGCAACGCGACGAGGCTGAAAAACAATTGAAAGATTGGGAAGACAGGAACGCGGCCTGATAGAGAAACATTAGGCCTCAATAAAAAAAGAAGCCGTTCCCTGAGCGGCTTCTTTTTTTATTGACGAAAGCAGTATCTGTTTATTTCACAAAAATAACAACGGTGCGGCGGTTAGCCTGCAGGGGGACATTATTCGCTGTGGGCACCGCCAGGTCTGTCTTGCCATAGGCTTTCTGCTCGATAACCCCTGCCTGAATGCCTTTGGCGATTAAAGCGTCCGCGACGACCTTTGCCCTGCGCTTCGATAGCCAGGTGTTATAATTCGCGGGACCTGCCGTGTCCGTATGGCCGGCAATAATCACCTGCGCCGGATTATCCGCCGCAATCCTGTCGATAATGAGATCGAGCTTCTCGTTTTCGCCATGGCGGATGTCCGACTTGTCAAAATCAAAATAAATCGTGACCGGTTCGTATGATTTTTCCTGCGCGGCAACGGGCGGCATGACGGTCGTGGTGGCCGTCTGCATGCTGGCGACGACGGGTTGCTCTACACGGTAAACCTGACAGCCTTTCACGACATAGCCGGCGGGCGGGTCCTGATAATGCTGGCACTGTTCCCGGCTCAGGTTGTACTCCAGAAACAATTTCCATTGATAGTACTCGGGTTTATATTGCCCTGTTGCCTCGTCGTAATACTCTGATTTTGGAACATCGTAGTAACTCAGCGAGCCTATTTCCTGCGCGTGAGCACGGCCTGCGGGAAATATTATCCCCGCCATGGAAAGCACAAGGCATGTCATGTATAGAAAGATATTCTTTCTCATCGGAAGCTCCTTAATAGAGAAGGCTGACAGCTTTTGAGGGCTGTCAGCCTTCCTTTTTTGAAAGACATCCCTCAGGATACTTTCAAAAAACGTTATTGCAAAAAACGTTACTGCGGTTTTGAGCCGGCGCTGTCATCCGTGTCGTCATCAGGGTCAATGCCGGGCTTGTCTTTCACCCGCGGATCTGTCTTTGCACCCTTGTCTACGCCTTGTTTCTTGAAATCATTGTCCTTGTCTTCCGAAACACCGGGAGGCACTTGCGGTTTTTTGTACTGTTGCTGCTCTGGCTGGTTACCCATGGCATCATCTCCTTTTCTGTTGGTTGCGTGTGACAGTTGGCAAACAAATCAAATTAAAAAAAGTTCCCCGGGAAGCTTTTAAGGGTTGTTATAAATGTGGACTTCGTCAGGCGGTTGCTCTGTTGTGGTCGTCTCATGGACCTCTGTCTTCGGCGGCGAGCCTACGTAGGCGCCGCATGAGGTAAGCATTATTGTGCAGGCCATAAACATAAGAAAATTAATTGGTTGCTTCATGAGATTCCTCCTCTGTTATTAATCAAATGCTTTATATCGCCGTCTGGTTCCCGCGGGCTGAAGGGAACTATTTTGCAGCCTGCGCATTGGTGGTCTCGAGAGGACAAATCAATTCAAAGAGGAGATTTCCATGAAGCACAGAAACCTTTTGGCAGGCGCCATGCTGTTTGTATTGGCCGGAATGCCGTTTACCGCACGCGCCGATGCCCTGAAGGGCTATACGAATGCCTCCGTCGACCTGCTCGCCGGCCCGGCTTCCGAGTATCCTCCCGTCGCGCATGTCGCCGATAATGCGAACGTTGATATCTTTGGCTGCGTGGGCGGTTTTAAATGGTGCGATATAGCCTGGAATGGCAATCGCGGCTGGATCGATGGCCGCTTCCTGGACAGCGTTTATAAGGACCATCATGTGAATATCATCGAATACGGCCCGCAGGCGGATGTGCCCGTCGTCACTTTCGAGCAAAAATCATACTGGGACAGCTATTACCATGACCGGCCTTTCTATACGGAGGACCGCTACTGGCACACGACGACAACGCCTTAATATAACCCAATCATAGTTTGCCTTTGCTGGCGGTGCGGTGAATTCTCCCGCGCCGCCAGCGAGTCTATGTGACCTCAAGAAAGGAGACGGCCATGAATATAAAAATATTTGTTTCAGCGGGCGCCATACTGGCATTAATGGCGGGAGAGGCAATGGCGGCTGTTCCGGCAAGTTCCCCGCCCGCGCAAAGCGCATCTCCTGGCATGCCGTCGCAAGGGTCTCTCCCTTCAGCGCCCGCAGCAAATAATGCAAGCCCGACAGCGCCCCTAGGGGGCAATGCGCCGACCATGAATTCTCTCCAGCCATCCAGCGGCCTCAATACAAATCCTGCGGGCACCGCACCCGGCATGTCGCCTTGCAATTTTACAGGCAGTATCCCGGAAACCACGGGTTCCCTGGGGACGGGCAGTAATAGCAATGGCATGAATCCGGCGGCCAGCTCCAGTCCGAATGCTGCTTCGCCGTCAGGTGTTAATCCCTGTGACTAGTCCGGGCCTTGAGCATGTCAAAACTTTTGCCAAGGCGGTCTTGCGCGGGGGATATATGCTTTATCCCTCCCGGACGATGCAAACCCAGTTCCTTGCCTGCGGGACATTCAACACAACAATAGCGGCGCAACTGCGCTTCCTGCAATATTCCGGAAGGAGAAGGGCGGCCCTAGAGCGGGAGATTATCCTGCCGACCTTCCTTTTGCGGGAAACTGAAAATATACGCCTGCCTGTTAATACCGCGCCGTCTTTGGCCGGATTCATCGATGTCTCCGTCGCGAAAATAGAAGATAATGTTTACCGGCTGACAGTCTTCCTTAAAAATACCACGCCTGTGCCGGACGTCGATGTTCTCACACGCAAGGCCGCGCAGCGTTTTGCCTTCGCCTCTGCCCATACCATTATCAGCGTCAAAAACGGCGCTTTCATTTCACAGGCAGATCCGCCAGCGGACCTGTCGCAGGCAGCGGCGACTTGCAGGAATATCGGTGCATGGCCGGTGCTGGTCGGCGAAGAAGGGCAGACGGACATGATGCTTTCCCTGCCGATTATGCTGGCGGATTATCCTTCCCTGGCCACGGAGATCGCCGCCAGAGATCTGCTCGGCTTTGGGTGAAGCATTCCGTCATAGCGGTGCCCCCGTGCGGATGTGAGAAGCCTTTTTGGCATGAGCATGGGCTCCCTTCGGCGCTTTTGCGTTTCTGCCGGAATGGCGCCGCGTGTTGGCGGGACTCTTCTTTTTCTCGGTTGCCACCATGCGCTCCTCCGGCGATTTCGGGATGCCCTGGTGGGCGAGTTTCCTGCGCAGGGAGAGCATTTCTTTCCCGAGCGCCACCAGGTCCATATCCGCGTCCCTGACCTCGGGGAAGATATTGTTCTCTTCTTCCCTAATGTGATGGCGCACGGCTTCTGTCAGCACCCTGAACTTCGCGCCGAAATGGTCAGCCGAAACTTTCATGCTGCCGAGCTCGGCGACCAGGATTTTGGCGACGTGATGCTCTTCATCCGCCTCGTCCATGTAGAAGCTTTCGGTGCAGCTGCGCGCGGCGGGATAGAAGATATGCTCCTCTATCGCGGCGTGCAGTTTTAATATCTCGATCACTTTGCTGACGATTTTGGTGCGCTCGCGATGCGTATCCGCCTTGTCGAATTCGTCAAACAGCTCCTTCAGTTTGTCGTGGTCGTCTTTCAGGATTGAAATTGCGTTTTCCTCGTCATCAAGAAATTCAAACATGTTTCTCTCCTTCGCTGAATTGTTATGAGGTCTCCTGCGGCTCCCTTACACCTATCAACGAGTTGTGAGTGAAAAAGTTCTGCCGTCTCACGCTGTAAAAAGAAACGCACTAGAAAGAGGAGGGAATGTATTCCCGGTCCAGGCGTTGGTTAAACCGTAAGCAACTTTTGAAAAGGAGAAATAACATGCCTAACCCAAATGACAGCGGCTTCCAAGGCCAACAGAACAAGGACAATAACAACATCCAGGCTAAACCCGGCCAGAAAGTCCCGATGGACAAGAAGAACGTCAATGCGCCCGGCACCCCTGGCCAGCCGGCTGACAAAAAGAACCTTTCTGGCAGTGACAACATTCCGGAACGGGAATAAGGAGGCTTAACATGAGCAATAAAAATAGTGCATCCCATGGTGGACAGAAAGACCGCAGTAACAACCTCTCGGAGAAGAGCCAATACTCTGCGAGCGGAACGCGGTCAGACACCAAGAGCGCGAGCCCCAGAAGCGGGTCATCCTCAAACGGATCATCCGCCAAGAGCCGCTCTTCGCGTCACTAGGAATAACCTCCCGTAACAGGGGGCGTTGGGAAGCCGTCTCCTTCGGGAGGCGGCTTCTTTTTTGCATGTAAAAACCCCTTAATACACCCAGTCGCTCAAAGCGGCAGGGTATATTAGGGGTATATCAAGGGGGCATTTATATGAAGCCAAGCAGCCGCAAGATGATCAGCAGGATGAGGATCGTGCCCAGGCCGCCGGCAGGGTAATAGCCCCAGCCGGAGCTGTACGGCCATGACGGAAAGCTGAGGATCACCAGCAACAGCACGGCAATAAGCAGAAGGTTATAGGGCGCCACATTCCTCTCCTTACGCATGTGCAGAAGGCTGTTTCCATGATTGACCCGATTCATGCATGGCGATGGCCACCGCCTGCTTGCGGGATTTGACCTTGCCGCCATGGCCAGCCTTGCCGGACTTAAGGTCGCCGGCCTTGAATTCCTTCATGACCTTATGAGCTTTTGCCTGTTTGGCGGCTTTCGTGCGCGGCGCCGCATGGGAAGATGTTGTTTTACGTCTCATCATATTTCTCCTTTTTGTTTGTAATCCGCGTTAATTTTTTCTCTCGCCCGTGGCGCGGTCGATGGTGTTGCCGACTTTCTGGCCCAGCGTTTCATCTGTGGGATGTCCCTGCGTGTACAAGAGAACGCCAATGATGATGACGAGCAGGACGATAATAGTGGCAAGAAATCGCTGATTTTGCATGGCTCTTCCTCCTTAGAAACAAATGTACATCGATTGCATCAGGTTCCGCGGACGGAACCTGATACCCAGTCGTTGTTGGTCATTCCCTGAAAAACGCTGGAATTATAGGGAGGTAAGGAAGGCTTGCCGCCATCGGGCCCTGCTTTAAGTTTTTCGTTGGCATAACTAAAAAGGCGTGTTATTTATGCATAACAATTAACCGGCATGGATAGATCATGGGCAAGCATAACAAAGTTAAACACAAAGGTCGTTTCCGCAGGATATTTGCGGGAGCCGTGGTGAGTGCGGGCACCCTGGCTGTGGGGGCTGCGGTGTTTTTGTCAGGCCACGGGGTTACGGAGACCGCTCCGGAGGTTACCCCATGGGCTGTGCCAGGGAGTTCATCAAGCACCTCCACTGATGCCGAACTGCCAAATGTGATCAACATTTTTGGCCAGGATGCCGTAAAGACATCGTTCAATCTTGATCCCATCAGCGGCGACTGGAATGTGATGCTGCTCCGCCAGTGGAACGAGATGAAAGATCCGGCCAATAGGAAAGCCTACTTCGATTTTATGAAACAGTTTGATGACCTGAAAAAGCAGTTTCACGAAGCTGGTGGCAAGTCGCCAGGGTCGATCGACGATATCGTCGAAAAGATCAATCAGAGGGTATCTGGCCAGATAAAGGATCATCCGACGTTTATTAATGACTATGCTTCGCCCATAGAAATGATCACTAACCATCACGGCAGCAGCCAGGATATCGCCGCGATGAACGAAGCTGCCGCGCAATATGTAGGATTGTCAGGCAACCGCGAGCTTGTCATACGCGCCAATTCAAAAGGCGATGCCAGCAAGGGCGCAGACTTGGCCGTTTTTGCCGTGAACGATGCACCGGAGGGCGCGCCGCCGCACTTTGTTGCCGTCATCGGCCATGTCAATGAGCTTCGCAGTACCGATCAGCATCCGGGGCAGGTTGCCTTCGTCGATGCCCGCAACCAGCGCGGTGCTTTCTTCACCATCGCCGGCCTGAAGGCGGGATAGGAAATGGCGAATATGAGCAAATTTAGACGTAGCCGATTCTAAATTCCGGCAGCCCGCCTTCGCCTACCGGCTTCGGCGTGGCACTTTTGCCGAAGGCAAAAGTGGTGCGGTCGAAAAGACTCGAACTTTCATGGGTCGCCCCGCTACCACCTCAAGGTAGTGCGTCTACCAATTCCGCCACGACCGCATATCGTGTTTGGATAGTTTAGATGAGGTAGGCATTTCAATAACAGATTGTTTTCTGGATGGCAAGCATATGCTTCGAGGGTCTTTACATTCTTATGTAATTTATATAAACTTAAATCATGCAATGCAGCCTTAAAACAGACCCCCGCTATACCCCCGCCGACTGGCTAACCGCGCCATCCCCCGTCGCTTACGACCAGGCTGTGGGCTTCATGGAGGAACGGGTGCGGCTGATCCGGGAGCAGGGGGCGAATGACCTCGTCTGGCTGCTGGAGCACCCGCCGCTTTATACCGCGGGCACCAGCGCCAATGCGAAAGACCTGCTCAACCCGGCTTTTCCGGTTTACCAGACGGGCCGCGGTGGGCAGTACACCTATCATGGCCCCGGCCAGCGCATTGGTTATGTGATGGTGGAGTTGCAAAAGCGCGGCTCCGACCTGCGCCGTTATATCTGCGATCTTGAAGAATGGATGATCGGCGCGCTGAAGGAATTTGACGTGACGGGCGAGCGCCGCGCAGGCCGCATCGGCATCTGGATAAAAACAAAAAATGTGGAAGCCAAAATAGCGGCTGTCGGTGTGCGGGTGCGGAAATGGGTGACGTATCACGGCGTTTCCATCAACGTAAATCCTGATCTGTCGCACTATAACGGCATCGTCCCCTGTGGTATAAAAGACTATGGCGTCACGTCGCTGCACGACCTGGGCGTTAAAATCCCCTTGTCGGCGCTGGATGAGGCGCTGCGGAAAAGCTGGAAGGAAATTTTTGCATGAATATCACCGTCATTACAACGTCATGGTCGGCGACGCAGGGTGTTTTGCTGGTGGATGACCGGCGCTTCGAATGCACTTTAGGCCGCAGCGGAATGATCATGCCGTCGGATAAAAAAGAGGGCGATGGCAAAACGCCGGTAGGAACTTTCCCGCTGCGCCAGCTTATTTACCGCGCCGACCGTGCGCAGAAACCTGTCACCGGCTTGCCGGTTGAAATCCTCACGCCCGAAACGGGGTGGTGCGAAGACCCTTCCCATCCCGGCTACAACCAAAAAATTACGTTGCCGCATCCCTCCGTTCATGACCGGATGACGCGCAAGGACCGCCTGTATGATTACGTGGTCGTGATCGGCTATAATGATGCGCCGGTCGTGCCGGGTAAGGGCAGCGCCATCTTCATGCATCTTGCCCACCCCGATTTTACGCCGACGGCCGGCTGCGTGGGCCTGCGCCCCGCCGATATGCTGGAAGTGCTGAAATGCTGCGATAAAGACAGCCGGATCGACATCAGGCTGCCCGTCTGATTCTTTATGATTTTTATGCGTGATTCTTTATATTGACCAGCTTCAATAAGGCTCTATATGCTTGAGGCTCAACCCCCAAAGAATAAGAGTGTAATATGGCAAAATCAAACCTGAAACAAAAAGAAACACCCCAAAAAGACGCAGCTGATGTCGGCGGTGTTTCCGGCACACGGCTGAAATCCTTTATCGAGCGCGTCGAGCGTCTCAATGAGGAAAAGTCGGCGATCTCCGAAGATATCAGCGACGTTTACGGCGAAGCCAAAGCCACCGGCTTCGACCCCAAAATCATGCGCAAGATCGTCTCTTTGCGCAAATCCAACCTCGAAAAACGCCGCGAGGAGCAGGAACTGCTCGAGCTTTACATGTCGGCGATAGGCATGGCTGAATGAAAATAGCCCTGCGGCTGATTTTTATCTTCTTGTTGAATCTGCTGACGACGGCGGCGCAGGCGCAGGATGTCATCATGTCCCCCGCGGAGGCGCGACGCACGACTACCGTCATCCGCAATGATGACACAAGCAGTTCGAGTATCGTTCTGCCGGATGAGGATGCCAGCCGGCCGGGAGAGCCGCGCTACGGCAGGCGGGTGATACCGTCGCTGGAAGAATCCATTAGCGCTTTCGAGAACGGCGACATGGATACCGCCTTTAAAGATTTTGACCGGCTGGCGCCGCAGGGTGACGCGACAGCGGAATTTTATCTCGGCGTCATGATAGACAGGGGGTTGGGCACTACCAAGAACCCTTTCGGGGCGGTCAGCTGGTATAGGAAATCCGCAGAGCAGAATTACCTGCCGGCGATTACTTATATGGGCTACGTCTACAGCGTCGGGCATGGCACCGCCCAGGACGACAAGGAGGCTTTCAAGTGGTACACCAAGGCGGCGCAGATGGGCAACGCCGACGCCCAGAATGCCGTGGGCACGATGTTGCGCGACGGGCGCGGCTATAAAAAAGACGATCAGCTGGCGGCGCAATGGTTCTTGCAGGCGGCGACACAGAACCATGCCCGCGCCCAGAGCAACCTTGCCGCGATGTATTTCCTGGGTCACGGCGTAAAGGCCAATATTTCCACGGCGGTCTATTGGTACACCATGGCCGCGAAGCAGAAGGACATTCTCGCCCTCACCGCCCTGGCGGCGATGTACCATACCGGGGTAGGCGTGGACAAGAATCCGGCGATGGCGGTGCAATACTATGAGGCGGCGGCGGAGCAGGGGCATGTGCCCGCTGAGGTGGCGCTTGCCCAGATGTACGAGAACCATGAAGGCGATGTAACCAAGAATGCCTCGGATGCGGCCGTCATGTACGCGCACGCGGCCAGGAAAGGAAACCTCGAAGCGGAGATGCGCCTTGGCTATTACACCGAGAACGGCATCGGGTTGCCGCAGGACATTCCGGCGGCCGTGGGCTGGTACACAAAGGCCTCCGATAAGAATTACGTGCCGGCCATGATGGCCCTTGCCCGCCTGTATGAGGATGGCAAAGGGGCGGCCCTGCCGGCAGACCTCAAAAAAGCCGTAACCCTGTACAGGGTCTGCGCCACTTCCGGGAACCCTGAAGCGGAGATGAAAATGGGCGCCCTTTACAGGGACGGCAAGGGCGTGTTTAAAGACCTGACCAACGCCTACGAATGGTATGCGCTGGCGGCGGAAGACTTCCCCGAAGGCGAGAACAAGCATGCCGCCCTGAAGAACCGGATAGAGATGTCCAATGCCCTGACGGAGTCGCAATTGGCACAGGCCCGCCAGTTCCTCAGCAGATGGAAACAGATTCCCGTCGAGAGCCAATACCGCTGAAACGGTGACGTTTAGGGATTATTAACCTTTCCCTGCTATTCTAGAATATGAAGCACAAATATTACGCTTTTAGAGCTTGGGTGGGGGAGACTTCGGACCGGGGCCTCGTAGCGATATATGCTGGGGACCGTCCAGGCAGGACTGGTTTTTTAGGGTTAAGAGTCCTGCTTTAAAGAGCGCAAACCGGCCGGGTTAAATGCCCGGCCGGTTTTCTTTTGCGCGTTATTTTCTATGGGGCTTGCGCTGCATCGGGTTTTATCCCAAAATCATCTGGGTGTTTTTACAGGAAGGATATGGCTATGCAAAGCTGGATGATCTGGGCTGCTCTCGGGGTTGTTGTTCTGTTCGTCATTTCGATTTACAACCGCATCATTACGCTGGTGCAGGCGCGCAAGACGGCGCTGTCGGATATCGATGTGCAGCTCAAGATGCGGCATGACCTCATACCCAACCTTGTCGAAACCGTGAAGGGCTACGCCGCGCATGAAAAAGGCATTCTCGAAAATGTGACGGCAGCACGGGCGACGGCGATGCAGGGTGGCTCTGTCGCCGACCGCGCCAAGGCTGAAGGCGCACTTGGAAGCGCGATGATGAACCTGATGGCCGTGGCTGAAAACTATCCGCAACTGAAAGCGGATGCGAATTTCCGCCAGCTGCAGTCCGACCTCTCCGATATCGAGAACAAGATCGCCGCCGCGCGCCGTTTCTTCAACAACGCGACCAGCGAATACAACACCGCCATCAAACAATTCCCCGCCGTGCTGCTTTCCGGCGTGCTG
>Ga0206962_1293_pt1 | contig 12264 bp, 12 predicted proteins | sample Alteio_BWOrgHeat_27_FD_153241 | JGI IMG/M metagenome (GOLD analysis project Ga0206962, IMG submission 153241) | Enriched cells from forest soil in Barre Woods Harvard Forest LTER site, Petersham, Massachusetts, United States -... | ecosystem: Environmental > Terrestrial > Soil > Temperate forest >...
CTGAACCGGAATCAGCAATACACTGTCATGTTCATTCGTAATGATGCGGGCATTTGCAGTCATGCCAGGCAACAACTTCAGATCCCTGTTATCGGTGCTGATGAGCACATCATAAGTCACCACATTCTGGACGGTAATCGGTGCCCGTCTGACTTGTATCACCTGTCCTTTAAAAACTCTGTCCGGATAAGCCTCCACAGTGAACAATGCTTTCTGACCCACCCGGGCACCGCCCACATCCGATTCACTGACATTGGTGTCCACCTGCATCCGGGTAAGATCTTTTGCAATCAGAAAAAGGGTTGGCGTCTGAAAACTCGCAGCCACTGTCTGACCCACATCAATGGAACGTGAGACAACGGTACCATCCACAGGAGACACAATATCCGTGTAATTCAAATTGACTTTGGCAGATTCCAGTGCCGCCTCACGTTCTTTGATTGTCGCCTCATCCACACCAAGCTGGGCAATCGACTGATCAAGCGCGCTCCTGTCAACATCGAGTGCATCCTGAGAAATAATTCCTTTTTTAAGTCCACTGTCACGTGCAAAATTCGTTTTGGCATAAATATAGCTGGCCTGATCTTTCTTAAGCTGTGCAGTGGCTGCTGCCAGATTGGCGACTGCCTGATCATAGACAACCTGATAGGGACGGGGATCGATTTTCGCGCAGAGTTGTCCCGCTTTAACCTCCGTATTGTAATCACAATACAAAGCCTGAATGGTGCCGGAAACATAAGTGCCCACCTGCACTGTGGTCACAGGATTAACAGTCCCTGTGGTCGTGATAAGGCTGATCACATTTCCTTTCATCACAGGCGCTGTGACATAACGGGAGGCAGAAGGAGACTCATACCACCACAACAATCCCACGATACCTGTCAGCGCCAGTGTCAGGATATACCAACGGTATACATCCAAATATTTTCTGATGTCTGACTGGGTTCGTCTCATTCCACCGGGTAACTCATCCATGAGCCCACCTTTCATTGAAGCTAAATGCGCCCTTAAGAACGCAATTTAATAGTATATCCTGTTGAATTAAGCGGGGATCCAGGACTGGTTTCAAAATTGAAAATAGCATTATTTATAATCAAAAGTAATTTTGTTTAATCAAAATTGATCAATAATTTTAAATCGCAGATCTCAATTCTATAAAAAGTTATAATCATCTTATATTTTTCATCACAGGTCCCCTGCCATGTCTGATACCACCCTTAACCTGACACCGCCGCTGTATACGTGGCTTAAAACCCATTCCCTCCGCGAACCCGAACTCCTGAAGCAACTCCGGTACGAAACCCATTCCCGTTTCAGTGATTTTTTTCCCATGCAGATTTCCGCCGAGCAGGGTCAGTTTATGCGGCTGCTCATCGAGCTTTTAGACGCCAAAAAAACGCTGGATATCGGCACTTTTACCGGCTACAGCGCCCTCAGCGTTGCCCTGTCTCTTCCGAAAGACGGCACAGTGATCGCCTGTGATCTCAGTGAGGAATGGACAGATCTTGCCAGACAATTCTGGAAAAAGGCAGGTGTCGAAGACAAAATTCATCTGCACCTTGCCCCCGCTTCAGACACGCTGGATAAATTGTTACAGGCAGGTCAGGCCAACACCTTCGATTTTGCATTCATCGATGCCGACAAGGAAAATTATTCGCTTTATTATGAAAAATCACTCAGCCTTCTCAGAAAAGGCGGCCTGATTGCCATCGACAATGTCCTCTGGGGTGGACGCGTGGCAGATCCGGCTGTTTCAGACAGAGACACGGTTGCGATCCGGAAACTGGATATGGCTATTCACAATGATGACCGGGTAACCATCAGTCTGCTGCCCATCGGCGATGGATTGATGCTGGCACGCAAACGGGATGAATAAAAATGAAGATGGTATTCTGGGTTTACATCCTGCTCTGCGAAAACGGCAGCTATTACACAGGGTATACCAACGACCTGAAAGCCCGTTACCGTTCACATTGCAACGGTCGTGGCAGATGCCGGTACACCCGCAGTTTCAGACCGGTTGCACTTGCCCAGTGCTGGAAAATCAACGGTGACAGAGCATTTGCCATGCAGACTGAACGCAGAATCAAGCAGTATTCCCATGCAGAAAAAACAGCGCTTATTTTAAAACCTGAATCGCTTTCCTCTGACATCAGAATTCAATGCGTCAGCGAAGCGCTGCATCAAAATGGCCGCGCGCTGTTACAGGATCTTTCCGAGTATCCAGCGTTTTAACCGGTTTCCCGGCGGATGAATCAGTGCCCCACTCAGGTCCAGCCATGTCTTTTTGTGAAAAACAGCCCTTTGATGAGAGAAAGTCTCAAATGAAAATCTGCCGTGATACCGACCACAGCCACTTTGGCCAATCCCTCCAAAAGGCAGTGTCAGCACACCCAGATGTTGTAAAGTGGCATTGATGGCCAACCCTCCTGAGCGCGTTTTGCTTTTAACATAATCAATAGAGCTTTTATTGTTTGAAAAAAGATAAACAGCAAGGGGATCCGGTCGGTGCCGGATAAAATTGACAGCTTCTTTAAGATTTTCAACTGCAAGAACCGGCAGCAGCGGGCCAAATATTTCTTCATCTTTATCCATGATCATGGCATCAAAAGGCACATTGGATAGAACCGTCGGGGCAATATAAAGTCTGCTTTCATCTCCCCTGCCACCTGCCACAATATCTCCACCATTTCTCATCAGTTTCATGATACGCTGGTAGTGGGCTCTGTTGATGATACGACCATAATCCGGACTGGTTGTGGGATCATCGCCATAGAATTCTGTCAGGGCCTTCTTTATTTCCGCCAGAAACAACTTTTCCACCCGCTTATGAATCAGCACATAATCCGGCGCAACACAGATCTGCCCGGCATTGGTGAATTTACCCCATGCAATATGTCGGGCCGCATGACTGATATCCGCAGACTCATCCACAAGGCAGGGGCTTTTACCCCCCAGTTCCAGAGTACAGGGAATGCCCTTTTGCGCAGCCGATTCCCGTATCATCTGTCCCACTCCGGAACTCCCGGTAAAAAAGATATGATCAAATGGCTGATCGAGCAGCGCCCTGACTGCAGGAATACCGCCCTCCACCACCTGAACCACTTCTTCACTCACATATCGTGGGATCAATGCCGCCAACAGGCGGCTGGTGGCCGGTGCCAGTTCGCTGGGTTTCAAAACAGCGCAGTTACCCGCAGCGAGCGCGCCAATCAAAGGCATCAGTAACAGCTGCACCGGATAATTCCAGGGCGCTATAATCAGGACAACGCCGAGCGGCTGAAACTGAATAAAACTGCGTGCCGGCTGCAGCGCCAGAGACGTTGGTACCCGCTTCAAACGGGCCCATGCAGACAGATGTTTCACCGTCTCACGGATTTCCTTCAGAACAAGCGTCACTTCCCCTGTAAAAACTTCAGCAGTGGGTTTGCCGAGATCCTGAAACAGTGCCTGTTCAATGTCAGTCATATGCTGGCGGAGAAAGACGGCAAGTCCTTCGATCTGAAGACACCGCTCACGCAGTGACATAAGTCGTTCACTGTCAAAACTCTTCCGGAGTTTTTCGACTCTGATGGAGACAGCGGCAGACAGCTCCCTGTCCACAGGCAATTCAGTCTTCGTATCGTCTGAGAGATTCATCATGCCTCCTTAAATTAATGGGTATATCGTTGATACCCCATCACCTCAAACAAATCCACTTCATCTGAACTCTCTGAATCTGGAGTGACAACATTTTCAATGTGCGGAGATCTTTGATCGGAAGACCAGGATCCTTCTGAAAAAGTCAGATAATTTCGGAATCTTCCGATACTGTTTCGCAGCTGTAAAGGATTTCTCAGAGTAAGTCCCGCCTGCACGGTATCATGCAGGCAGGCCACCATCCAGCAGACGTTGCCTGCTATATCAGCGACGGCCGCTGTTTTTTCAGATGTCATTGCAAGTTCATCCATGATGCCGGACATCAGACAGTCCACTTCTGCAATAAAATCCCAGAGTGCAGAACAAAATCTTCCGCTTTCTTCCCATGGTCTTTCCTCCTGCGTTCTTTCTGCAGTGGCTGCCACCAGAAAATTAATGCAGGCCCCTTTCAGCCAGAAGAGAGAACTCAGCACATTGAAATCAATGACCTTATTTTGAGAGGCAACCCATCTGAAGTCCGCCGCGAGATAAGAGGATGCCGATACAATATAAAGCCCTGCATTAATCATAGAATGCGTGGAAGGTCTGAGTCTCTCAGAATAAATATTCTGTTCATCGGATTCAGTCACAGCCCGGTAATCACGCCAGAGCGTATGCACCGCCGCCGCACTCCACAAAGAAGCACCACAGACACACAAAATCAGACTGGTGGTGTCCATAGCCGGCGCTGCAATGACCAACCCTGTAACGGAACAGACAGCAGAACCCGCATAAATCACCGAAGCCATCAAACGCCGTGTTGAAAGTCGCATCACCATAATGAGCTGTATCTCTTGCCGCCTCTCAATTTATCTTATTGCGAGAGTTTATCTTGAGCAGGTTTTTTTCTGAGGGATGTCTTCAGATTCACTGAAGTGCGCCTCCAATTTTTCAGTAACCCCCCCCATAATCGTCACAGCGAACATCACATTGACACCCCGCGGCAACCCCCCTTTAAGAAATCCATAGAACCCGACTTTGAATAAATCTCTGTTATGTTTTTTTATTGGTCTATTCAAGCTGTTTAATGAAATATCATCCCTGTTAATTATGTAAATTAAAAGAAAAAAATAAAGTAACACCACATGACAATCCGAGTTGTCATTATGATACACTGCCTCAGGTAATTTTTTGAACAGATGTATGAGAAATTCAACATGGCTAAAGCATTGGTGCTGGGAAACAAATCCTTCTCAACCAACATTATTCAGGGGCCGCTTGCAGGCATCAGTTCAGCCCCTTTTCGTGCTCTCGTTTCCCATTATGGCAGACCTGCCTTTTCATACACCGAAATGATCTCCTGTAAAACATTGATTCACCATCCGAAGCACTCGCTTCCGCATTTTTTGCGCAAAATGCCGGGCGAAGGGCCCCTCGGTGTTCAGCTCTCCGGAACCTGTCCGAAAGAACTTGCGCTGGCCGTCAAAATTGCCGAAGACAGTGGCGCGGATCTCATCGATCTGAACTGTGGCTGTCCCGTCAAAAAAATCCGCCGACGGGGCGCAGGATCTGCACTGCTTGCTGAGCCCGGCAAACTGCATCAACTGATTGCGGCCATGAAAAATAACACATCGCTGCCCGTTTCCATCAAAATCCGCATCGACGGCAATGAGGATGACAATCTCAATCAAAAAATCGCAGAGACTGTAAACAACTCGGGACTGGATTTTTTGATCGTGCATGGACGGCACTGGCAGGAAGATTATACCGTTCCCTGTCACTATGATCAGATTCGTTTTTTTGTTGAAAATATCACGCTGCCTGTCATCGGCAACGGGGACATTGCCTGTCAGAATTCGCTTAAAAAAATGCTCGCAACCGGCTGCAGCGGTGTCATGGTTTCACGCGCCAGTGTGGGGCAACCCTGGCTCATCAGACAGCTCACAGCAGACACGTCTCTGGCAGAGCCAACGCCAGAGGAATCAGCACGGATTTTTTGTCTGCACACCCTGCTCCTTGCACGGTTTCACCGCAGTGAGCAGAGCGCATTGCTGCAGGCACGGCGATTCAGCAAATATTATGCCCGTCATCTTCAGGGCGAAGATCTCCATTTCTTCTGTCAGGGCGTCATCGCCTGCCGCACCTTAAGCCAGCTGAAGACCCTCACGAAAAAGTATTTTGGTGTGATATGATGCACTGAAATGGATTACCGGATTGAATATGTCTATACCACGTATCGTTCTATGCTCTATCTGGGATCCACTCAATCCAGTCAACTGGCGGCAGGGGTTGTCTATAAATTTGATATCTGATGTTTGAAAAGGAAAGGGCCATGAAATTCAAATCACTGCTGGGCAGTGCTCTCATCATCTGTGTCAGCAATGCTGCATCCGCAGCGCATGTGTATCTTGGACCTTCGCTTTTCTTCCGGCAGATGGCCGCCTCAAACAGCGGCGCCAATTCTTTGCAGCCCAGACTGTCTCTCGGATATGGCGGGTTTAACGGAGATTATTATTTTGCCGGTGAAATCTATGGCACACCGTTTACCACCACTCTTTCCAGCAGCGAACACAACAATGCACCCAATGCCAAAACCACCCGGGCGTTTGGGGTGAGTTTCATTCCCGGCATGAGGCTGAATGACGATCTGCTGGCTTATCTGCGTATTGGCGTCAATACCACCAAATTTTCAGGGGTTAATACCAACAAAGCAGGCGCTCAGTTTGGCGTGGGATTTCAAACCGCAGTGACCTCCCGGCTGGATTTTCGCATCGAATACATCTTTACAGCGTATGATTCCATGTATCACATGGGTTCGCCGAAATCGAATGAGATTGGGATGGGGATGATTTATAAATTTGGGATTTAAAGCATCGCTGGTTATTTCCGCCACTTAAAAATTTAAAAACGCATAAGAATACGTGTGACAGATACCCACTCCGCACTGTAAAAACACCATCAACAGATTCATACCACACAGCATAATCAGGCAGGCGCTCATAAAAACACCCAGCCTGTGAATCAGGGGGCACGCTTTTTCAGCAGAAAAAGGCTGTGCTGATCTGGGTGCCACCAGCAAAGCCGCAGCACACAGAAGCAGCAGACCAAAAGCCGTGATCACAGCCCATACCGGCAGATGCAGCCCCAGAATCGTTCCACCGATCCAGTGATGGCCTGGACGGGCAACAATATTATTCAGACTTTGTCTGACACCCACCATCAAAAGATACAGAGAAAACACCATGACAGCACCGATGTGCGCCGGTGAATAATCACGCCTGAATGCACTGATCAACCCCACACCCATACCCAGCAACCCGAGACGCTGCAAAAGACAAAGAGGGCAGGGAATCTGATGGCAGGCAATCTGTATAATCATCGTGATGGACAAACTCACGCTGACAATAATCAATGCCAGCAACAAAAGAAAATAATAACGGGATGCCGCATCAGAGACTGCATGATTCATGCACTTTCCTTAAAATAGAAGCCATGGCATCTGAAATCCGTGATCCAGATGATATACATGAAACAAAAACCATCCGGTGGCCAGCATCAAACAGGTCACTGAAAAAAACAAAGAATAACCCGTTGAACGAAACCATGCAGAAATCAGTGCAGATAACATCAAAGAATAAATAATAACCATCATAATTTAAAACACACATTCAGCGCACAGGAATTAAAAATCATCCTGCTTTTGGCAGGATGATTTATATTATTCAGACAGGCTTTTGAATAAGCCGAATTACTTGCCCTGCTTTTCACGTTTGGCAGCACGTTTTTCCTTCAGGGTTTTTTGAGGTTTCTTTTTGACCTCTTTTTTTTGCTCTTTTGATTTGCTCATTGTTCACCTCTAAGTCAAAAATGGACGGGATTAATCTTATCGCTCTTTTGTGAAATTTGCCAGAATGCTGTGCTAATTTCGCTGTTTTTTTTAAAAAAAAATAAGAGTGCAATGCGTGGGTGTATACTCCTTTTTCTGTCCGTTTTATTCGGGAGTATTCACTTAAAATTAAGGAGAATTTTATGAAAGCACTGCGAAAAGCAATGACTCATTTAATGTTTGCCTGCAGTCTCTGTGCAACTTCCGCAACTTTTGCAAAACACCTGACTGAATCACCTCAGGCTGTACCGGCTTCCTGGTCCAATATTAAACATGTTGTCTACATTATTCTGGAAAATGAAACCCAGACCAATGCACTGAAACAGGCATTCTTAAAATCGCTTTACAGTACAGGCGCAGGACTCGGCAACAACAGCGCCATTACCCACCCTTCTCAGCCCAACTACATTGCGCTTGTTTCAGGCCAAAAAACCGGCGTCAGCGGCGATGGCAATGTCAGTCTCAGCTACAGAAACATCGCTGATTTACTGGAAGCCAAAAAATTAACCTGGAAAGTCTATGCAGAAAACTGGCCCGGTCACTGTTTCCCTGGTGCATCAAACAGTGGCGGCTATTTCCGCAAACACAATCCATTCATCAGCTTCACTGCCATTCAGAACAATCCGGCCCGCTGCACCAATATTGTGGCAGGGACACAGTTTTTCAGTGATCTGTCGGGCAATCTGCTGCCCACCTATTCATTCTATGTCCCCAACATCAAAAATGACGGCCATGATACCGGCGTTGCATTTGCCGCCAAGTGGCTGCAGGCAACCTTTGGCCCTGTATTTAACAACAAAACACTGATGGCCAATACACTGTTCATCGTGACATTTGATGAAGGCAAAGGTTCCAATAATGTTGTTTACACCGCCTTTATAGGCGCCGCTGTCAAACCCGGAGTTGTCTCCAAAGTTAAATATACTCATTACAGTCTTTTGAAAACCACAGAAGCCATTTTTAACCTTGGCTCACTCAACACCAATGACAGCAAGGCGGCACTCATCACCGATATCTGGCAGCCATAAACACACAGAAACATCCGTCATTGCGGGGAAAATTCCACAATGACGGATTTTTATCGCCGTTCATGAACGGCAAGCAGTTTCAATGTTTCAAGCGCCAGTAAAATGCCTGCATCAATGGTGTCCGTCTGTTCTTCTGCCGTCATAAATTTTTCAGACGGCGCCGAGACAATACCCAGAATGGCACCCGACATCACATAAGGCCGCACGGAATGTCCACTCTCGGCACGGCATGCCTGCTGATAAATACTGGTTTGAATAAAAAGCGCAGCGGTTTCCATTTCTGTTGCGAGCACTCCGCAGTCTGCAAGGATTTCTTTGTAGCGTTGATTCTCAGGCGCGAGCGATCCTTTTCCAAATTGACGTGCATAAAAAGAAGCTTTGCAGTGGACAATACCCTCATGCAGCTTTTGATCCAGCCCCAGTTTTTTGGCCGCCTCCCGGATCATCCAGACCATTCCGTTGGAGGCAATTGCCGGAATTTCTCTGGGCGCATAATCCATCGTGGTTTTTTCATCCCGCACAGAAGCGGTGGCACTCACCAGATCCCCCCGCTTGACCTGCCCTGGCTGCATGGAACCGGCTGTTCCCACCCGAAGAAACCGTCTGGCACCAAGGGTATAGAGTTCATGCAAAATAATTTCCATGCTGGAGCAACCCATGCCGGTTGCCACCACCGCCACATCCACCATACCGCCGCCCTCAAGGCGCAGCTGACCCAGATGACAGTCATGTCCACGGGAATGCTCACGCACCGTCACCTGGTCAAAGTGACCGGCAATCTGTCGCGCACGTCCATTGGACCCTGGGAGCAATACATAGCGGCCAAGACCCTGATTACCTGCAAGATCTTCGGCCGTCGCACTGATATGAACCGGGTTCATCTTTTATTCCTCGACTTCGTGAAGTTTGGTACCATACGCGCCATTTGACGCACGTAGCAAGCAGGAAATCTCATGACATTTGTTGTTACCGAACAATGCATCCGCTGCAAATACACCGACTGCGTGGAAGTCTGTCCAGTGGATTGTTTTTATGAAGGGCCCAATTTCCTGGTGATCAAACCGGATGAATGCATTGATTGTGCACTTTGTGAACCAGAGTGCCCAGTGAATGCCATTTATTCAGAGGACGATCTGCCTGAAAAATACCAGCCTTATCTGGAACTGAACCGCGAACTGGCTGAAACCTGGCCAAATATCACCCGGATGAAAGCCGCTCCCGATGATGCAGACCAGTGGGTCAACGTGGAAGACAAACTGAAGCTCCTCGAAAAATAGGATCCCATGACGCTGGATGATGTATTTGGACCGGACGGCAGTCTCAGCCAGACACTCAAAGGGTTTGCCGCGCGCGATTCACAGCGCCGGATGGCTGAGGCAATACAGGCCGCCATTACAGCCGAAACCCATCTGATCGTGGAAGCCGGTACCGGCACAGGCAAAACACTGGCCTACCTGATCCCGGTTTTCTTAAACGAAAAAAAAGCCGTGTTGTCCACCGGCACCCGCAATCTGCAGGATCAACTTTATTTTCGTGACATCCCGCAGGTCAGACAGACACTGGCTTCCTCAAAACGGGTGGCATTGCTGAAAGGCCGAAGCAACTACCTCTGCCATTATCGCCTGCATCAGCTGGAACAGGGGGAGAGACTGCTCTCACGCGAGGATCTCCCCGCTCTGCCTCTTCTTTCTGCCTTTAAAAATGAAACACGAACCGGTGACATTTCAGAACTCTCAAACATTGCAGAAGATGCAAGCATCTGGCCTCAGGTGACGAGTACGCTCGACAACTGTCTTGGCTCAGAATGTCCATTCATCAAAGAGTGTTTTATCCTGAAAGCACGTCGCGCAGCGCTTGCCGCTGACATCGTGGTGGTCAACCATCATCTTTTTCTGTCAGACCTTGCCCTGCAGGAAGATGGCTTTGGCGAACTGCTGCCCAATGCCGATATCGTGGTCTTTGATGAAGCGCATGAACTGCCGGGATTACTGTCCCAGTTTTTCAGCACCCGCCTGTCGGGGCGTCAGTTGCTGGATCTGACCAGAGACAGTCTGGTCGAAATCATGAATGCCTGTCCGGAACTGCCGGAATTGCCCGACAAAGCCCGTGAACTTCAGACGCTCACCCGGGAACTTCGTCTGGCATTGGGGGCAGACAACCAACGGGCTGTATGGCCTGATCCCGAGCCTCAGGCGCTTGCAAAAGCCACTGAAGACCTTGAGGCTCAGCTGATCGCATTCGCGGAGATGCTGGAACCCCTCGCCCCCCGCAGCAAAGGACTGGAAAACACCTGGCAACGCGCCAAAACACTGGCCGGCCGTTTAAATTTGCTGACCACGCAGCGGGATGATCACAGTGTCCGCTGGTTTGAAACCCATCTGCAGGGTTTTACGCTGCAACTGACACCGCTCACAGTGGCCGATCCTTTCAGACCTTTTCTCGAAGCGCCCCAAAAAACCCGGATTTTCACATCGGCCACTCTGACAGTTGCCAGTCGTTTTCAGTCGTTTGTCGATCACTTAGGCCTCACCAATGCAGAACAACTGCAGCTCGAGAGCCCTTTTAACTACCCCGAACAAGCCCTCCTGTACGCACCGCGCGGCCTGCCGGATCCCCGGGATCCGGTTTATACGGACACTTTAATCGATGCCATTTTACCGCTTCTGGAACTGACGCAGGGCCGCACTTTTTTATTGTTCACCAGTTACAGAGCCATGAATCAGGCCGCTGACCGGCTGACAAAAGACACTGATTTTACGCTGTTGATCCAGGGCACTCTGCCCAAAAAAATTCTTCTGGATCAATTTATCAGCCTGCCCCGCACGGTTTTGCTCGGCACGGCGAGCTTCTGGCAGGGGGTAGATGTGCGGGGGGATGCTTTAGGCTGTGTCGTGATTGACCGACTGCCCTTTGCCTCGCCGGATGATCCTGTTTTACAGGCCAGGATGCAAAAAATGCGTGCTGAAGGATTGAACCCCTTTCAGACCTGTCAGCTGGCGGAGGCTGTATTGGCACTTAAACAGGGTGCAGGTCGTTTGATTCGGGATACTCAGGATCGGGGTGTGCTTGTCATTGGCGATCCCCGGTTGGTAGGCGCCCGGTACGGACAGTCTTTTCTGCAAAGCCTGCCCCCGATGTCGCGCACCCGGGACTTTGAAAAAGTGAAGGAATTTATGCTACAGGGAGAGGGCGAACGGGGTTAGAATGTTAACAAGTCGCCATGAGGAAAAAGGGAATTAAATAGTCAAAATCGCTTATTGTGTAGTCCATTTAAGCATAAATGTAGTTATTAAGTTTGGACTTATAAACAGATTATATCTGTCATCCCCGCGAAGGCGGGGACCCATGCTGCGACCGGCGGTCAATGGGCCATGTAGAGTTTAGTTAAAATAGGTTCCCGCCTTCGCGGGAATGACAGTGAAAATGGAGAGGAGCCGTCAGCTCCTGTCATCCCCGCGAAGGCGGGGACCCATGCTGCGACTGGTGGTCAATGGGCCATATGGAGTTTAGTTAAAATAGGTTCCCGCCTTCGCGGGAATGACAGTGACAATGGAGAGGAGCCGTCAGCTCCTGTCATCCCCGCGAAGGCGGGGACCCATGCTGCGACTGGCGATCAATGGGCCATGTAGGGTTTCGTTAAAATAGGTTCCCGCCTTCGCGGGAATGACAGTGAAAATGGACAGGAGCCGTCAGCTCCTGTCATCCCCGCGAAGGCGGGGACCCATGCTGCGA
>Ga0206962_1294_pt1 | contig 12243 bp, 14 predicted proteins | sample Alteio_BWOrgHeat_27_FD_153241 | JGI IMG/M metagenome (GOLD analysis project Ga0206962, IMG submission 153241) | Enriched cells from forest soil in Barre Woods Harvard Forest LTER site, Petersham, Massachusetts, United States -... | ecosystem: Environmental > Terrestrial > Soil > Temperate forest >...
TGATGACGCTCGAAGTGATTCAAGTGTAATATTGACAATAGTGTTCGAATCGCAGAAACCTATAAACCCGTCAATCTGTTTTTGTGAACCCTTAAAGTAAAGGCCACTCAAAATTTCATAATATGTAATCGAGCTAAGGTTAATCTTTGAATATTGTTCCCTGTACGTTTCAAACTTTAAATAAACGCCAGGGTCACCTTTTAGAAAATAGGAAAGGATATCTGTATCAACCAGAACTTGGTTCATTTATTCCAACCTCTTTCTTTTGTTGTCCCTTCTCTTAGATAAATCTTCTGTCAATTCCCTGAACAAATCCGCATCCAAATCCGCCCAAAGCCCAGCATATGACAAGATCCCATCTTGGATTTGTTCTTTCTCCAAATTTAAAATAAGCCCCTTCAACTCCTGAAGTTTTTCTTCAGAGAGGTTATCAATGCTTTTCTTTAACTTTTCTTTTAGCTCTTTGGTGCTCATGATATATTCGCTTTGATTATGAACGCCGATAAATATTGTTTCGTTCTGAAATTCCCGAAAAATCAAAACCCAATAGCCATCTCCACCTCTTCCTGATATAGCGGAAACTCGCGAGCAAAATCAATGACTTGCTCTCCGATTTGTTGGAGGCGGGTTTCATTATCCAGGTTCATCAGCACATCATCTATATATTGTACCACTTGGTCCATCTGGGCTTCTTTCATGCCGCGGGTGGTGATGGCCGCGGAACCGATTCGGATACCCGAGGTGATAAATGGTGATTTATCATCAAAAGGCACCATGTTCTTATTGATGGTGATATGGGATTTTACCAAGGTATTCTCGGCTTGCTTGCCAGTGATGTTCTTGTTCCTTAAGTCAATCAACATCAGGTGGTTGTCAGTTCCTCCGGTAATGATCTCGTAACCCCTGCTTTTGAAGGCAATGGCCAAGGCCTGGGCGTTTTTCACCACTTGATGGATATAATCTGTAAATTCTTGGGTAAGCGCCTCCCCAAAAGCGACGGCTTTGGCAGCAATCACATGCTCCAGCGGTCCGCCCTGGGTACCCGGGAACACGGCAAGGTCCATGATGGAAGACATGGTTTTCATTTCTTGTTTCGGTCCATAGGGCACTTCGAAGTCCTGACCCATCAATACCATACCGCCCCGTGGGCCGCGCAGGGTTTTATGAGTGGTAGTGGTTACCACATGGCAATGCGGCAGTGGATTATTGAGCAGCCCTTTGGATATGATGCCTGCAGGGTGTGCCATATCGCACATCAGGTAGGCACCCACTTCATCGGCTATTTCGCGTAGCCGAATATAATTCCAGTCCCGGCTATAGGCCGAGGCACCGCAGATAATCAGTTTTGGTCTTTCGGCTCGTGCCTTTTCGGCTACTTTTTCCCAGTCTATGGTTCCGGTTTCACGCTCCACCCCGTAGAAAGTGGGACGGTATAATTTACCTGAAAAATTCACGGCCGAGCCATGGGTAAGGTGTCCGCCATGGGAAAGGTCGAGCCCTAGGATGGTATCGCCCGGTTTTATCAGGGCCAGCATCACAGCAGCATTGGCCTGCGCGCCACTATGGGGTTGTACATTCACCCAGGTGGCACCGAAAAGCTCTTTCGCGCGGTCACGGGCCAGATTTTCCACCATATCCACTACTTCACACCCACCGTAATAACGTTTGCCGGGCAATCCTTCAGCATATTTATTGGTAAGGCAACTGCCCATGGCCTGCAATACCTGCCGGCTCACAAAGTTTTCGGAGGCTATGAGTTCCAGACCGTCTTGTTGACGCTCGAGTTCTTTTTGTATGAGGCTAAACAGCAGATCGTCCCTTTTCATATCTTTACCTTATAATAATGTATGATGGCAAAGATAGGAGAGATATTAAATAATCATGATTTCTCTGCCTTGTAAACAAAAAAACTGCGGGCACTATTGCCGAAACCAAAAATAACCCTTACATTTGCAGTCCGAAAAAAAATTAGATGCCATGTACGCAATCGTAGATATCGCAGGACAACAGTTTAAAGTAGAAAAAGGCCAGAGCGTGTTTGTACACCGTTTAGCCGGTGAAGAAGGCAGCTCCGTGGCATTTGACAAAGTGCTCTTGTTTGCCGATGATAACGGCATCAATGTGAACAAGCTGAAGAACGCCAGCGTAACCGCTACGATCCTTGGCCACCTGAAAGGCGACAAAAAAATCGTCTTCAAAAAGAAAAGAAGGAAAGGCTACGAAAAGAAAAACGGCCATCGCCAATCCTTCACCAAAATCCAGATTGAAGAAATCACCGCATAGGTCGTATCTTCTCAAGACGCTAGACACAGGATTCAAGATAAAATAAAGACAAAGAAATGGCACACAAAAAAGGGGCCGGTAGTTCCAGGAACGGTAGGGAATCAGAAAGTAAACGCCTTGGCGTGAAAATATACGGTGGCCAAGCTGCCATTGCGGGCAATATCATTGTTCGCCAGCGTGGTACCAAGCACCACCCGGGCCGCGATGTGGGCATCGGCAAAGACCATACCTTGTATGCATTGGTGGATGGCATCGTGAAATTCGAAAGGAAAAGGAACGACAAAAGCTTCGTTTCCATGATACCTTTCCCAGGTTCAGAACCGGTGGCCGTGGCACCTGCTCCAGCACCTAAAGCAAAAAAAGCTGTTGAAGCACCTGTTGCTGAAGCTGCTACTGAAGTAGCTGAAGCCCCTAAAAAGGCCAAAAAAGCAAAAGAAGAAGAAGAAACCGAAACCCCTGCTGCCCAAGCCAGCGAAGAAGCAGCCCCTGCTGCTGAAACAGCGGCCGAGCCAGAAGCATAGTTTCTGCTAAACATATATGAAAAAGCCCTGTTCTTTATAAGATCGGGGCTTTTTTTATTAATCTATGTTATTCCACCATACCAAATACTATTGCTTACTAGCCATCTACTTGGTTTTGGCAAGCACTTTTGTTTCTGGGCAGGCACCCAAGTGCCCGTTCCCCAACCATACCTTATATACTACCGGATCTATAAAGCCTAACAAATGGAGCCAATCCCAGTTGGATTCTTCAGTGGTTGCCTTTTACAATGCCTGGAAAAAGCATTATATCAGGAAAACAAGCATCGGCACCTACTATCTCTATTGCAATGCCGATGGCAACTGGCGGGGTGGCAACAAATCGCCGCAGAGTGTTTCCTTATCAGAAGGACACGGGTATGGAATGATTATTATGGCCACTATGGCAGGATACGATACAGCAGCCCAGTATATTTTCAATGGCATGTTGCGCTATTTCAAGGACCACCCCAGCAGCATCAACCACCATCTCATGGCCTGGAACCAAGAAAAGGACACGGCCAGAACAGAGCGTAACTCCGATGATGCAACAGACGGGGACTTGGATATTGGCTATGCCTTGCTGTTAGCAGACCGGCAATGGGGAAGCAATGGGGCCTATAATTATCTCAAGGAGGCGCAAGCAGTAATCAATGCGCTGATGCTTACCAATGTCAACCCCAAAACCAAGCTGATGATGATGGGTGATTTTACCGAAAAAGGAGAAGCTTTTTATTATGATACCCGCCCCTCGGATATCATGCCGGATCATTTTAAAGTGTTTTTCTCGGCGACAAGGGATAGTGAATGGATCAAGGTTTCTGATAAAAGCTATGCCTTGCTTGCCTCCCTGCAAAAGAAATATAGCCCCGCTGCTGGCCTGTTCCCTGATTTTGCAAGGATTGGAAAGAAAGGCCCGAGACCTGCAGGCCCGTTTTTCATGGAAGTGAGACAAGATGGGGACTATTGGTACAATGCATGCAGGATTCCACTCCGCTTGGCTTGCGATTACCTGGTAAACGGTGACAAGCGTGCAAAAAACCTCTTGTCCCCGATGAACCAATGGATCATGACCAAAAGCAAAGGAGATCCCAACCGGATCAGGGACGGATACACACTGGAAGGAAAGTATACAGTGGGTGCAAGCGGTGACAATATCGCCTTTATAGGCACATTCGGGCTGGGGGCTATGACGGATGCCACAAACCAAGCCTGGCTAAACCGGATATGGGACTATGCGATCAAAGAACCCCTGAGCGATGAGGAATATTATGGCAACACCCTGAAAATGATATGCATGCTGGTAATGAGTGGCAACTGGACAGGAATACCCGCCACAAAATAAAGGACAAAAAAAAGGCCCAGCGTGTGCGGCGGAGCCTTTAGTTATCACGCGGCAGATGAGTGAAATTACCGGTGACAGGAAAAGAAAGAGGAAAGATTAACCTAATAAATCCAAAGTAGTGTGCGTTGTTATCTGGGACAAAGCTAACGTGCCGCATCAGAAAAAAAATGCAAATTTTTCCAAAATCTGACGGGTTCAAATCTACAAAAAGCCAACAAAAATGGCGAAAAACTTACTGAAACGACCAAAATAGAAGGAGGTTTTTTCAGGGGGTCAGAACCAATTTTCCACAATGGCCACCATGATGAAAAAAGACATCAAACAGGCCGCAGCAATCTTGTTTAGCAACATTGCATTGTGAAAATTCGCTTCGGAGTCGTCCACGATCCAGGCAAAATACCATAGCAAAAAGTACGCATAGAGGGGGGACAAAAAAACCTGAAAAAGAATGAAGAATATTACGCCTTTAAAATAATGGAGGAAGTATAAATAAAATCCAGCGTTCCCCAAAAAGAAAACCACGGCACAAAAGATAAAGGTTCCATTCACGCCGAGAATCAAGCTAGCGGTCTTGTTTCCATGTTCTCGGTCATATTTATGCTGGTAGATCTGCGTGAGTGGGTAGAACCCTAGTATCATTCCTGAGCAAAGCGCTGCGGGCAACATATACTTTACTTCAAGGAGTTCGTGCAAATGGAGATGGTGCAGCGCGAGTGTGGACATGAGGTATGCGAAGCCCCCTTGCAGCAGGGCAACAAGCAGCAATGTGAAAAAACCAAACCTCTTTAAGCGGATTGCGGGGAAGTACAAGGATTTGGATACCAACCCATATATTAGAAGCATAACCGCAAATTCCCTGCTAATGTAAAAAGCAATCAAAAGGCCGCATAGCTCAAAGGCAATAGACAACCTTAGCAATGCAGGCCTGATGGTGACCTGCACCGGAGATGATGTATCTGGTTTTTTTTCGAAATAGGAAGTGTATCCATTATCGGAAGGGTACAAGAAGGCATGTATAGCCACAAAAGAAAGGATAAGGGTAGGTATGTCTGCAAAAGGGTACTGGCAGGCGGCAAATGCAAACACCGGCATCAGGTACAAAGAAAAAGGAATGCGTAGGTGCTTCCAAACGGACTTTTGCATAGTGGGTTGCAATTTTATAGTAAGTTACGACTTTTGGCGCAATCCCCGTGTTTTTTTTGAAAGAACGCGCCAAATGCCCTGTTTGTTTGCACAAAAGAGAACCATAACCCACCTTTTATCCTTAACTTACGTATTTATATTTGATTTAGGAACAAGCGTTGATATTCAAAAAGAAAACCAGCTATAAGGCAGATGACCTTGACAGTATTATCGAAGCATGCCTCACACAAAACCCGCAAGCCCAGCGGGCGTTGGTAAAGATGTTCTTCGGTTTTGTGAAAGGTATCGCCATGAGGTACGCCGCAAATGAGGCCGAGGCCGAGGAGATCATCAACGACGGGTTTTTGAAAGCGTTCAACAACCTGGCCAAATTCGACCACGAAAAGCCGTTTAAAGGCTGGCTGAGAACCATAGTAGTGAACACAGCCATTGATTATTATAGAAAGAACCAGAAATACGCGCATCAGGCAGACATAGATGATATAGACCTGCCGGACATGAGCGAAGACGTGATAAGCAAGATAAGCGCCGATGAAATTTTATCCTTTATACAAAAATTGCCCCCATCGTACCGGACAGTTTTTACTTTGTATGTGGTAGAAGGATATAACCATCGTGAAATAGCCGACAAACTGGGCATAAAAGAAGGGACGTCAAAATCGAACCTTCAAGACGCAAGAAAGAAGTTACAACTTATGATAAAAAACGCATATCCCCATTTACATTTGGCCTATGCGGTTAAAATAAACAAGTTCAATGAAAACTGAAAAATTTGACGAAGAAATAAAGCGGAAGGTCGAGAACCTGATCCCCAAAACGGAGGAGAAGGAAGTAGACAAGGTGCTTGCCTATATCACTGCCAATACGGTGGTCACCGTGGCAGGTGTGCTGTACCGCCGGCTCATTATCCTGGGTTGTGGGGCATTGCTGGTCACAGGTATCATTACCTGGCAGCTGACCCGCATGCACGACAGGGAAGAAATGAAACAGACCATTGCCCAGTTGAACAAGAACCACGCGCAAAAACAAAACTTGCCTCTCTCATTGCCAAAAACTGCTACTGTCTCTCAAAATGCGCGTAACGAAAAATCAACTGGTACGGTAACCCAACCTTCACAGAAGGACCAACCAACTTCCTTGTCCACCTCTATGGGCATACATGGTGATAAAGCCATGAATAAAGATGCAAAGAGCAGCCATGGCACCCATGCCAGGAAACATTCCGTAACCCAAACAATAGCGGATTTGCAAAACCCTGCCCCAAAAACCATTGCTGAAAACAAAACGGCACAAAAAGATAGCCGCAACGCTCGCAATGGAATAGGGAACCAGCAAGAAACCGCCATCACAGACAAGGGCCCAGTTGATAACCAAACCGAAAACCTCACCTCTGACAAGAACCTGACAAAAGACCAAAGCACAACACCTGACAAGAACTTGGCAAATGATCAAAACAAGGTGGATATGGGCAATAATGCCACTAAAACCGAAATGGGTGATGAAAAGAAAGAGGTACAGGTAGTATCCCCAGAACTTAAAGAAAACCAGACCTTGGCCTTGAAAAAAGAAGCTGCAGATACAGGCAACATAAATGGATACCGCGCACCAAAAACCGACAAAGAACCTGCAAAACCATTGGTTATCTCCGGCCAGGTTGGCCCTGGCTTCCTGGTTGGGAACAAGCAAATTGGATATGGCCTGAGTGCGACAGTTCTGTTCAATGGTGTATTCGGTATATCTACGGGTATCAGGAATTTGCAGTTGGCCAATGAAAGCTATGAGAACAACCAAGTTTACCTCCAAAAAAGGGGACAGACCTTGGCCAATGCCTATGGCATGACAGGAAGTCAAGACAATGTGATATCGAACATTACGGTAAAATCAGATGTACTGCAAGTGCCGCTATACCTGACTTATTACAAGCCCCTCAAAAACAACTGGTCAGTGTCATTCACTTTCGGTACCGACCTAGATGTATATGCCCACCAAACCGTTGATTTCACAGAGAAAGGCCCGTCAACAGGCGCCATGAACCAAGCGGCACATATAGAAAACAATACGCAGGCCGTACCTTTCAACAACCTGCTGTTATCTGTAGGTGCCACAAAGCAAGTAGGGCATTTTATGATTCAGTTAGCCCCTTATGTTTGTCCTGAGTTTGTAAGTTCCAATTATAGGGTAAACGACCTGTACTTTGGCGTCAACCTGAGTGCCATGTACATCTTGGCCAAGAAAAACACCCCCACCAATTAAATAAGGTTAGGTAGAATAGGATTTTAATATGTTTAAGTAAGAAGGTTCGATCAGCAAGACTGGTCGAACCTTCGTGTTATTGAGGCGCTGGCTTATTCCTTTGCCTTCAGCAGATCCCTGATTTCGGAAAGTAGTTCTTCCTGCCTCGTAGGTGCAGGTGGAGGCGCAATCGCTGCACCCGCATCTTGTCTCCTTCTCAATGCCGCAACCGCCTTTACCAGCATGAAAACCGCAAAGGCAATGATCAGGAATTCAAAACACACTTGGATAAAATTGCCATAATTGATGCTCACAGCTGCTTTGGTGATTTTTCCAGCAGCATCGGTCTGGGCAGCTTTTATGGGGATCTTAAGGTCTGAGAAATTGACGCCGCCAAGCAAAAAGCCAATGGGAGGCATAATAACATCAGCTACCAATGATGCCACAATTTTGCCGAATGCGGCACCGATGATGATACCCACGGCAAGGTCAATCACATTGCCCTTTGAGATAAAATCCCGGAATTCTTTGATGATGTTCATACGATGGATTTTTATTGATTTACGGGCGCAAGATAATATATTATGCTTCAATGCAAAAAAAGCAATTGCAAGCCAATCCTGCCAAATAGCATACCTTTGTCCCAATAAAACACATACTCCAATGACATTCGTTATTATCGGTATCATCGTTCTTTTGGCGGCCTTTGTCACTTCCAATTCCAATGACCCAGCCATCATCAAGGCAAGGCCATTTTTGAGGTACGGCGGTCTGCTGGTATTCTTGGCCGGGCTCGCTTCTGCCTCCTTTAAACAGATCAATGCAGGGGAGGTGGGCGTACAAACCTTGTTTGGCAAAGTGCAGGACAGGGTATTGCCCAGTGGCCTGAACGTAGTGAACCCCTTGGTGGAAATACATCCTTTCGCCACAAAAACCCAAAACTATACCATGAGCGCCATACATGACGAAGGCGACAAAATGGGTGACGATGCCATCAGGGTCCTTAGTCTCGACGGGCTAGAAGTGATCATTGACCTTACCGTACTATTTAGTGTGAAACCGGACCAGGCCCCATTCATCTACCGCACCATCGGCGAGGATTACAAGAATACCATCGTGCGCCCCATGACCCGTACTCGCATTAGGGAAAATGCAACGATCTATGATGCGGTTTCTTTGTATTCCACCAAAAGGATGGAATTCCAAGCCAAGATATACAAGGCCATAGATGAGGATTTCAAACAAAGGGGATTGGTACTGGAGCAGCTGTTGGTGCGCAACATCACCTTGCCTGCATCCGTCAAAGCATCCATCGAGTCAAAGATCAATGCCGAACAAGAGGCCCAGAAAATGCAGTTCGTGCTTCAGAAAGAAAGCCAGGAAGCAGAACGGAAAAGAGTGGAAGCTCAGGGTATCGCAGATTATCAGCGGATCATAGCTACCAACCTTACTGACAAACAACTTCAGTACGAGCAGATAAAGGCCAACCTGGCTATTGCCAACTCAGCCAACGCAAAAGTCATCATCATGGGCAACGGCAGGCAACCGCTGATGCTGGACGCTAAATAGCGAGGCACTGCCCGGGATTACTTTTGATGGGCCGTGAAAATATAATGCAGCCCAAATTCTACTGATACATTATAGTTGCCGATTCCTGATTCGGTCACATTCGGCAAGTCGGAGGGAAAAATAGGGATGGCACCGGCGTTAACGTACAAAGAAGCCAGAAAATGCGGGGAAAATGCAAATTCATAACCTGCAACTCCCGCAATATCCAAATGGTTGGCCTTGGTTGGTAAATCAGGCACGAGGGTAGACCGGGAAATAAATGAATCCTTGTTGCTTGGCCAATAATTGCCATAAGTACCACTGCCACGAGCATAGATCACATCGGAAATCCGTACACCCATCGACAACCTACTGTGTTCTGATAAGCGGTAATGAAACAATATGGGAACCGTGGCATAAGCTAAGGCTGTGATATTGAATTTTTTGTAGTTCACGGTATCAAATACAACTGCGGATTCGTAGTAGTTCAATGATTTCCCAGCATAATAGGTACCCCCCACCCCTATTTCCATGTCCCATCTTTTCCCGATCTGGAATAAAGCAGATACCAGATAACTGGGTCCTACTTCAGGTGAAGTCTTTTTTTGGATAAATGCATTCGCTATCCCTGCATACAATCCTATCCCAAAGCGTGACTTTGATTTCAGGCTGTCATTTCCTGGCGCAACATAGCCTTGGCCACGGACCTGAGAACTGGCAAACAGTCCCAACAGTAAGCCAAACAACAACAATCGCATTCGCAAAGCAGTATGATGTATAATAATAGTGCAATGCTACAAAAAAAGCAGCAATGCTACCGTTACAAAGCGATTAATAAAATCCAACATCCACCCCATCACAAAAAAACCATCCGTTTCTGTATATTTGCAACCAGATAAAAAGGTATCGGAATCATGGATAAAGGCAGCAGAAATTTGGCTTTGGGCATTGTGGTCGGCCTCGCAGCAGGTGTTTTGGCAGGGGTATTATTGTCAAACCGCAAGGTTAAAAAGGTAGACAAGCTACGTTCAAAAATCTCGAACCTGGCGGCAGATGCCCAAGAACGGATCAACAACCTTCGGGAAATGGCCAACCAACATCAGGAAAAGACTGAAACAAACTGATTGTCAGCGTTTGGACGTGGGTTTCATTTTGATGTCATCCACGATAAACGCATACGCTTCGTATCCCTCCTCGCCATCGGGGGCAAGGCCATCCACTTCTTCTGGGTCTTCCTCGTCATCATCTTCGGTCTCCACATCATATAGACTGGTATATAGCACACAATTGTTGATTTCCAAGGGCATGCCATACAGCTTGTCTACCTCTATGATGGAAGGGATTTCTATTTCCCCGTTCAGCTTTTCGGCAAGTGCAGAGGCAATGGAAGGCCCCGCTGACTTATTGGTGCGGAGCAGGGTGTTCAACTGGTCGAATGACAGCCCGAAATTGGCAAAATAGATTTCCCCATAATACGGTACCGTGCAATACAAGGTCAGGTCGTTGGACTCATCAAAAATAATCTGGTGCACGCTGATATTATCAAAGCAAAATGTTTGGTCCCTTCCAAATTTGGCACCAAGGTCTTTCAGTTCGTCCATCATGCAAATTTACCGAAAACAGTTGTTCCACCCACCATATCTGCCCCCACTTGTATCATGTTAAGCCCCTTTTTCGCTGAAAACCAGGTCCATCAAAGTTTGGCCCACTGCTTTTAAGGTGTTTTTGTCTATTATTTTCATGTTGTCGGCATGGGTATGCCAGTAAAACCCAAAGCCTTTGGGACGGGATTGGTCATAGTCCACAATATCAATGGTGGGTATGGATGCCCAGTTCATTGATGGGCACATGGTCATCCGTGATAGCCCCGGTATGGTTGTTGATGAAATAATTTGATGCGCCTGACAGTTGCGCCTGGTTCCACACTTTTACCACCACATCGTTCGCATACTTCAATGAATACTCTTCTTGAAGGAAACGGGCATCTTTGGCTCCCACCATATCCAGCAGGATACCATAGTCCGCTATTAGCTTTGTTTTGTCCAGGCTTTTTGCCCAATACTGCGCTCCCAAGGCATAGGAATCTGAATTTCCCTCCACGCCATAGTCTTCGGCATCCTGCATCAACAATACCACCCCTATGTCTGGGTTTCTGTTTTGCAGCTCCCGGGCCATTTCCAGCATGATGGCTATGCCACTTGCCGCGTCGTTGGCCGCATCTATCGGCTTTTTCTTGTCTACCGAATCCTCATCCGCCCAGGGCCGGCTGTCCCAATGGGCGCAGATCAATATTTTCTTGTGCTTTTCAGGATGCACCACCCCGATGATGTTTTTAATATGCAGTATAGTACCATCATATGCTTTTACATCGCCCGTTTGCACCGTGACATCCTGCACATATTGGCGGAGCTTGGTTTCCAGGTACTTGGCGCAGGCTTCGTGGGCCTTGGTTCCCGGCACCCGAGGCCCATAAGCGACCTGCTTTTCGATATAATCGAATGTTGAGTCAGCATTGAACGGTACCGGTGATTGCCTTAGTGATTCGGTGGACTTTTCTGGCCCTGGCTTATTGGGTTGTTGGTCATGGCTGGGGCATGCCATCAGCAGCAATGCCAATGGCAGAAAATAGACAAGCCGGATATATCTTTTCATGTGTTTGCTTCTTAACTAATTACTCCTTGTAGGGTTGAAAATCTTTGGTTAGTGGTATGTATCTTAATTATAACCCCATTGTGCACCCTCTTTGGTGTCTTTTATCACAAAACCCAGTTCGGCCAATTGATCCCGGATCTTATCCGAGGTCGCAAAATCTTTCTGCTCACGTACCTGTTTCCTTAGGTCCATGATCAGTTGCATCAGCCCATCGATCTTGTCACTTCCAGAACCTGCTTCTGCTTGCAACCCCAATATATCTTCAATGAACAAGGGGTAATATTTCCTGAGCAGTGCCAGGTCTTCTGCTGATATCGTTGCCTGACCCGTGTTCAGTTGGTTGATCCAGGTAGATGCCTCAAACAGCTTTGCGATGAGGATGGCCGAGTTCATGTCATCATCCATGGCCTCGTAGCAAGCATCCACCCAGGGCTGCATATTCATGGTAGAAGCACTGCTTGCCGTTATCTTGTCCAAAGGCTGAAATGCCTGCATCAACCGTGCCAAGCCCTTCTCGGCTGC
>Ga0206962_1022_pt3 | contig 12238 bp, 10 predicted proteins | sample Alteio_BWOrgHeat_27_FD_153241 | JGI IMG/M metagenome (GOLD analysis project Ga0206962, IMG submission 153241) | Enriched cells from forest soil in Barre Woods Harvard Forest LTER site, Petersham, Massachusetts, United States -... | ecosystem: Environmental > Terrestrial > Soil > Temperate forest >...
GTGCCTCGTCACCGGAGAGTTTAGTTGAACGTGCGCTCACATTGGACATGCCGGCGATGGCGCTGCTCCATCTCGATCTGGAAGCTCATCCACCACCGGCGGCAATTCTTGCGCTGACACTCGCGGCAGAGCCGGGCAGCACGAGCAAGGTGCAGCTCGGTTTGTTTTCTCCCCAGCTTCCGGAACCGTCGCGTCTCGATGTGACGCTGGCACGCATTCGCGCCATCGTTGGCGAGGAAAATGTTGGCCGAGCTGTGCTGGATGATACGCATAGGCCTGAGGGATTTCATCTCGAACCATTCGTCGTTCCATCCACTCAATCATCGGGCATCACTTCCATTTCACTACCCTCTGCCATCCGACAGCTACGTCCCTCGGCAGCGGTTTCAGTTACATTGCAGAGTGATCGTCCGAAGGCGTTTGTGTTTCAGGAACGGCGCTATAGGGTGGAACGCGCCTATGGTCCGTGGCGGACTGCTGGCGAGTGGTGGACTTCGACTCTCTGGGAATGCGAACAATGGGATCTGATTGCACGTACCCAGGATGCAACGCTTTGCTGTTGTCTTATTCATGACCTGATGCTGAAACAGTGGCAGCTGGTGGCTCTCTATGACTAGCCAGTATGTCGAGCTGCATGCAGCCAGCGCCTTCAGCTTTCTTCAGGGTGCCTCGTCACCGGAGAGTTTAGTTGAACGTGCGCTCACATTGGACATGCCGGCGATGGCGCTGCTCGATCACAATGGCGTCTATGGCTCGGCTCGCTTTCATACCAGCGCTAAACTCAATGGCGTGCGGGCGCACGTCGGGGCAGAAATCTCCGTTTCGAGCTTCGGCTCTCGTCTCAGGCCTCCGGCGTGGTTACCGCACCAACATCCAGACGAACCGGCACGCCTGCCGTTGTTATGCGAGTCGCGTAATGGATATCAGAACCTTTGCCAGCTCATCACGCAGTTCAAGATGCGTGAAACCACCAAGAATGACGGGGCCGCGACGTTTGACGACCTGAAGCAGTATGCATCTGGTCTGGTCTGCCTCACAGGTAGTGATGAAGGACCGCTGGCTGCGGCATTGGCACGCGGCGGCGAAGTAGAAGGACACAGTACAGTTGAAAATCTCACGCGCATCTTTGGTCGCGAGAATGTCTATGTCGAGCTGCAGCGCCACCAGGAGCGTTCTGAAGAATGGCGTAATCAGGCAGCGATCCGCATCGCACGTTCTCTGAATCTGCCAGTGATTGCCACCAATGGGGTCAAGTATGCGACCAAGTATGATCGCGAGATTCAAGACCTCTTTAGCTCGATCCGCCATCACGTAAAGCTCGATCAGGCCGGCCGTCTTCTTGCCGTCAACAGTCAACGTTACTTACGAACAGCGCGCGAGATGGCGGCGCTGTTTCGTGACATTCCGGAAGCGGTCGAGCGAACGGTAGATCTTTCATCTCGTCTGAAATTCGAATTGAACGATCTCGGGTATGAGTTTCCTCGTTATCCGGTACCCGATGGAGAGACGATGGACAGCTTTCTGCGCAAGCGTGTCGCAGAAGGCGTTGAGCGGCGCTATGGGCAGAAAAAGAATCGTTCTCTATTAGATCGTGCCAAAAAGCAGGTCGAGCATGAATTGGCGCTGATCGCAAAGCTCGGCTTCGCGGGCTACTTCCTCATCGTTTGGAACATCGTCGACTACTGCAAGCGCAACGACATTCTGGTCCAGGGTCGCGGCAGTGCTGCTAACTCTGCCGTCTGCTACGCACTCGAGATTACGGCCGTCGATCCGGTCGGCATGGACCTGCTCTTTGAGCGTTTTCTGAGCGAGAACAGAGGCGAATGGCCCGACATCGATCTTGATCTGCCTTCGGGTGAGAAACGCGAGCAGGCAATTCAATACGTTTATCAACGTTACGGCGAGCTCGGCGCCGCCATGACGGCCAACGTTAACACCTATCGCCAGAAGTCTGCTGCGCGTGAGGTGGGGAAAGCTCTCGGCTTTGATGAGGAATCCTTAGGACGCTTATCCAAGCTTGCCGGTCAATGGGAGTGGCGCGGCAAGACGGACACGATGGCGCATTCGTTCCGGGATGCCGGCTTCGATATCCAGCATCCGCGCATCGCCAAATACCTTGAGCTGTCGATGCGAATTCAGGACCTGCCGCGGAATCTCTCGCAGCACTCCGGTGGCATGGTCATCTGCCAGGGACAATTGAACCGCGTTGTGCCGCTCGAACGCGCATCGATGCCGGGACGCACAGTCATTCAATGGGATAAGGAAGATTGCGCGTGTCTTGGCCTCATCAAGGTCGATCTGCTCGGCCTTGGCATGATGGCAGTTCTTAAGGACTGCCTCAAATTGATTCCGCGGTACTACGGTGAATCCGTAGATCTCGCGCAGTTGCCCGAAGACGAGGAGGTCTACCGCGTATTACAGCAGGCTGACACCATCGGCATGTTTCAGGTGGAAAGCCGCGCGCAGATGGCGTCGCTGCCGCTCAATTATCCGAAAACATTCTATGACCTGGTGGTACAGGTTGCTATCATCCGGCCTGGCCCCATTGTCGGCGAGATGATGCACCCTTACATGCGACGGCGACAGGGGCGAGAAAAGATCACCTATCCACACCCCCTACTGGAATCGGTCTTAAAACGAACGCTGGGGGTGCCTCTATTCCAGGAACAACTACTCAGGATGGCTATGGTCGTTGCCAACTTCACCGGTGCGGAGGCGGAGGAATTGCGCCGCGCTGTGGGCATGCGCCGTTCCTGGGAGCGCATGAAGAATCTCGAAGGCAAGTTGCGTGCCGGCATGACGGCGAAAGGCATCGATGCTGGCACGCAGGATCAGATCGTGCAGAACATCAGTTCCTTCGCCCTATACGGATTCCCGGAGTCGCACGCTGCCAGTTTCGCGCTAATCGCCTATGCGTCTGCCTACTTCAAAGTGAAATATCCAGCAGCATTCACGTGTGCCATTCTGAACAATCAGCCCATGGGCTTCTATTCGCCTGCAGTGCTAGTTAAAGATGCGCAACGTCATGGTCTGCGTGTAAAGCCCATCAACGTTCAGGCTTCAGAATGGCCATGCACGATCGAACAGGAGCAGGATGGGACACTGTCATTACGCATGGGACTTGGTTACGTCAAACACTTGCGAAAGGCATCCGCCGAAGCGCTTGTGAAATCACGTGCCCTTGAAGGGGCATTCCGCTCTGCCGAAGATCTAGCCAGACGCTTTCCTCTCCTCACTGAGGAGGAGTTGAAAACGCTTGCTCGGGTGGGCGCACTCAATGAGATCGAAGGTATCGAGCACCGTCGCGACGCGCTCTGGCAGGTGGAGCGAGTTGGGAAACTCGAGGGACCACTCTTCAGCCAGCAAAGTGAGTGGTTGCGAGAAGAGTTCGAAACGCACCCGCTCATCCAGATGAGCACGGAAGAGCGCCTAGTTGCCGACTATGCCGGCACAGGGCTTACGATCGGCAAGCACCCAATGTCTTATCACCGGGCTGAACTCCGCGAACAAAGAGTTTTATCGGCAGAAGAGCTACGAAAGCACAAAGACGGGGAATTCGTGCATACGGCTGGTTGCGTGATTGCTCGGCAAAGGCCTGGCACTGCTAAGGGCTTTATCTTTCTTTCTATGGAAGACGAAACAGGTATCGCCAATGTAATCATTACGCCGAACCTCTATGACCGTGATCGTCTGTTGGTCACTCGGAGTAAATTTCTGCTGGTCGAGGGCGTTCTTCAGAATCGGGACAATGTAGTCCATGTAAAGGCTACTCGTCTCATGGCGCTTTCCGACCGCGCATTGGAGTTAAGTTCCCATGACTTTCATTGAGCAACACATCCGTCAGCGAAACCGGAAGCCTTAGTTATTCGAACTTTGGATGAAAAGACCAGGGCTGTAGGAGGAGGAACGAGGTTGTTAAGAAACCCTCCGAGGGCGTCTATAGGCAAGTTTGGTACAAATGATCGGTCCATTGTTTCTGTTCAGACTCTTTGGATCTGAATTGGAGGAAAACCGCTAAAGAATGAACCTAAGGAAGCTGTTCTCCATCTTCTTCGCTATTGCTGCGTCGGTTCAGCCTCTGCTCGCGCTCAATCGCGGAAGCCGCATCTCGCAGTAAGGACACACTGTCTGGCGTTTCCTACTGTCCCTGGTGCGAAATGGAGTAGCACTGCGATACTAACTGTTGAAGCGATCCGATTAGTTTGAGATGAGAGCTGTTCCGGCTGGAAAGCCACTACGAGGTAGCGGCATTCTTGCGGTAAAGAGTCTAGGAGCAGTCCTCGGAGACCGATTCTCAATCGTTTCGTGGTCACTTACGATCTTTCACAAAAGGCGATGCGGGTATCTCCGCTATCTAGGTTTGATAGGCCTTTCTAGATTTCCAAAGTTGGAAATGTCCCGTCTCAGAGGAAGGGCCGGTATCACATTCTACGATCTGCCATTCTGAAGCGCCGACATGATGTGTACCCGAGAGACACTGGAACAATCACTTCAGGTAATGTCTCCAGTCAAACGCCACTCGAATTCCTGTCAGCCCAATGGTGCGCAGATTCGGGGTGGGAGCGTTTACCGGTGACACGACTGACGTTTCGGTTGGTCTGTCAAATCCAGCATAGAACTGAATCAAAACACTAGAGGTCTGACTGCGGTCGAACGACCGGAATGGGCGATACTCGAGGATTGGGAAATCCACTTGAATCGAGCGAACTGTGACAAGGGTACTGTCGAGCGGCGGCACGCCTGGAGTCGGCAGTTGCATTGGATTGTGCGTGTCAAGCTTAAACAAATTTATGCCGGCTTCGCGGCCCAGCACGAATTGGAATCGGCCGATGGGGGTCGCAATGCCTGTCTGCCAGGGAATCAGGCCGCCGTTGGCTGCTTGCACCGCCATCGTTTTCAACCTCTTCGGTGAGGTAAGAGCTAATAGGGGAGCCGCAACAACCATGTCGCCCGGAACCAGCCAGAACGGAGCACGCACTCGTAAAGTAAGAGCTCCGCGACCAGGAACGCTGGTCTCGCCTTGCGCGGGCCCATCCTGTCGATAACCTACCCCCGCAAAAATTAAGCCGTCACCAGATTCATCCAGCACACCTTCCAGACCGACACCTACGTGAGCTGAGGCCTCCAGGCCTGCCGTTCCACTCGCACCGCTTTGAGTGGTTCCAAATCCTCCGTTCATCGCTTGACTAAAGAGCGCTGCGGATATCCCCACGAATGGTCCAAATTCAGATCGGAAGCGAGGCAATTGACCCGGGACATCTCCGAGTGCCGGGATCGGTGTCTCCGCGACGACCGGGACGAGGGGTTTGACTTCTTCCTTGTCGATCACCGCTGTAGGGAAATGTGTTTCCGTGCAGGTATTGAATGTATCTGGTTGGATATTTTCGGAGTTGTTTGGCGGTATCTTCAATTTGCCATCAAGGGCGCTTGCCAACTGCGCGAGACTGTTTCGAACTGCCGTTGCTACGCGTTTCTTGCTCTCCGGGTCGAGGAATGCGTCACCCAGAGTAACGAAACGAGCGCCGTTCCACGTCGTAACTTCCACCCCATGCTCGTTGTAATAGTCATGAGTGCCCTTTCGCACTGCCGTCGTGCCCCAATTGCCCACGACGTGGCCGGCGGCGAAACCATCCTCCAAGAAGTGCAGGGCGTAGGCTTCATCGGCAAGCGCAGCGAGTGCAACCTCCACGCGCGCTTCGGCAGAGAGATGGCCTTCGGCAATGCGAGCCGCAGCGGCGAGGGCGCGCTCATGGTAGAAAGCGTAAGTTCCCGCTGCATTCAGTTCAGCCCCAGGCCCGAGGGCAATCAACATATAAGCCTCGGGGTCGATAGCGGTGTTTGGACGAGCGAGCAGGAAGTGTGCGGTGTTCGACATCGCGCGTGTGACATAGGCGGGATCTGCGCGCAACAAGTCAATGTTGGAACGCCGCACCGCATTCACGCGTTGATCACGTCTTCTGGCAGCGGCGAGTTTCAGATCGAGTCTTTCACCAATTGCTGCCACCTTAGGAATCCATGGGGCAACAAGCACGTCGCGAAGCATCTCCTGAGCAGAACAGGAGTGATCGCCTGCGATGGCAGGCCACTCAGCGAAGTCAATACAGCCAGGTGTTGGCCCTTGTGGTGTATCGGCCATTTGCGCGCACAACCTGCTCTCATGGCCGCGTCGTGCCTCGGACCATAGCGCGTCGAGTTGCGAGCGCTGCTCTGGTTCGAGCATCTTTATGGCGAGGAATGTAATGCTCTTGTGTTCTGGATATAGCCATGCCAACACGGTCATCGGTGCGAAGGCGCAAATGCATGTCACCAAAACGAGACTTCGGGCCGTCGTCCAACGAACAGAATGAAAGAGTTGGCTCCGGCAACGTTCCGTCTGTCTCTGCGAGAGATGGCCAGATATTGGTTTCAAAGCTCCTGACGTCCACGGTGACAATCGTAAAGTTTCACGCGCCGTTCTTAGGCCAGCCGATAGACGCCGCAGGACCATACCACCAACCACCTCCAGAAGTCTTGGCGTCCTAAGCCTCTTGCTGGTCTGCCTGCTTGTTACGAATTGCATTCCGGCTCAGCGCAAAAGATACTATACCCTACGATGTATGGATTCTGCCGTGTGGTCGGCACGGCTCAGAAAACTTTTACGACGCAATAGTAGCCCGGAACCGACGAGGCGTTGTTTCGAATTACGGAGCCGTAGACGAGGAGAGGGGTGAAATCTTTCCACTTGGCTTCCACATCCGACGCCAGCTTGTTGAGGCTTTTACAGCCCGCTATGTTTAAACCACTGCATCCGTGGTCGGCATACTCCCGGATGATCTCCATATTGTGTGAAGGTTGCGCTGGTGCTGATTGGGAGGTAGCTTTGGCTTCTTTTATCGAGGAAGCATCGAGCACAAGGTGCTCACCCGTCTCCACCCCCTGTCGACGGGTAATTTCACCAATGACTTTCACACGCGTGCTTTCCAATTTTTCCAGTTGTTCGGCCTTGCGGTAACTAACCTGAATCGAATTCACTTGCTGACCGTCAATAGTGATTGCGGATTCGAGTTCAAGAACCCAGCCTGTCGATTCTCCTCCGATGGCCATCGCTCGGACGAGCCTACCGGTTACGACTATTTTCCTAATGAAAACCGGGGGCACGGGTGGTGGTTGTATTGTAGCTTTGGCTTCTTTTATCGAGGAAAGATCTAGAACAATATGTTCACCTTTCTCCACTTCGTATCGATGGTCGATCTTACCAGTGACGCTTACACGTGCATTTTCCAATTTTTCCAATTCTTTGTTGTCGCGATAACTCACTAGAATCGAACTAACCGGCTTACCGTCGACAGGAACGGCGGATTCGAGTTCAAGAATCCAGCCGATCGATCCTCCACCAATCGCCATTAATCGCACGAGCTTACCGGTTGCAGCTATTTCTTGCTCTGATGGCTGCGCCGGTAAATAGACGCAAACAAGTGCCAGAATGAGGCCGGTGATGAGTCGCTCCATACACATTTCACGCCTCCGCTGTATGACCTGCGTAATTCTACCTGAGCCGTATCGAATTGCTGTCGGATCATCCGACGGGATGATTTTACCGGACATCTCTATCCGGCTGGGCCATCAAGCCTACCACTGCATACGTTATCAAGACCAATTATTGGGACGATATCTGTTCGCCCGTACCTAGAGTACTGATGGGGAGCAGAGGCGAGCCGAAGGCGTTCCACCAGACGCACAATGTCCGCGACCGAGTTTGCTCCCAGTCTTTGCATAACCCGGCCGCGCTGAGCCTTAATTGTTTTTTCCTTGGTACCAAATTCACTACTGATCTGCTTGTTAAGCATTCCTTGCGCTACTCGTATGCATACTTCCCGCTCTCTCGGCGAAAGCTTTTCGAAAGCAGCGCGATATCTACTAAGCGCCTCTCGATTAATGGATGCCTGCCGTGATTTCGCGAGTCCGGCGCCCACTGCGCCAAGCAATTATCGTCATCAAAAGGTTTCGTCAGAAAGTCGACGGCACCTGCTTTCATTGCGTGGACAGAATCTGCAATATCAGCATAGCCACTGACGAAAACAACGGATACCGATTCGTGCTCTCGCTCCAGCAATTGTTGTAAATCGAGACCATTTATCCCCGGCAGGCGAAGATCGAGAACGAGACACGAGGGGTATGAATCCAGTTGTTGGCTTAAAAATTCCGCAGCGGAAGCATAGGTACAGACTCGATGACCATTTGATCGAAGAAGGCGCACCACAGCGCACCGGACGCTCAAATCGTCGTCTATAAGGTGAACAGCGCATTGGGACATGAACCGCGGCTCCTACATTCGCAAATAGACGTTACAAAACTTGATAGGGGCCCAGAAGGTTCTAGACTTCGTCGGCGCTGGCCGAATTCCAGGTCAGCGCGCCCAACTTGAATCATTTCGTCAGCGTGTTCTTATAGATCTTCCCATCCTTCATAATGATCACGAAATTCTTGGCCGGATCGGCGACGAGATTGATGTCCTGCAGCGGATTGCCCTCAACCAGCAGAAGGTCCGCGAGAGCAGAGACCTCCACAACGCCGAGCTTCCCTCGATAGGGACTGCGTTTCCCCGATAAGGCCAGCAACTCGGCGTTGGTCGACGTCGCCATGATTAGAGCTTCGGCCGGCGTATACCAACGGACAAGAGAAGCCAGAATCGCACCCTGTTGTTGCGCGAGCGCACGAGAGAACAGCACGTCGGTACCCCACGCTGTCTTGATCTTATACTTCTTCGCGAGAGCATATGTTTTAGCGATCCCAGGAAAGACTTCGTCGGCCTTTTCTCGCTGCACCGACCCTTCTGGAAAACCGGTCCGCAATTCGTCGGGGAGCGGTTGCAGGCTCAACCAGATGCCCTTGTCGGCTATCAGCTTCGCGGTGGCATCGTCCATCAGAAAGCCATGCTCGATGCACTTCACTCCCGCCGCAATTGCCTGCTGAATCGCTTCGGGCGTGAATGCATGTACTGTAACGTAAGTGCCCCAGTTTTGGGCGGCTTCCACGGCAGCCCGAAGCTCCGGCTCAGTAAAGGTGACCACATCGATCGGGCTGAATGGCGATGAGACGCCGCCGCCAGCGGTGAGCTTTATCTGGGAGGCACCTTGCATCAATTGCTCCCGAACGCGCACGCGTACTTCATCCGGGCTATCGGCAATGGCCATGCCGCCAATCTGCTCCCCCCGCGTGGGCGGGCCACCGATCGCTCGCGGCAGGTCGGTCAATTGGCGGAAATCTCCATGGCCGCTGGTCACGGTAATCATTGCGCCGGAGGGGTAGATGCGCGGGCCGACAACGGTTCCATCGTCGATGGCGTGTTTCAGGCCGAATACTGGGCCGCCAACATCGCGGACAGTGGTGAAACCGCGCATCAGCGTATCCTTCGCCTCGTCGCCGGCAGTGAGATTGTTGTAGCCCACGTCACCAAAGATGGCCTCGGCCGGCGTCGGACGGATCAGCATCGCGTGCCAGTGCACATCGATGAGACCAGGCATCAATGTTCGACCGCCGCCGTCGATTACCCGCATACCTGCGTCGACGGCAATCGGGTTTGTTGAAATGCGCTCAATCTTATTGCCACGGACAAGCACATTAGACGACGTCGAAAGCGTAGAACTCTTTCCGTCAAAGATGCGTACATTCTGGAAGAGTGTCACTTCGCTTTCCGCAGGGGACGTTTGTTGTGCCTCGCCCGGTGGGCAAGTCATGACCAACAGCGTACCCAACACCAACATTGAGAGGAGACTGCTAAGGACGTGCGGCCTCGCCGCGCCGAGCGGTTTCCTAAACCGAGTGTATGACCTCATGACGTTATCTCCGGCCTCCGTGGTCTGTCTCGTTTCAGGTTCATTCATAAAAAGTCTCCTCGTGTGGTTGAAGTCAAGCTCCGGTAGAATACAACTGCCACCGTTGGTGTAATCGTTTGACCTGATTCATGCAAAGGTGTCAGGCGCGGCGACGGTCCCGATCGGAAAACTTAGCGGGCAGTCTGATGAGGCAGGTTAAGAAGCTCACTTACTAAAGAGGATAGGCGTCCAAGGTCTCCCAGGGTTTCACGCCCAACAGCCTTTGCGGATTCGCCATAATGTCCTTCGGCAGCAAGATAGAGAATATTGGTCAGGCTTTGCAAGGGATTGTTGATCTTGTGCGCGAGCTTGTTAGCCATGGCAGTCTCGGCAACGAGGCCTGCCCGTTCCATCAGCAGCTTCTGCTGGCGAAGTTGCCGAACTCCGATTGCAGCGAAGTCAGCAAGAATCTCGATGATGCGGAGATCTCCTTGATCGAAGGCCTCTTGCCGACTGTGTGCCAGGATGTAAATGGTTCCCCGTGTCTCGTCCGTACGCCATGGAAACATAAGACCGTCGGTTACAACAAGAGGGGTATCGATTCCGAGAATGTCAAAGTACCGCTTGGAGGCGCGAACATGCTGGGGACGTCCGCGTTCCAGACATATGCTGCACCCACTGGGATAGCGCGGGAATACTGCGTTGAACATGCTCGAATACTGACCGGCGATGGCGACCCAGTGGTAGTATGCATCTTCCGTTCGATCCTCTTTCTCCAAACTGATAGCAGAGCTGTCTGCGCCGCAGAGCTCGACTGCCGTCTCTACTAGGACCTGCAAGATATTCTCAGGATGTTCGACTAGAGCATGAGCAACGCGACGCATCCCCTCAGGAATTACAGTGACGTTGCGCGCGCGTTCGGGTCTCGCGGCAAATGAAATATCAGACTCTAGGTCAGTCACTTCCAGCCCGGTATCAGCCTGAGCGAACACGTCCTCGAAGCGACCAATTGCCATCGTGTTCCTATAACATTCGAAGCTCCACAAAAACGTCAAGAGAATTCGACTTTGAGCCTTTAACTTCGAACATCGTATGGTCACGATGTTTCTTGTCCCACGGATAACATGTCCCTCGACAACGCTGAACGGTAGTGTTGCAAGTTTCAAAAATGCAGACAAGTTTGTCGGCGAGCGTCTGTGGTGCGTTCTTAAGCTGCCAAATCGAAAAGGGTGTCGATGAAGTGAATCTGCCGAAGAAGATCATTTCCTGCCACCCATCGAACTTGCCCCTTGCGGATCATGTGGACTGCTTCGTAGCCTTGAATTGTTCGCCCAGCCGCATGGAATTCTCGGAAGCCCTGCTTGGCGTTCACGCGACGTTTGATGGCTCGATGATCTTGTTCGAGAATGTTGTTCAAGTACTGCACCGGTCGGTGTCGACAGCGCTTGCGCAGCGTCCCTTCCTTCTTACTGTCGGGGATCGCGGAGCTGTATATCGGTGTCAGGTCGGTGTTGATCTCTCGAGGTTGAGGATGGGATCGATCGCCGAACGCCTTGTGAAAGAGCCGATTGGCAGCGTCGGCGTCACGGAACGCTGAAAGCAAGAAATCGATGGTGGCACCCTTGGAATCGATGGCCCGTTACAAGTAGCACCAGCGTCCCTTCACCCGAAGGTAGGTTTCGTCCACCGTCACGACTTGTTTGTCGGCTTGAGATGCTGTCGTAGTCGCTGCTCCAACTCCGGGCCGTAATACTGCACCCAGCGCCAGACGGTTGTGTGAACGACATGGAGACCGCGCTCCTCCAGCAGCTCCTCAACATCGCGCAGCGAGAGAATAACGAAGATACCACCGGACCGCACAGAGTATGAGGCCGGCTTCGGTCTGACGCCATTTGAAGATCGCGGGTCGGGTTCCCATTTCGCGATTCTTTCACGTCATCAGCCAGCAACTCTGAAAGTTGCAACACATCCCCACGAGTTGCACTTGTCTCAGGGATTCCATGCGCAGCTGTTACAACTCAAAAAGTCAGCAAACGCAGAGCAGGCCGAACACATTCCGGGTCGAACCATCGCCGCCGCAAGGGGCTTGTAGCGAATGTCTCAGGTCCACAACGTAACGCTTGTCCCGGTACACTCACACTCACTGGCGTCATTCAGGTGTTTACAAGCCCTGCTGCCTCGTTCGTAACATCTAAACGAACGGGCTATCAAAGATATCGTTGTTGTTCTCGGAAATCCTGAAACTCGCAGCCACGATTGGAAATCTTCTGTCTCCAGAGACCATAACCCGGACATTAGAAGATTGGACCTCCTTGCCCAGTAGCTGGCTCAGACCCTGAATTTCTTCCGGCGTAGGTTCTTCGACATAAAGACCTCGCAGATGCCGAGGGGCTGCAAGATACTCGACACCGACACAAATCAAATCAATGTTTTGTTCAATCCCC
>Ga0206962_1295_pt1 | contig 12236 bp, 15 predicted proteins | sample Alteio_BWOrgHeat_27_FD_153241 | JGI IMG/M metagenome (GOLD analysis project Ga0206962, IMG submission 153241) | Enriched cells from forest soil in Barre Woods Harvard Forest LTER site, Petersham, Massachusetts, United States -... | ecosystem: Environmental > Terrestrial > Soil > Temperate forest >...
GCACGGCGGAACGTACGACTTTCGTCGTCACGTCCGACGGCAAGATCGTTGCGACGATCGGTGGAGTTGCGGGCGATGCCAATGCCGAGCAAGCGCTTGCCGTTGTTCAGCAACTGGCAGCAAAACGTAGCGCGAGCAACTAAACGGCTAGCGGTGCCGGCGGCACCGGTAACCGTCCCGAATATGGATGGGGACCCCGGTGGGGGCGAGCCGCACGCGCAGCAGGTTCTTCGGACCGTAGGGTGAATTCTGGATAGCGCCCGTACTCAGTTCATTTACCGCGGCCTGATGGCTGTCAAGGGCATCAGGTGCGGAATGCGCCGATAGAGGGGCGGCAGGAGGCACGCTTATCGATGAAAACCATCAAGACATATTCGACGAGGGTCGAAGCGGATCTGGCGAGGATCGCGTTAGACGCCGCCGGCATACGCTCAGTCGTCGTGGGTGTCGGCGTCGGAATGGAAGGCGGAACGGGTGGCGTGCAATTGCTCGTGGAGGACGATCGTGTCGAACGGGCTCTGAAAGTGCTCGGGGACGGGTGAAATCTGTTTTTAGGGAGACACTAGGTGCGGTGTCGCTCCTGCAACAGGGCTTTGACGTGGCGATGTATCAGCACAGGGATGTAGGTTTTGATCCGCGCGGTCCGCTCAAGTCTCGCGCGTTCGCTGGCATATAGTGTTTCGACGAGCTCGCGCGGCAAATCCGTTTCGCGCGCCAAAAGTTCGATTTCGGTATCATTATTGGCAGGGCGGACGAACGATTGCTCGTTCATCGCGAGTGATTCATCTTTCATGAAATGAATCCTACCTGTGATGGGCCTTCGTGGCTCTTTTGCAGATCAAACTTGCCATCTCGGGTCTATCGTGGGCCGAAACCCTGACAGCCGCGGCCCTAGAAGCCCGAATTCACTCGAGCTGACCCGTCAAACTCCGCGCAGTGGCGGTCCGGAAGGCGAGTCAAACGTCCGGCCTGGGCCGCAGCGAGGCGAGCACATGAGTCTCCGCTCCTAATCGGTTGTCATCACTACCACGTTACCGGCTTGTTGTTTGCTGTACGCTCCTACCGCGTCGTAGGGTGAGGCCAGACGGAGAATACGTGCCGAGGGAAGTGCGCCGATGGATAGAAATACACCACCACCGGACCCTTCTTCAATGCGTCGCGAAGCGAGAATGTAAATTCCTTGCCGGCTAGAGAAGCCTCTGTTTTGAAGTCGGGCGCAGTGTCGCCCTGCTTCAGTGCAGCGAAACTTGACGTCACCGCCAGCACGAGCGACAAGAAACATAGGACTTTTTGTTTCATGGCGAACCTCCCATCATCTTGGCCGTCGATTAAAGGTCAGCTCGGGGTGGCCGGAATACATCTCGAGCGCCGGCTGAACATTATCAGGGATCCTCTCTGCCGTCACTGCGGCTCCCACAGCTTGGCGGTAGGCGGCCGTTCCGGCTGCGGCCCTGCCTTTGCTGGCCAAATCCCAGGGTCGAGGCGGGGTCGAGGTTCACATCAAAGCTAGCCGACAAACCAAAGCCTTCGGGCGGCTTGCTACCGAGCCGCCCGATTTTTTTAACTCTTGCAAAAACCGGACTGCCTGCGCTAGCGACGGTACCAACGGTCACGGGGAAAGCGATCGAATCGGTAACGATCGTAATCACGACGCCAGTAACGGCCATGTTCATAACAATACGGACCGCAATAGACCGGTGCGTACCCGAACGGACCGACCACAGCAACGGCCGGAACATCGACCCCCACAGTCAGATAAGGGTGTGCCTCAGCCGAAACGCTGGCACCCACACCCGCAACCACAAGAGCAGCGCTCACTGCAACGGATGACCATTTGTTCATGGCGGCGATCCTCACTGTTGAACCCACAGGAGATTCAACGCGGCGCCGCCACAGCCGTTGACCCTCGCCTCGCTCGCCCCACGATAAGGAGATTAAGAACGCGTAATCGGAGAACGCCGCCAGTGGCACGCCGGGCAAGGTGCCTGGCGGGTTTGCGGCCTGGTGCAGGCAAGAATGCCGGGTAGTCCGGGTCTTTACGCCGCCTTCTGCACTTCATGGTGAAACACCGGCACTACACGATCCGACAGAATCGCCTGCAACTCTTCCCGCGACCTACTTTCCGGCGTGAGCCACGCCTCGACGTGCTCGGGCTTCAAACTAATGATGCAGCGATCATGACCGGCCGCGGCGATGTCCGCCGGCGGCTCATCTGTAATGGCGGCAAAGCCGCGAACGTCGGGCTCCTTCGGATCGGTCCAGTGAGACCACAGGCAGGCGATGTACATGGTTTGCGCCGGTTCGGGCTTAAACTGAAGGACGACATTTTCTTCCTGTTCGCCATCGCGCAGGTCTCGATGTTCCATCGTGTGACGCTTTACGTTTTCGTAAAAGCTCTCCACGACCATGATGGCGTGATGCGAGCCAAATTGTTCACCCCAGAACTTCTCCAGATTGTCCCGCCGCGCGTTGTACAGGCCAGGAAACTTCCGATCGTAGAAAGCCGGCTTGCCGGCCGGCCGACAGAAATAACGCATGGGCGTGAGCATGTTCAGACCATCTTTTTTGACGATCACGCCTGTATACACCATCGGAAAGATTCGATTGTCCTCCGGCTTGAGCTCTGAACTGCGCAGATCCGACAGTTTCGTCGTCAGCGTCGCGATCTTGACTGTCGCAATCCGCACCTCCTCCCGCCCCTTCTTACTCTCCTTTGTGCAGAGTGACCTCTCGGCATTCACAAGACGCGTCTTTTGGGAAAATAAATCCTTCTCAAACTTGGCCGCTGTCCGCGACCGATGTAGTTCGATGGCATCCTTGACACGCCGTTCTAGGTCATTTGTGGATTCGTCAAAGTTGGCTTCAAAGCCACGGGAGATATTGATGGCCGGATCATCGAGGCGACGAAAAAACAATTTTTCGACTTCATCGAAATCAATTCGAATTCCTAACTGCCGATGCAGTTTGCGCGCCATCTGGATGACTTGAGCGGAATAGCACATGGTCGTCTTATTCTACCGCACGTTTTCGGTTAAATCGGTTCGCCACTCCACCCCGGCCTCACCCTCCGCCTTGCGACCGTTTCTTCAGTCGCGCAAGCGGCTGAGTTCAATGCCGCTGCCGACCGGCAGCAGTACTGAATCGAAGCGGCCGCTGGCGCGAACGTGCTGCCGGTAGCGTTCTCCCATTTCACGGAAAAAGGGCGGTTGAAGTATGTTATCCGCGGCGACAAATGCATCGTGGGCGAGGTGTGGAAGCAGCAGATCAAAACAAGGAATATAGAGGTCTTTCCATAAATCTATCAGAACGAAATCGATCGGCTGGTCGAAGCTGCGCAGGTGTTCCCTTGCATCACCGATTCGGAATTCGACGAAAGGCGTGAGTCCTGCCTGCTCAAGTCGCGGACGAATGTAATCTACCTTGGAAGCATCCAATTCGAACGAGAACAGCCGACCACCGGTAACCCTTGCGGCCTCAGCAAACCAGAGCGTCGAATAGCCGTAGGAGGCGCCGAGCTCGACGATCGTTTGTGCGCCTTGCCCCTTGATTAGGTTGGTCAGCACCTCAGCGCTCTGACGTCCAATTGGGATCAACATGTCATTCTTGCGGGCCTCAATTTCTTCCATTGGCAGCCCGCCCATGAGGGCCACCTCTCGCTCCAATCGGGCGTCGTATTCAGCAAGTACATTTTGGACTTTTGAATCCATCACACATTCCGCCTCAAGACTTTTGCCTGGCCCACATCGTTCCCGCGAGTTTGGCCGACTTCGGATCGCCACGCCAGAACATCCGCCGGTTTCCACCTCGCGCTTCTGTCTCACTTTAACCGCAGCCGGAAACCACCCCTCCGAGATACGTCGATAAATGGAGGAACGACGGAGATCTTAGCGAACACCTGTCATCCGATGAAAATCCGCGTGTCGCGGGCTCAATTCCCTCCCTGCAAAAATCCTTTATTTTGCTTAGAGTTACGATCCAAGCTGTTTTTATAGTCGGTCGATCGATTGACGACATACCGACTGGTTGGTACGGTTGTGGTATGAGTCCACGATCTATCGAGCCGTCACCGTCGGGCGGTGCGCGCAGCAAGCTTCTTGATGCTGCCGTCTCGATCATCCGTGAGAAGGGCTATGCCGCAACGTCCATTGACGAACTCTGCGCCAGCGCCGGCGTGACGAAGGGTGCGTTCTTTCACCACTTTCCAAGTAAGGACTCGCTCGCGGTCGCCGCCGCGAATCATTGGTCGGAGTTGAGCAGCGCGCTTTTCGCTGCCGCTCCCTACCACCGATTCGACAATCCGCTTGATCGCGTCCTTGGCTACCTCGATTTTCGCAAGGCATTGCTGCACGGTGAGGTTGCAGAGTTCACGTGTCTCGCTGGCACGATGCTACAGGAGACGTACGGAACCCACCCCGACATTCGACTCGCTTGCGATGCAAGCATCGGCGGTCATGCCGCTAAGGTGGAATCTGACATTGCCGATGCGATGAGGCGTTACCACATCCGCGTGCCATGGACAGCCGAAAGCCTCGCGCTGCACATGCAAGCCGTGCTGCAGGGCGCGTTCATCCTGGCGAAAGCCAAGGGCAACGCTGCGGTGGTCGAAGCAAGCATCGATCACCTGCATCGCTATGTTGAATTGCTGTTTCGTCGTCCGACGAAGAAGGCCAGCCGGAAGAACTGACCATGCCGACAATCGTACGCTTGCGCAGCATTATCGCCTGGACGCCACAGACGGTCGACAGCGCACGCCTCGAACTAGAAGGTACACCGGCATCGGACCGGAGCGTCACATCATCAATCCTATGGCCAGGTAATGTGGAGAAATGAGTCATGAAAAACAGAGCAATGTCGCGCCGGACGATTCTCGAGGCGGGTGCATGCGCACTGGCTGCAGCGGCGAGCATCCCGCAAATTGCGAGTGCGCGCGCGGAGACCGGGCTAAGCCAGAAAAACGACGAGACTATCCGCAAATGGTATGCGGCATGGGAGAAGAAGGACTGGCGCCCGGTCGATATCCTGCTGGCGGACGACTTCACGTTTACGAGCGCAAACAATGATGACCACATCAATAAGAGCACATTCAAAGTGCGATGCTGGGAGTCACAGATTGATTTTATCGAGCGGTTTGATTTGCAGCGGATATTTGGAAGCGGCAACGAGGCGTTTGTGATGTACGTTTGTCGGACCAAAAACGGCAAGACGTTCCGCAACGTGGAGTATTTCCGGCTTAAAGATGACAAGGTGGAGGCCATCGAGTGCTACTTCGGTGCGCAATCCAGCTTTCCATCTGCAGTGAGCACCGGGTAGAGGTAGCATCCGGTTGCCCACCGCGTCATCAACACAGAATTGGTATTGCGCATGGTGCGGGCGTGCGGCATCTGTGCCTCACCGTGCCCTCGCCCGGCAACGGCGAGTTAGAGGCGTGGCCTCTCTAACTCGCTTTCCGCATCTTGTGCGAAGACGCACTTCAATCCGCGGCGACATCCCCGTGCAGCACACTGGAAAACATGCAATTTACCGTTTCCCTTACAAGCTTTGGCGCCAGATTGCCCTCGTGTCGGAGTTCACGTGGATGTAACCTTTGCGCGAGGAATCCCATGCTTGTAGATAACATCTTGCTTGCGGTGATATTGCTGGGCTTTGGGCTCGGTGTTATCGCTGTCGCTGCTGACTGCCTATCTTTCCGCTCCCATCAAGTCGCAACGCTCAAAGCGGCGGTAGATCTGCGCTCGCTATATCAGCGGGCTGCTAAGAAGACAAAACTGCTCGCGATGCGACGTCGACGAACTTGATTGCTTGTGGCCCTGTCAGGAGCAAGCTGACCCGCCTACGGCGAACCTAGGTTTGGTCTGCAACAGCTCCTGCTGCCCCATGACAAAATTTGAACTTCTTGGCGCTGCCGCACGGACAGGGGTCATTGCCGTCAATCTTTACGCCACCCGCATGGGCCGCGGCGACCGCATCCCAGGCAGATCTCTGTTGCTGCAAGGCAAGACTCGTCGAGTTCTTCCCAAAAGCCAAAATGCTCGGAAGTACAACGAAGAAATTGATTGCCAAACCAGCGGACACCCAATGGAACCAATAGATGAGTAGCAGTGCAACGCCCTGACCCACAAGCAGTGACAGGCCCACTCTGTGCATGGGCTCATCTTCAAATCTCTGTGTCATAAGATCCGTCAACTCGTGCCATTCCTTCATCCGATCCTTCCACGATTGGTTTTTTCCAGGTATTGGAATGAGTTCATAAAGGTACGCGATATTGACAGCGAGATATAAGAACGCCATACCGGCCACGATGCAATCCAGCGGCGTAAGCCATGGATTGGCCTGCGGTGACAAAAAGATGGATAGATGTTGAAAAGGAAATTGCAACAGACCTAATGACACAACAATAGCCAGAAACCACGTATAGAGGCACAGCTTCCACACGAAGTTTAGCTTCGGCCTTTGTAACGCAATGAAGATCGTGGCCGCGCTCGGCAACGATAGGAACCCCAAGAAAATGTTGTCGCGCTCAGTTCCCTGGTAATAGAAGGAAAAGAAAGCGAACCAGAATATCAACGAATAGGACAAAAGAACCTTTTCACTGATCACCGGCAAGAGATCGTCCTTGAACCAGATGGCAAAGATGAAAGCGAATAGGCCCAATGCAATAAGAATGTGGATATACGGCTGATATTGGTGCTCGTGCTTTCCCGGAAGCATACCCGCCGCGCCCACAATGATGCATACCGCGAGTTTTCCCCAATTCCAATCGCCGCGGATCAGTAAAAGAACCTGTAGTCCGACGCCCAAGCCAAACCACAGCACCAAAAGGAGATGTTCATTCATTGGTAGAAACAGTCCATTGCCTGACAAACCCTCTTGGCAGCTACGCTGCCGAGCGGCTTCCCCGCGTCTGCTCTTCTGATTCAAGAGCGAGGGCTATCCCGGTGCACTTTGGATACAGGCTGCACGCCCAGAAATGCTTCCCGGCGAACTTCCCCTGCTTAGCAATGTAGTCGATCATTCCCGCCCCGCACTTCGGGCACCTTGGCGGCGCCGAAACCGTCGGAGAGAGTTGGGCACTTGGAATCATTTGGGCCGCCGCCGCGATGATGTGCTGCAACGATTCCCCACCGATGAGTCGAATCCGGCAACCCCGCGCGAAGTCGCGCGCCTCCTTTGTGAAGGTGCCACCCGTAACGACAATGCCCCCATCGGCACGCCGCGCTGCGACGACGCCATTCAGTTCACGAATCACCGACACGCCAACCTGCTTTGTCCTCCAATGCTTGCACTGGATCAGAAGCCGCTGTCTCGCCTTCGTCGCAATGAGGTCGATCTCACCATTCGGTCCCGATCCACCCCGCGCATCGATTCGATATCCTTCCTGTCTTAAGGCACCGCAGATCAGCAACTCGAAATCGCACCATTCCATTGTCTTGATTACACCGGGCGTGTCGTCTTTAGCAGCATCGAGCCGAATCCCTATCGAGTGCTTGACGAACGACACGACTGCCAGCGCCCTGCCGGCTCGCCACGGTAGCTTGGAGGCCATCGCCCGAATGTTCTCAAAGAACCCCTCGCTCTTCGCCATTGTTCCAATTCCTGAACAGTTCGTGACTGAATGGTTTTGCCACAATTAGACCGCAATTACCGCGACTCTAGTCACGAGATTTCCTTCGACTGGCCGGGGCTTCTCCGTCTGGCCGGGCCGTTCTGGCCGCGACGCTCCGGCATCCTGCCCCGCTGCGGCCCTCTTGTCTTGCTGCGCCGACAGCGAGCCGCGAAGCGGCGTCTGACTGAGCGCCGGCCTCATCCCTGCACGTTACTTCGCAAGACCCATCGCATTGAGCACGAAAGAGTAGATGTCTGCCCACTCCTCCACTCTTTTCGCCACCGGCTTCCCGCCCCCATGCCCTGCCCGCAGATCGACGCGGATCAGAATCGGATTGCCATTGGGATCTGCATTCTGCATCGCCGCCGCGAACTTGAAGCTATGTGCCGGAAACACCCGATCATCGTGATCGCTCGTCAGGACTAAAGTCGGCGGATAAGCGACCTTAGCCCGAACGTTGTGATACGGCGAATACGCCAATAGGGCCTTGAACTCATTCTCGTTGTCGACGGAGCCATAGTCGGCTTCCCAGGCCTTGCCCACCGTGAACTCGCGAAACCGCAGCATGTCCATGACTCCGACCTGCGCTACCGCCGCCGCAAACAGCGCCGGCTGCTGCTCTTCCACCGCTCCAATGAGCAAGCCACCGTTCGATGCTCCGTGGACGGCCAACCGCTCGCGACTCGTCCAGCGATTTGCGATCAAATACTCCGCCGCGCCGATGAAGTCGTCGAATACATTCTGTTTGTGCGTCTTCATTCCCGCTTCGTGCCACACCCGTCCGTACTCCCCGCCTCCGCGCAGGTTCGCCACCGCGTACACACCCCCAAGCTCGAGCCACGCTGCCACGGCCGGCGAGAACACCGGTTGCAACGAATCATTAAAGCCGCCGTACCCGTAAAGAATCGTTGGATGACTCCCATCCAGCTTGAGCCCCCGCCGCGCGGTTACGAACATCGGCACCCGCGTTCCATCCTTGGATGTGTAGAACACCAGCGTCGTCTCATAGCCCGCCGACTTGAAGCCGCTTAAAACAGGTGCACGCCACAACGCCGTCCTCCCCGTTTTCAGATCCAGCCGATAGACCGACGCCGGCGTCGTGTAGTCCATGTACGAGTAATAGGTCACGGCGTCATCAATGCGTCCGGCAAATCCACTGGCGGTGCCGAATCCGGGTAAAGCGACATCCCCCAACAGCTTACCCATCGGCGAGAACCGTCTCGCCACGCTGTGCGCATCATGCAGATACAGCGCGACAATCTGGTGCCCCACCAACGTTGCGCCATCGAGAGTATCGGTCGACTCGGCCAGCACGCTGCGCCAGTGCTCCGGCCCTGGATGACCCAAGTCGATCGCGACAACTCGGTACTTTGGCGCATCGTCGTCGGTTAGCACATACAGCGTCGAACCGATATTCCCGATGAAGGTATAGTTGGCGCGCGGCTCCGCGATGATCGGTTTGACCGCCGCGTCAGCGTAGAGATCCGCCACCAATAGGGTGTTTCTCACATCCGTCCCGTGCTGGGCGCTGATCACGAGGTAATGTCCATCCTCCGTCACCCGCGCCCCGACAAACCAGTCCGGCTCGTCGACTCGTGTGTAGACCTTTGAATCCAGCGCCTGCGCAGTTCCCAGCTGATGAAAGAACACCGTGTGAAATTGATTCTGCGCTTTCAATGATTGGCCCGCAGCCGTCGCCGCGTAACCGCTGTAATAGAACCCACTGCCGTCCTTTCGCCATGATGCAGTGGTGAACTTTGCCCAATGGATTTCATCCGGCATGTCCTTGCCGCTCGCGACGTCGCGGACGCGCCAGACTTCCCAGTCTGAACCCGCTTCGGAAAGCCCATAGGCCATTAGGCGCCCATCATCGCTATAGCCCGCAGCCTTAAGCGCAATTGTTCCGTCCTTTGCCAATCCGTTCGGGTCTAGGAGGACCCGCGCCGGTTGTTGCGGGTTGGCAGTCGTGAATAGCACCGACTGATTCTGCAATCCGTCATTGTGACTATAGAACCAATCCCCGCCATGCTTCTCCGGCGCACCCCAGCGTTCATAGTTCCAAATCTCCTTTAATCGCCGAGCTATCTTCTCGCGTCCTGGAATCGCCTCAAGATAGTCGCTTGCGAGCTTCGCCTCCGCCTCCACCCAGACGCGGGTCTCCGGCGAGTCCACGTCCTCCAACCAGCGATAGGGGTCGGCCACCTTGACGCCGTGATAAACGTCGATCTGATCCCCGCGTCGTGCGCTCGGATAACCAAGATCACGGTTGGCCGCCGCGGAGTCTGCGTACGCATTTCCCAGCAAGCCAAAACCCAAAAGTGCGAGATTCAGCAGCGCCGTTAGTGTCGAACCCGCAATTTGTCGTATCTTCATGTTGCTGTTCTCCGTTGGTCGGGCCGTTCGTACCGCCACCTCCGGCATCCTATTTCGATGCGGTTCGCCGAGAGGCGCGACTCCCACCGCAGTATTCCTACGTTTCGCGCCGCGCTTCATCGATTTCAACAGCGAGTTCCACAATCGAATGCGCCGCGATTGGATTCCAGGCGTGGAATAAATTGTACCGTACGCCACGAATTGCCGCGTTTATCGTGGACGGTTTGTAAAATAGGCTCATCAGGGATCGAAGCAGCGCAAGAATCTCACCCCGCTCATAGATGCGATCGATCAATAGGCCTCTCTTGTTCTCATCGCGCAGCTTTCGCGCCACGCTGAAAAAGCCTGTCACTGGCGACGAATCAAACGCGTAAACCTGTTTTACGCGCTGGACACTATCGAGCGGCAGTGAGTACGCGAATTGTTGCGCCAAACCACCGCCAAGAGAGTGTCCCGTCGAGTAAAGTACGAGCAAATTTAAGCGCACTGTGTCCATACTCTGGGCGCGCCGTTTGAGCTCCAGGTCAAAGGCTGGTGCAAACGCCTGCACAACGTCCGTGTACTCGTCGCGCTGCCCGGGCAAGAACCACCGAAGATTAGCACGCCAATCCGCATCGTTATTAAACACGGTACCTCCAAAAGCTACCGCGATAGCTGGAGGCTCGTCCCTTTGCCATACTTGGACACGAAGATGAGAGTCCTTAATCTGCTGCAGCAAATCATCCCCTGGGAAAGTTTTCCACAGCATCCACCCAGCGGCAGTTAAGCGGGTGACGGGATCCGCAGATCCTATACCGGTCGCATGCGCAGTTTCCGCCATTATATTCTTCTGCTTTTGGCCCGCAGCAGTCTGCTGATACGCAGCATCGCTTAGCCACGCAAATTCCCAATGCTCTTTTGCAAATGGGACTATGGGTTGCGGCGCGCCTAAGAATCGGTGACCCGGCGCCCTGACCACCACCTCGGCAGCCTTCTGCCCAAGCGCGCGCAATATTGGGATTGTCGGCCACATGAACCCTCTCCGTCATCTCCAAATACCGGCAAAACGCATCGCCGACATTCCTCAATCGTGCGTCTCGCCGGACATAGGAGTGGCCCGCATCGAGGGCCTCAATTCGAATGCGTCGAACCACGTGGTCAGTCGTTCGCGTTTTTCACGGAACGTCGGTAGCTCGCGAAATTCGAGCCAACTCAAGGTCGTCGCCAGTGCGATATGGTCGATGTGGATCGGTGAGTCAACGTCCAACTCTCGGTCCAACCAATCGTAGCTGGCAGTGAGTTTCTCGATGTAACCGTCCCGCAACGGTGGGTAGCGCAAAGATTCGGGTCGTCGCACGGTCTCCCAACGAATCGCGCCGCCGGCACTGCTAAGCCCCTGGGCGATCGCCTGAATTCGCAACGCCTGCCATCGAGCCTCCCCCTCCGGCGGGATCAACCTGCGCCCATGGTGCAGGGTATCGAGATAGGCACAGATGACATCGGAATCAAAGATGGACGGCAGTCCGGGTCTTAAGAGAACCGGCACTTGACCAAGCGGGTTTTCTGCGAAGACCTGTTCATTACGGCGAGTTGGACTGGTCTCGTGGTGCACGACCTTGATGCGTTCCGCGATGCCCACTTCGTAGGCAAGCACCAGGCACTTGCGGGCGGTAGGTGAATGAGTTTGGTAGAGAAGCTTCATAGTGGCCTTCTATTCAGTTTGCTGACTATCGAAATTCACTCCTTATTGTGCTGCTCCGATTGCATCCACCCTGGAGACCTCTTCTCTAGTTGCGTAAGCACCGAGCCATTCGGCGGCGTCTGCCGTGCCCGTCCGCACCACGCCATCCTAAGGCCATTTAGCCCGATGATATTCTCTTGCCGCTCCCGACCCGAATATGGCTTGTGGAGATCGGAAGTATTTGTCTAGGCGGAATGGATCGGGCTTAGCGCAGAGTCCGCCCGCTGCGAGATCATTCAGTTTTCTTGGTTTTCCGACGAAGACCATACGGCGTTCTGGCGCAGCGCGCCGCTATCCTGAAAAAGCGCGAATTGTCCGTCCGGCAAGAGACATTCAGGGTCATCCCGACCCGGGGATGATCTCTCGGAGAACGATACCAACGCTATGCTTCCCCGTGTCGCTCGTCTCGGCCTCATCGGACTCCTTACTTCGTCCATGCTTTCCAAAGACGCTATTCCGGTGATAGGCCAAATAAACGCGTTGTTTCGCGCTAAACGGTTTCGGTCTAGTTGACGCCGTCAAGCCCCAATCGCTCAGAAC
>Ga0206962_1297_pt1 | contig 12209 bp, 18 predicted proteins | sample Alteio_BWOrgHeat_27_FD_153241 | JGI IMG/M metagenome (GOLD analysis project Ga0206962, IMG submission 153241) | Enriched cells from forest soil in Barre Woods Harvard Forest LTER site, Petersham, Massachusetts, United States -... | ecosystem: Environmental > Terrestrial > Soil > Temperate forest >...
GATTTCTGCATTGGCCGTTTTAAATTAGAAGGAGATAAAGGAAGTACTGTAGAAGAATTGGTTGAAGTTATGTCAGACGATGCTCTATCGGAGTCTTAATCCTGAAATGAAAACGGAATTTGTCAAGAAAAGTGAAGCATGTATATTTGTGTATGAACAAAAAGATGTAATTGGCGTGGGAGCATTTAGCAAACGTATTTCTCTGAAAAATATCAGAGCATGTGAGATACCAGTGGATGTGTTTTTGTATATGCCAGATGAAGACAGGTTCCTTTTTGTAGATGATGTGTGCCACACATTAGAGGGAACAATCGTTTACTCTGAAAATGGTAATGAAGTTCGGGAAGAATCCACATTGGTTTTTGACCCGAACTATGATGTGTATGTGGTTGATAAATATATAGTCACACCCGAAGCTCTGAAGGCGCAAGGGGAATTCAAATAATTTGTCTATTCAAAACTTTACGATAGTTTTGTGAAAAACATACAGATATGAGAACACATGGACATGGTGGAAGTGGCGGGGACTACTCTTGGTTGCTGATCCTTGTGGTGATAGTTATCATTCTGTATATCTACAATGCCAACAGCCAAAAGAAGAAAAGAGGGGCATCGGGTACCAAGCCATGGACAAGAAAAGGTTTGGATAAATCGGGCAAGGATGGAGAAGATTATAAAGTTGTAGATGTAAAACAACACAAGCGAAGAGTAAGGACAACAAAAAAATGAATCTTGCTGCTTTTTAACCGACAGGGTGAATGGCGGTATGGAATGGATAATGATACTTGTTGTCCCCATCCTTGTTCTATTCTTTGTTTTCAAAGCAGGACAATGGTATGGACAATCGAAAAAGAGCAAGAATTAGGGGTTTTGCATCTTCTTAAAATCTAAGTTGTGCGATGACGGCATCCTGAATGAAAGGATGCTTTGTCCATTAAAATTTGGGCAACCATACCTACACAGGATGTCCTCGACATTAAGGTTATTGATGTGAAGCGATATAAACGCCTTTTCATGTTTTGCAACTCGAATCAGGAATTTTCGTGAGAATTTCGAAGTCAAGGTACTTTTTGGGTTAAAAGGTTTCCTTGTTTTTTCTTAGGAACTCATCAAGGAAATCCTGCCCAAACATATTACGGATTGCATTTTTGGTTTGCTCACTGACGGTATTTTTCACGGTAAGGTCATAATCTTTGGCAACTTGCAGAATGATTGGGGTCACTTTCTCTATTTTCTGGTCATAATCCTGAATGGAGAGAATGTCTGATAAATCCATATCTCCCATCCTCGGAGAATTGACGTAGTTGTAAATCATGTGTATTTCATTTGTCAACTTGGCAAAGTATGCTTTGTCGGGTACTGAAAGTGAATCCCAGAGGGAATAATACTTTGTGTCAGGGAATCTTACGAATTGCTTATTTGTCAATTCCAAAAACAAGAGTTGTTCGATAGTGCTATCCATTGGTATGGGCTATTTTGTGGTAAAGTTAGAGAAATAGTAGGTAAATATATAGGTTATGAGATTACTTAAACCCTTATTCAAAAAGCGAGTTAAACCTATGACCTATCAAGAAGCCGAGAAGCTGAAAGTTGAACTAACATTGGATGTAGATGGCATACCATATTGTTCCTCTTACATAGGTAGGAGGACTTTTTATAACTGTGATAATGACAAACTCATTCTTATACGAAGAATCTTGGAATTTCAACTGGAAATGACAGATATTATCTTGAAAAATAGAAAATAACTACTTCCTCTTCAATATTTTAAATAACCATTGCCATAGCCTTACAAGAAGTGATTTCTTTTGAGGAATAGGTGGTGGATAATTCTTCCAAGTGAATTTATTTAGGGGAATACCGTTTAAAAGCCTAAAAAATTTTAAGTCATTAGCCAATTCTTCATATCCACCATTTTGAGTTTCTTTAATTAGAATAAGGGCTTCTATTTTTCTCACATCAAGTTTTTCATGCCTTTGTTTATAATCATTGAATAAGGGTTGGTTTGGCCCGTATATAGTTTTTGTAGTGATAATCAACAAAGTAACATGTCCTTGGATTTCACTAATGCTGTATAAGTAGTTGTTTTCCATATTAATCTAAATCTGTAACCTCTTTCAGGGATACCTCCAAAGAAGCAGCTACCCTAAGCAAAGTCTTGATTGTCGGGTTTATCTTGCCCAATTCCAGACGGCTCATATTCGTTTTCTCGAACTCACATAGATTTGCAAGTTGAACCTGACTTAGGTTACGTTCCTCACGTAGCCTTTTGATATTCTGACCAATCTTTTTGTATGCTTCTTGTTCGTCCACCTAACGAAGGTCGAACGTGGATAAAAATTTATGGTAATCTTATATGATTACTCAACCAGAAATCATAGGTTTGCCCAAAATCTAATGTCATGCAAAAACAATCCCTATTATCCTTTCTTATTGCATTTAGCTGTACCCTGACCTATGGCCAAAGGAATTATACGGCAAAGTTGAACCCAATCCTCAATGACTGTCAAACCTGTTTTCACAACATAAGGCACGATACCACCATTGCCTCTATCGGAACAAAATTCCACTTTTCAGATAGGATGACCGATAGTGACAAACAGGATTTCAGGAACCATTATTTAGTTTCGTATGATATTACCAACCCAGACATAGACGAAGATGCCGAAGTAAACAGACATTTTTGTGCCGATTGCGAAGAATTTCACTTTATAGTATGGCGGGATTTGTTCAAAAAGGAAACATATTTTCAGGTCAGATTTGGGGTTTATGATGCTTATTCTGCAACAGGTAGCAAAACGATTTATCATACATCCCCTCAGAACAACTTCATTACAATTGAATATGCAGATGGGAAAAAGGATGTTCTTTACGACCTGAATGTTTATAAAGACATGTTTTTGGTGAAGCCATCGGAAAGTCAATTACAAAATCTGTCCGCAAAGAAGATTAGGAAAATAACATGTTCCAATGATGATTGGAAGGTAGTGAACACATCAGTGCATAAAATCGGTGACACATGTGCTTCTTACATAAAAGAGGTTGTGAATGTCTATTCAACACTTTCGGGCGACAGCAACTATATCCCACCAAAGCGTATAGTAACCAATAAAATAGAAGAAGTCCAAGCCGAATTTATTTCCTTGGTGAATAATGGGGGCTTGGTCACAATGAATTTCAAAAAGAGCGATGGTTCAACTATCAGCTTCCATCGAGATGTTATGAGAGACCAGGCATTGGATGTGAATTTTACAGACGCTTTTGGAGGTATAAACGAAGCCCTTATCGGCAAGTCCTTTTTGATTCAATGGGTAAAAAAGAAAGAGGTAGTTGGTGTAAGTAACGGAGAAGCCCAAATAGAATTGGTCAACAAAATTATACACGTCAAACAGCTTTAAGGCTAAACAGGCAAATGTGGTGAAGGCTGATTGCCTATCAGACAGCCAACTAACGACAAGTTCATAGTCTCATCTTTTGCTCCCTTTTCTTTCTTTTCGGCCTCTTCCTTGTACCGCTTCTCGAATGCATCTTGGTCTATTTTGGCTTTTTCCTGTTCGGTCAAATCTTCAATTGGCCTTGTTTTCATCGCCTCGACAAACCTTTCAAATTTTGTTTCCATATCCTTATATATGGAGTTTGCCAGTTTCCTTCATTACTCAAATACATCCTTGAACAACTCTTCAACAGTAGTACCCAATGCTCGATAGATAGCTATTAGTATATCAAGAGTCGGCCCTCCTTCTCCATATTCCAATCTCTGCAACACCCGCCTTTCTATGCCTGCTTCCTCTGCAAGCCGTTTTTGACTCATACCTCGCTTCTTTCTAATGTCTCGAATGTTGGTCCCCAACTGTCGGATGTTCTCTGGATAGCGCATAGTCAAATATCTATAAGATATCCCATAAAAAATGCGCTAATATTAGCGCATAATTGCGAATGTAACGTATTTTTGTACTTGATAACTCAAAAAAACCAAAACAATGAGCAAAATTAATGACCTCGAAATCTCAGTTGATGGCTACAGCTTTAACGGCTTCATCATTGCCAAAATGCAAAAAATGGTGCATAAACGCGTTTTTCATGACCTGAAAATCGATTTGTCCATTCTAAATGTTGAAAACTGCCACAATGTTTCAGTCACCGTTCAAGATGACTTATACCTCCCCAAGCAAGGAACAATGATAACCTTTATTCTTGAAACATTGTTCACCATTGAATCAGGGGATTATACCTTTTTGGATGAACCTGAAAACGAAGAAACCATAGAGGTAATGACTGACTTAATCCAAGTAGCAATAGCTCATGCAAGGCCACTGATGTTTCTTTGGGCAGAAAGTGAAGGCTACAGTATAAGCATACCTTACTATTTACCAGATCATGTTAGGCATTATACCAAGGAATCCCTGGTGAAAGCCTGCGCGTAGTAATTGCAATTGTTCTAATATTGTATACGATGGCTTACCTATCCAAATCCGATTTTAAAGTTGCGCAGTCTTGTATCACTAAGCTATACTACAAGAAAATGCGCTATCCGACCCCAGCCACTGACGATGGTTATCTTGAACTATTGGCGGAGGGTGGCTATATGGTCGGCAAATTGGCCCAGCTTCTATATCCTGATGGAGTAGAAGTTAAGACTGAAAAAGGAACTCCATTTGCGATAAATGAAACCAAAGAATATCTAAAATCAGAAAACATAACCTTGTTTGAGGCAGCTATTGAATCAAACGGAAAACTGATAAGGATTGATGTCCTTGTCAAAAAAGGGAATGTTTTTCAGTTGATAGAGGTAAAGTCAAAATCCTGGGACTCGGGAAAACCACCGAAACCTCACGAAATAAAAGAGTATCTTGAAGATGTTGCTTTTCAAACAATGGTGCTAAGGGAAGCTTATCCTGATGCCAGCGTTATTCCTTATCTATTTCTGCCTGATAAAGCCAAAAGAACCACCTTGGATGGCCTCAATGGTATGTTCTCTATAAAACGTATGGAAACCCAATCTTCCACATTCAAAAGCTATGATGTGACATTCAACGGTGATCCGCAATTGCTCTTGACTGACGATATTATGACTTTGGTTGATGTTTCCAAAGAGGTTGACAAATTGATGCCAGCCATACTTCAAAATTCTAAAATCTATCTGGAAAGCCTTGCCCCTGAATTGCACAAGATAGAATCGCAAATTGCAGTTGGATGCAAATTTTGTGAATATACCGACCCAACAAAAAACGGGTTTCACGAATGCTGGGGTGATTTGGCCACCGCAGATAAACATGTTCTCCAAATGAGCCATGTCGGGAATTTCAATAGGAAAGGAGAAATCGATTCCTTGATTCTCGAAAGGAAAGTGTCAATTTCAGATGTGCCAGTAGAACTCGTGCTTGACAAATACAACAACAGGGCATATTACCAAAGAACAAAGAGTGCTGAATGGGTTTCAAAAGAATTCAGGTCGGCTGTAAATGGCATAAGATACCCAATCCACTTCATTGACTTTGAGACATCCCGAATGGCGATTCCCTATCATAAGGGAATGAGGCCATACGAGAATATTGCATTTCAATGGTCATGTCATACCTTAAAAGAAAAAGGAGGTGAATTGTCCCACTCAGAATGGATCAATGTTTCGGACGGCTTTCCAAATTTTGAATTTGCCAAATCATTGATGGATACCATAAAGTTAGAAGGATCCTTTATGATGTGGGCTACCCATGAAAATACCGTTCTCAGGGATATCTATTACCAGATGGAAGAATATGGGTACTCAAATCAGAAGTTATGGAATTGGCTTTCATCCATTATCAAATTTGACAAAGGTGATTCAGGCAGGTTCATTGACATGAACAGGATGACATTAGACCATTATTTTCACCCGTCAATGAAAGGCAGGACTTCCATCAAGGTTACTTTGCCTGCTGTATTGAAGCAGACCAAATCAGAAAAGATAGCATCATGGTTGAAATCCTTTTCTCCTGGTATTGACCTACTGCATTATGATGAAAATGGTGGGATACAGAACCCATATGACTTTTTACCAACCTTGGAGTTTGTCGAGGATGCAGAAAAGGTAAAAGATGGCACGGGAGCGATGAGGGCTTATCAAGAGATGTTATACGGCTTGAATAAGGGGAATGCTGATATAAAGGATGAATGGATGTCTGCATTGCTTCGGTATTGTAAACTGGATACATTGGCTATGGCCATTATCTGGGAACACTGGAATGATATTATTGACGGGAAATCTTTTTGAAACCTTTAAAAGCCCCGTCCATATAACACGAAAAATAGTTTTCTATCATGTCAGTGAAAAAATCAAGAGCCGCGCTTCCCCAAGATATTAAGGTTATCAGTTACGAACCCACAATGAAAATTGATTTCGAGGATATAACCGAGTTTAATCACTTCTTTTTCCAGGAAGCAACTTGTTGTCAATACTTGGAACAAATCCGATGGAATAGCAATCCAGTTTGTCCACACTGTGGCACAGCAAAGAAGCCGAATATAATAAAATCAAGAAGTAAAATCAGAAATATATCTACATACCGCTGTACAGAATGGGAATGCAATTTGCCTTTTACAGTTCTTACAGGAACCATCTTCGAGCGTACAAGGATACCGATGCGTAAATGGTTTCATGCTGCTTTTGAACTCGCTTCTGACAAAAATGGAATGAGTTCAACAGAATTGGGAAGAAAAATCAATGTGAGCCAAAAAACGGCATGGTTCATGAATCACCGACTTCGAGCCTTAATGACTCCTTCTCCAAAAATCCTTAAAGGTGTCATAGAAGTAGATGAATATTATATGGGCGGGTTGGAAAAAAACAAACATTCAAAGAAAAAGAAAAGACAAGGTAGCGGAACTGTAGGAAAAGTTCCAGTGGTCGGCCTTCTCAGCAGAGAAGGAGACCTTATTCTCAAGGTATATAGTCCAGAAGATGAAATGAACAGTAAAAGATTACATAAACTTCTCAAAGAGAACGTTCACAAGGACTCAGTGATAATCACTGACGGATTCCCTGCATACACGGGTTTGGACCAGCATTTTGCTGAACACGAAGTTGTTAAGCACTCACAAGGGGAGTATGCCAGAGAAGATCATCACATTAATACCATTGAAGGTTTTTGGGCAATTCTGAGCCTTGCTATTTTAGACACATTTCGTGGCGTTTCTCCCCAACATATGCATAGATATTGTGATGAATTTGGTATGAGATACAGTAGCAGGGACATCACAGAATTCGGCTTTTTCAAAAACTGTATCCAAAGGTTTGACAAAGCCAGACTCAAATACAAGGATTTAACCGCTAATGGCAAGAAACGGGAAACTTGGAAGCTTAGAGCGATTAAAGCAATGAAAACCAAGCAACTGACAGCAAGCAAATAGCCTTTGTTTTCATGTCTATTGTATGCATATTGTAGCTATCTTGTGTAAATAGAGAGCCGCAAAAGGCCACTTGAATTATTTGTTGATGGACTATTTGTTTTGTGCAATAAAGCATACATATTTGCGTCTAACACTTTAAAGCTACCAACATGCCATTAGCAAAATGCACAGCACGAGTTGAACTACACTTTAATGAGATTCCAAATTTTGACCATCATACAAGGGCGTATGAAATTCTACATCAAGAAATGGAAGGAATAGGTTTTATCAAACACATTCTCACCGATGGCGTAACCTATCAATTACCCAGTGCGGAATATATTACAGAAAAAAACACGCCTAACTTGGATGCAGTCCTTCGTGAGGTTTTCGAAGCTTGCAATAGGACTGTTAATTCTTTTCGAACAGCGACAAGACAGACAATATCTTTTGAAATATTACTCAGTGGGTTAAATGATTGGAGAACACACGCTTTAACAATAGCAGACTAATTACTTAGAACCTTTGGCAGGGTGTGAGCCTTTACCTCCACTCACACCACTTCCAACAAAAGTATCAACTCGCCTGTACATCAGCTTTTCAGGCAGTTCTGCGTATTCAACATAGTTAAATAACTCACGTGCGATAGCTATTACATTATTAACATCGCATCCCGTAATTTGCATTGCTCTCAATAATGCAGTTTCTCTTTGGGTTTTTTCAGAATCGTATATTTTATCCATATCATACTATATATAAAGATTCTCCCCTTTCCCCCTTATGTCCGAAGAAAAAACTTTTGTTATATTCTGCTATTGCAAGCTTGATAGGTTACTATAGTTGCAAAATTGCTGGCATTAGGGTATAAGTACCCAGATTTTTATTGCGTCGATTTTTTCTATTTTTGAAACATGCTTAAAAATCCCTTATTCCTGATCATTTTTTGCAGTTTGTCCCTGTTATTTTCTTGTTCTTCCCATGATTCTACAGACAAAGGATCTGGAAAGGCAATCGGTTTGATCAGCAGCTCAGACTTGGTGAGCAAAAAGGAATACACATCATTGGTGGAAGCTCTGCAAGCACCAGATAGTGTGTATAAGCTCAAGCTTTCCGGCTTGCACCTCACCACCTTACCCATGGATATCACTAGGCTTACCCGGCTACAAGAACTGAATATAGCTGATAATGATTTTGAGGTATTGCCTGAATGTATATATGGTTTCCAGAACCTACAAGAACTCGTCTGCTATGGCAATAAGATCAAAACATTGGGTGAACATATCGGCCAACTGAAAAATCTGAAAATGATATCGGCTTATGATAACCTAATAGCCATACTGCCCCCGGAAATCGGGGAACTTGAAAACCTTGAAGCGTTGATTTTGTCCCATAATAAATTGACCAGCCTACCAAAGGAAATGGAAAAGCTGCATGCTTTGAAAGAACTCAATGTTTCTGAGAACCAGCTTTCCACATTGGATTTCAACCTCGGAGCTATGCCAAAACTTGAAAGCATCGATGTGTTTGAAAACAGATTTTTGGATAGAGATATTGATGCGCTGAGAAAGAAATTCCCCAAAATAGAGATCCAAAATGATGATTGTGTGTACAACAATGATTATCAGGCATTATCGACTCAATATCTTGATTCCGCAGGTATCAAAAGGAAGATATGGAGGGGCAGTGACAGTACGGCTATTGGGTTTCTGGAAAATGGGGATTCCGTATTTGCTAAAATAGGAGGGTGTGGCATATTTAGCTCTTGTATTGAATGGCACCTAAGCAATGAAACCCATAGCTTGGATGATTCTGTTTTTTGGCGGGGAAAAGCTTTATGGTTAACCAAGCGCATGAAAGACAAAGAATTTGAAAGGTTTATCGCGGACCATCAAATAAAATGGGACAATCCTACCGAACCCAACATGAGGAATTTCTCCATTATCGGGAAGAACACTGGAATAGATTCTATAGATAATGGGAATAGCTATCCCGGGTTTACCATATTTAAAACAGGTGCCAAAAGCCGTATCATTCGATATGGATATGGGATGGACTTATAGGAGGGTGATTTGGAACCTTACCTTGTAATCGAGGCCAGCAAATATTTTTCATGGGTGGATATTTATTTTCTATATTTACACCCAATAACAAAGGGGGCAAATTCATGAAAATCAAATTCCTATTCCATGGACTTTTGGTCATTGGTATGGCGTTTTCCTGCAAGTCATCACAACAGGACAAGGAAGACGAATACAATTCCAATGTGATGAAAACAGTAAAATATCCTGAAAAGGGCGATATGCTGTTGCTCACGGATAGGCCGCCTCAGTTGGAAACCCCTTTGAAAATTTTGAGACAGGATTTTACCCCAAATGAATATTTCTTTGTGCGCTGGCATTTGGCCATGATCCCCAAGGTGATAGATGCAGAGGCATTTCGGTTGGAAATAACCGGCCCCTCAGTGAACAAGACAATTTCACTGTCGCTCAATGACCTGAAAACAAAGTTTACCCCTTATTCCATTGTCGCCTTGGCCGAATGTGCTGGAAATTCGCGCAGTTTTTTCAAGCCTAGAGTTGCCGGTGGGCAATGGTGCAACGGTGCCATGGGCAATGCCAAATGGACCGGGGTGAAGGTGAAAGATATTTTGGAAATGGCTGGCATTAAGGATAATGCGGTGGATGTGGCTTTTGATGGACTTGATGAAGCTCCCCTGCCTTCCGTGCCCGATTTTGTCAAATCATTGGGCATCAAGCATGCCATGGATGGTGAGGTGATGATTGCCTACCAAATGAACGGGAAAGATATCCCGATGCTGAATGGATATCCACTGAAATTGGTGGTGCCAGGATGGTTTGCCACTTATTGGGTTGGTGCATTGCACAAAATAGAAGTATTGGACCATCCTTTCGATGGGTTTTGGATGAAGAAGGCATATACCATTGCTGATAACCCGCAATACAATGAGAACCCAAAGGACTTGGCGAAAAAGACGGTTCCTGTAACCACCTTGGCCTTGCACTCCATATTTGTGGAACCCGAGCCGGATACCAAAATGGCGGTCGGCAAGCCCTATGATATGGAAGGTCTGGCATTTGATGGTGGAAAAGGAATCACCAAGGTGGATATATCCTTGGACAATGGCAGTACCTGGACCCATGCAACTTTGGACCCTGAACTGGGCAAATATGCTTGGCGGCGGTGGCGCTATACTTGGACACCTGCCAAAGCCGGAAAATATACCCTGAAAGTAAAAGCCACCAATGCTGCTGGGGAAACCCAAGCCGCTGAACAATGGAACCGCAGTGGCTATGCCCGGAATGTGATCGAACAAATGGATGTAACCGTAAACTAGCTGAACCATGAAATCAAGAACATATATATTCGTTTATTTATCAGCTATATGCATTGTTTTGGCCTCGTGTGCCGGCCACAAAGCAAAGACGGAAGTAGTGCAACCGCCCATTGAAATAAAGGGCAGTGTGCATACTATGAACCTAGTATCTGATGAGCCTGTGTTTCCCGACCAACCGGGGAGGGACATATTCCTAAGCAATTGCATCACATGCCATTCCACACGGTATATTGCCATGCAGCCCAATTTTCCCGAGAAAAACTGGGATGCAGAAGTGAAGAAAATGGTGGAGAAATTTGGCGCGCCCATCACTCCAGATAACCAAAAGATCATCAAGGATTATTTGGTGAAGGTGAAAGGGAAGTAGTTGGTTATCGGGTTGATTGGGTTGTAGGCATCAGCTCAAACCGCGGCACGACAAATAAATTGCCTAATTTTGCCCTATGAACCTCGAAGAATTCCGGGACTATTGCCTAAACAAGAAAGCCACTACAGAAGAAGAACCTTTTGGGCCTGGGGTCATCGTTTTCAAGGTCATCAATAAGATGTATGCCTCTACAGGGGTAGATAGGATACCACCCTCTGCCAACCTGAAATGTGACCCGGAACGAGCAGAAGAGCTTCGAGAACAACACTCTTCCATTTTGCCGGGTTACCATATGAACAAGAAACATTGGAATACCGTGATTCTTGAAAGCGAGCTCGACGATCGGCTGATCATGGAAATGATTGATCATTCTTATGATTTGGTGGTCAGCGCATTCTCAAAAAAGGAAAAAGAACTGTTCCAGCAATTTGAAAGCTGAAACAAGAATCTGCAATTGCTACTCTAAAAATCAGCAATTCACTAACTCACTAACTCAGCAATTCACCAATTCACCAACTCATAACTTGTCAACATTCAACCTCAAAAGCAACATCCGTATCAATTGTGCCAAGCGTTGCGGCATATACCTGAAAAAAGAAGTGGAAACACTGGGATATACCGTAGATGCTGCCACGGATGCCAGTGTAGAGATCACGGGAACCCTTACCGATTGCATGATCCTGAACCTATACCTGCGCACGGCCTATCGGGTATTGTTTTTGATCGATGAGTTTGAAGCAGAAAACCCTGACATTCTGTATGAACACCTGGTATCATTGCCATGGGAAGAATATGTGGTTTCGGATGGTTATATCAGTATCAGTTCCTATGTGGAAAACATCCATATAAAAGATACCCGATTTGCCAACCTTAAGGTGAAGGATGCCATAGTAGACAGGATGTTGGACAAGACCAAGAAAAGGCCGGATTCAGGTTCTGATGCTGACAGGATGGTGATTTACCTGTACTGGAAAGACGAGAAAGCAGCCATTTTTATTGATACCTCCGGGGAAACCATTGCCAAGCACGGATACCGTGGCCGGAGCGTGAAGGCCCCCATGCAGGAAGCTTTGGCAGCTTCGGTGATCATGGCAACGAACTGGGATGGCAATACCGCCTTTG
>Ga0206962_1298_pt1 | contig 12176 bp, 14 predicted proteins | sample Alteio_BWOrgHeat_27_FD_153241 | JGI IMG/M metagenome (GOLD analysis project Ga0206962, IMG submission 153241) | Enriched cells from forest soil in Barre Woods Harvard Forest LTER site, Petersham, Massachusetts, United States -... | ecosystem: Environmental > Terrestrial > Soil > Temperate forest >...
ATTGGCCGGCCATCTACAGCCAGCGCCGCTTCTTTCACGGCTTCGTTCAGCGTCGGATGCGCATGGCAGGTGCGGGCGATATCTTCGGCTGAGGCGCTGAATTCCATGGCGAGGGCTATTTCCGCGATCAGCGTTCCCGCTTCCGCGCCGATGATGTGGCAGCCGAGTACACGGTCTGTTTTCGCATCGGCAAGAATTTTTACGAAACCATCCGTCGCCGCCATGGCGCGCGCGCGGCCATTGGCCATGAAGGGAAATTTTCCGGTCTTGTAGGCAATGCCTTTTTCCTTGAGCTGTTCCTCGCTCGCGCCGATGCTGGCGACCTCGGGGAAGGTATAGACGACGCTCGGGATGGCATCATAATTAATATGTCCGGTTTGTCCCGCGATGATTTCTGCCACCACAACGCCTTCATCTTCAGCCTTATGCGCCAGCATGGCGCCGCGCACGACATCGCCGATGGCGTAGATGCCTTTGACATTTGTCTGGAAATGATCGTCGATTTCGACACGGCCACGGTTGTCTGTTTTGACTCCCGCCTTATCAAGGCCGAGCCCTGCTGTATAAGCGCGGCGGCCAATGGAGAGTAATACAGTTTCAACCTCGAGCTTCTCGCCCGCACCGCCAGCGGCAGGTTCCAGCGATAGCGTAACTTTGCCTTTGCCGACCTGCGCGCCGGTCACTTTAGTCGAGAGCTTGAATTCCATGCCTTGTTTGGTGAGAATTTTTTTCATCTCTTTCGATATTTCGAGATCCATGCCCGGCATGAGGCGGTCCATAAATTCGATGACCGTCACTTTGGCGCCGAGGCGCTGCCAGACGGTGCCCATCTCAAGCCCGATCACGCCGCCGCCGATCACGGCCATTGTTGCAGGAACTTTTGGCAGGTTGAGCGCGCCCGTTGAGGTCACGACCTGTTTTTCATCGACTTCGATGCCCTTCAGCGGCGTTGATTCGGAACCCGTGGCAATGACGATATTCTTTGCGTTGATCGTCTGGCCGTTCACTTCAACGGCTCCGGGAGATTTTATTGTTCCCGTGCCGACGATATGCGTCACCTTGTTCTTCTTGAACAGGAAGGCGATGCCAGCCGTATTGGCATTTACCACCCTGTCTTTATGCGCCATCATCTTTGCGAGATCGAGTTTCGGTGTGCCGACATCAATGCCGAGACCGGCGAATTGGTGCGCGGCGTGTTCATACTTCTCCGAGACGCTCAGCAGCGCCTTTGAGGGGATACACCCGACATTGAGGCAAGTGCCGCCGAGGGTTTTGTCTTTTTCAATACAGGCGGTCTTGAGACCCAGCTGTGCGGCGCGAATCGCGCAGACATAGCCGCCGGGACCGGAGCCGATTACAACGACATCATATGTTTCTGCCATGGGAAAGCCCTCCAAAAATTGCGTTTTTTACTTTAACCGAATGGGCTTAAGATTTCGAGTCATTAGGAATCTTGCCCGAAATGGGCATTATTTTTCCGTAATAAATTTGACAAATAAGCGAATCGACTGTACAAACAATGCTTCAGACGTGCTTAGCAGCCCGCTTAATGTCCTTCCGGGGCATTATCCTGAAAAAGAGACCATATCTAAAGTTTAAGGGGCCCTTCCGTAACAGAAGCCGGCCCCTTTTTCTTTTCTTTTGGAATCTCTTCCATATCTATATAGTATGTCCCCAGCCAGTAGATTGAGAAACACCTGAGTACGGAGGGGTGGCCGAGTGGCTGAAGGCGGCGGTTTGCTAAACCGTTATACTGGTTTATGCCGGTATCGTGAGTTCGAATCTCATCCCCTCCGCCACCACACTCGCTGTGGATGTCATCTCTCGAGTCCCTACTGCAGAAAACCCCGCGATTTGGCGGGGTTTCTTGCGATATTGGTGCCGAACGGTTTTATCTCTCGTGGCGTGTTTCAGCGGATTTTTGGATTTTTGGCGCCTTTATCTCTCTTTGAAAATTTGGGCAGTCCCACTTTGAGGAATCAGGAGCCTTGGCTTACTGCGTACGTTCAGGCTTTACAGGTTGTCTCAATTGAAACATCCGCGATGGTCATACAATTGGCTAAGCTACTGCCGTTTCCCTATACTTTTCTGCGCGCGCCTTGACTTCCTTGACCTTCTTTTGAAGAGCAACGTCCTTTTCTGCCATCTTGCAATCGTAAGTCTGCTGCAAACGCATCCACATTTCCGGCGTACTGCCGATAACGGGAGGCAGGAGAAAACAAATATCCTCAGAAAGACCCTTGCGGCTGTTGATGATGTCACTGACGTATTGCTTGGAGACCCCGAGAATATCGGCAAACTCCTTCTGCGAAAGACCCATGTCTTCTATCGCATCTGCCACAATTTTTCCGGGGTGTACCGGCGGTAAATTGTTCTTCATTTTTTCTCTCCTTTTCAGTGATAATCTTCAAAATCAACCTTGGCTGCACCATCATCCCACTCAAATGTAATGCGGTAGTTTTTATTAACGCGCATCGAGTAACGAACGGGCTTCGTGGCCAGTGCATGAAAACGGTAAGCCGGAATTTTTAAGTCATCCAGACTTTCAGCGTCGTTGAGCAAGGTCAGAATAATGACGCATTTCTCAATGAAATTCGCGCCAATCTTGGCCGTTCTGCCTTTTTCAAAGAGTTCTTCCAGGCCCTTGCTTGAGAAGCTTTTAATCATATATCTCAACCCTTATATCCCCATAGTACACTAATTAGAGTACTTTTGTCAACAAAAAAGCGTACTGTTCGCGAGGACAGTCGCAGCTGCCCCATATTTACGATGATAGGAGCACAGGGCTTGATTCTGTAACATTTTTTATTTCATCTCTGATCGTTAATGATCACTGACAGAACCATGAAAGGATCAATGCCGGGCGCTTTTTGTCTAAAAATTGCAGTATCTCCTTGGAAATGCTTATTAAGTTACGAATTTAACCAATGGCGGTACCGACCTTTCGAATCTCTATCGGTCCGCCATTCCATTCTTAATGGATCTCCTCTCTCGAGGTCGTCTAGCATTAAAGACGGCGATTTAGCGGGAAATAGCGCGATAGTGGCGCGGCAGTATTATCTCTGGTGCGCGCGTATGGCGCGCGTTTTCGGCCTTTCATGGCGTTCATCTCTCTTTGAAAATTTAGGCAGTTCCTCTTCGTGGATCAGAAGCCGTAGAGCCGCTCCTGCGCATCCCATACCAGAGGGATATCCGACATTAATCTGGACAATGTCAAGGTACGGGGCTGGATGCCATCGATAATGGCCTCCTTGATTCGTGGCGACAGATAATTGAGCCGGTAGATTTTCTCTACATATCTGTCGACCATCTTTTCCTCAGCCGCAATAGCTTTGAGGTCTTTACCACCGCTTTCATCAAGGGTCTTCCTCCAGCGGTGGGCGCGTACCAATGCCTTGATGAGGGCAGGGTCTTTATCGGATGCTGCCGGGATAATATCCTTCCCATCCGCATCCAGTATTATCTTTTTACCACCATGCTTGCGGAATTGTACAGGAATGGCGCACACCTTTGTACCATCTTCAGCTTTCAGATGGACATCAACCTTGCCGGTATGAATGACAATCCGCTCCACATACTGGCGTATGAATTCACGTTTTTCCCGCAGCGCGAGCTTACTGACCCCTTTGAACACATTCTGCGGCAAAGCTTTGCGAAGATGCTCCAGAACAAGTTCGTCCATGTCATCCATGCGAACATTATTAACATTTTCATCACCGTATCCCTCGCGTAGTGACTTTTGGCTGACGTAATAACGATGAAATCTATCCTGTCCCGGCTTCTTTCCCTTACGACGGCTACACGCGGGGGAATAGGAGCCGCCGTCATTATCAAACAAAAGCCCCTTGAGCAGGCCGTGCGTCTGGCGTTCTATGTCTTCATTCTTGAGGTCGTTATCAGATAATTTTGCCCGCACCTTCTCAAACAATTCCCGATCTACAATCGCGGCGTGCTCACCGGGATAGGACTTTTCTTTGTGTGGCATTTCGCCAATATATGTTCGATTATGCAGCAGCTTGTAAAGCATACCCTTGCTGTAAAAACCGCCGACATGCTGTTTGCCGTTTCTAATACTGACCCACGATTTTGAACAAATACGCTTTTCCCGCAAAGTACGAATGAGATCTATCGTGGATGTAGAAGCAAGGTAGTCATTGAAGATCACACGGACTTGTTCTGCTTCTTCAGCATTAACGATCAGCTTTTTGTCCTTTACGTCATAACCGAGAATTGGTACACCGCCCATCCACATACCCTTCTGCTTGCTGGCCGCGATCTTGTCACGGATGCGTTCGCCGGTCACCTCGCGTTCGAATTGAGCGAAACTCAGCAGAATGTTCAGTGTCAACTTACCCATAGAAGTCGTTGTGCTGAACTGCTGCGTGACAGAAACGAATGAGACATCGTATTTTTCAAATATCTCGACCAGCCGCGCGAAGTCATGCAGGGAGCGCGACAGGCGGTCTACTTTATATACGACCACTACATCAACGAGACCTTTTTTAATGTCCGCGATCAGTTCATGCAGTGCCGGGCGGTCCATGGAACCCCCGCTAAACCCGCCATCATCATAATGTCTAGTGATTGGCGTCCAGCGTTCATGCTTCTGGCTTTTGATAAAAGCCTCAGCCGCCTCGCGCTGGGCATCAAGGGAATTGAATTCTTGCTCCAACCCTTCCTGCGAAGACTTTCGGGTGTAAATGGCGCAGCGGATGGGCTTTTTATCATCCTTCGCCATGGCCCTGCTTCCTCAATCCAAAAAACAGCGGCCCTGACCAATGTGCCCCTGTAATCTCTTTGGCGACGGCGGATAGGGTCTTGTAAATTTTGCCATCATATTTGAACGAATTTTTGCCGACGACGGCGATGTAATATTTTTTACCGTTCCATTCCCGTACTATCTGACTGCTACTGTCGAATGTATATTTGTTAACAGGCTCCCGTACTTTTCCATCAACGAGACGATTCAGTTGATTCTGTGCTCGCACCAACATCCCGCCATGCGCGCGTTCTTGCAGAATGTGGGCGATTTCGCGGATAGCAAGATCCCGGCTGCGTAGTTGGCATCGGTCCTTGAACAGAGAGTGCCATATTTCTCTCAACTGGTCGGTATCAATGGTTTTCAGACCTTCGAGATTGTTCAAAAATTGCTCGTATTCGCGATTCTTCATATCTCTATTCACGCTCTTCCGGGCGCGGAAGTCGAGAGAATAGAGAGCAATTTAGTGATCTTAGAGGGATAAAATGTTAATGTTCTCGTACAAACGAATATATGATATAAGAATAATATCACAATAACCCCTTCATAAATGAAAAATGAAAACGCCTCATATTTTATACGCTGCCTCGAACCTAAATAAGTTGAAAGCAAATCTTGCGGGTGTAGTTGATCCCACCGCGATAAATGCTATCGATAATGAAATTAAAAAGAATGTTGTTCAGCTCTTTAAATTAGGGAGGAAGCATTATCAATTTGCAACGCGCCAGAATAATCGTGAATGGCGACAGAAGATATCTCGCCTATACTATGGCGTATATAATGTATCAAAGGGTATCCGTTTATGTGTTCATGGAATTTTTTCGACGGAATCGTCAGATCATAAACATATAGGCGATCTTCCTGACAATTTTCCAAATAAAGCAATGTATCAGAATAAGCTCAATTCATTAAGAGATGACCGTAATTTATGTGACTACGATCATACAGCCTCCCTTACCGATCTTAGTTCAACGGTGGCAGAATGGACCATACTTGCCAAAGATTTCTTTGGAGATGCTCAAGCCTATTTAGGTACACAAGGGGTAACAATATGACTCTTAAAAAAATATCATCCAAGCCGGAATTAGAAAAAGTGGTTTCTGCTTTTGAGGAACAAAGTGGATTAAAAGAAATAAAATATGAGGTAAAGGATAGATCGGATGGATCATTACTCATCTTGCAAGTAATAAATCCAACAGATAGATATTTTAAAATCTTGGCTAACATTCTTAAAGAAATTCCTTTAGAGGACTTTCCCACTCCGACTTTAAAAAAATGGGCACCATTAAACCGCCTCCAATGTCCCGAAACAAAATTTTTTATTAGAACACTATCTGAATCACTCAATATCAATAGATTTAGCTTTAAAGATGAGTTTTTTTCACGGTATACACCATCTGTATCGAATGCAGAAGCTCAAATAGTTGCCAATACAAACCATATTGTTTACGGGCGTAGAGGCGCCGGTAAGTCCAGTTTACTTCTCTATGCCCTTCGAAAAAGAGAGAAGGATGGCTTTCATTCTGCTTGGATTGACATGCAAACGTATGAAAAGCGTGGGGATAATAAAGTCGCGATAGAAATTATATCTTCCATTATTGAGCAGACATCTTTAAATACGGCTGCCTCAGTAGAATATGCATCCATTAAAAGTCAGTTGGAGCGCTATAAAAAAGAAGAGGTTATCCTGTCGGACGACGAGATGAGAAAGTTTTTACCGCGCATACGCCAAGCCCTTTCTCTATTGAATACGAATCTCTTTATTTTCCTTGATGATTTTCATCTGCTGGACTACGCATTTCAAGCAAACTTCTTGGGATTTATTTACTCCATTGCTCGCGGTAATAAGGTTTTTTTAAAGATCTCAGCAATCGAAACATTAACTAAGGCTTGGGATGCAGGCACCCGTTCTGGATTACAAGTTCCGCATGATGCACAAACCATTAAATTAGACTATAATTTGACATCTCCAGACATGGCTCAAAAGCACATTGAGGGAATATTGGACACTCATGCCAAATATTGTGGCTTGCCATCTATTGGATTCTTATGCACTGATAATAAAGTGCTCTCGCGACTTGTATGGGTATCTGCGGGTGTACCACGTGATGCGTTAAACATGTTCACGCAAGCGATTAGCAAAGCTGTTACGGCGGGACATAAAAGAGTTTCGATCACTGATATTAATATGGCCGCATCTGAAATGGTAAGCCAAAAGCAACGAGACGTAGAAATTGATACACCAAATTTGGATACAGAAACAAGTTTGGAGGCGATGCTAGAAAATATCAAGGATTTCTGCATTAAGCAGCAGCACAAAAATGCATTTCTTGTTGAAATTCGCAAAGACAGCACAATTTATAAGCCGATTTTGGAACTTGTGGATTTACGATTGGTTCATGTTATTAGTGAAGGTATTACGGTCGGTGATGCAGGAAGAAAATACTTGGGCCTTATTTTAGACTACGGCTTTTATACAGGGATTAGGGCGGCACAAAGCGTTGACCTTTTTAATAAGCAAACCGAGCGCGTCAAATACAAGGAACTAAGAAGCCTCCCCATATTCAATGGATAAATAATTCTTACGTGCGCATTTTCCACAATGGGCGCCGGGCATGCAAGATAAATAACTGAAGCCCAGCTATAACTCGGGTGTGTTGGGGTCAGTGGGCGGGTTCGAGAGAATTATTTCAATTCCCCTTCGGCTAATTTTTCATTTCTTTATTTCGTGCTTAAGAACTAATGTCGTGACGCCATCTTTTCGAAGTTGGATTATTTTTTGTATCTTCCTTCCTTCAAAACCAAGATAAGTGATATCCCAGATACCATTTTCCGATATTCTCATCTTTGCTTGATGTACGAATCCTGCTCCAGGCTTAATGAAGTGTATGAAATCTGTGAATAAAGGCTCCAACGCAGAATGTGATTGGCTCGCATGTGGCAGGACGACGACCCCATGGCATAGTTTTAGCGGGTATAATCTCTCATCTATAAAATCAGTGTCATGAGTAAGAATAATTCTTTTTTCTTTTCTGGCGAGTCTCACTATCTGCTCATCACTCTTGCCGCATAACCCCTCCGCCCATACACCCTTCACATTGCAATTCATCTCTTTCAGGAATTGAACTGCTTTTTCTCCAACATTTTCATCAACAAGAAAGCGCGGCTTCTTATAATAAGAAAAACCGTATCTTTTAGAAAAGCGTTCAGTGAATTCAGACCACTCTGGCGCAGATAAGATATCAAGAACTCCCCAACTCATGCTGCTTCTTTCCTATTCTTATATATAGGGGTAACATCAAACGAAATAAAATTTAGGGTGCAGATACAGATATTGTAAGGGGCGCCGTTTTAGGATTTTTTTCTGCTAATGCCGCATCAAAAACCTCGCGATTTTCAATGACAACGGGGGCTTCTTGCGGGTTGTCTAAGGCTTCCGCAACATCGAGTCGAAGCCTTTTCTTAAAGTAATATAAAATCGCTTTACGCACTGGAATTATCAATCTCGTATTGTTCATGCCGTAATCATTTGCAATGATCGCACGCTGGTTCATAGAAAGTTTTGGATTTGGGATCAGAATTACATTTATAGACTCATGCCAAATATGATCTTGCGAGGAGGGCGCGCCAGGCTCTGCATCTTCGCCGATATCTAAAAAGCGCGATAGAAGGAAATCTTTAAATTCGTTCCCCAAGTGACAGAAAGCGCGGACATGCCAACGCATACCATCATTGGCGAAAGCATGGGGTGTAATCCAACGCCATATTGGATCGGGACGATTGTCGCTCATGGATTGGTAATGCACCTTCAGTGCGCGTTTGTTTCTTACTGCATTAACAAGAGGTTTAAGAATTTTTATATCAACATGACGGTGTGGCACCGGGATAGAATCAATGCTGGGAATGATGGAAAGCCAGGTTTCTTGTGCTGAGACCATTCCATCTGCGATTAATTTTAATTGAGAAAGATAGCGGTCAGAATCCGGCCTCAAGAACAGAGGCTTGAATTTTGCAGAGGCAAAATATCTCTTCACGCTCAGGTCATATTCGATGTTGTCGGGAGCTGCATCCTTATATTGGCTGAGGTCATTCGACGCTTGTGGTGCGGACACGCCAAATTGCTCTACGATATCGGAGCGATTAATACCCCCCTCCCACAGCAATCGGAATTCTATGAACTCCATTCTTTTTTCGACGCCCCAACGCAGTGCGGTCTTCTTTTCAGAGCCCGTATCATTCATATAGAAACTCTCACCGTAATAGAAACTATTGACATTTTAGATAAGATTATTATAGTTAGTATAATGATCCAGAGAATCGGGTCAACAGCTTAAAGCTGAAATTTGTAGCATATGGCAAAAGGAGGCCAAAAATGAAAGAACCAGGTCTTGATAATCGTCACCGTGACAAAAACCCTCCCAAAGGTGGAGAAATCCAACAAAAGCGCAGTGACGCGTTGAACAAGAATCTTAGCCAGCCCATTCCACAGTTCTCGCCAAACGCCTCTGTTGGGTTTATGAGAAAAGAAACAGGCGAGACAGGTCTCAACGGCATAAGACATAAAGCTAAACAAAGAGATAAATAGAAAGGTAATTCTTATGGCAGTAATATTTCTTACGGACAGTCCCGCGAAACTTCTTGCAGAGTTTGATTCACGGATCAAACAAACAGAATTAAAAGGTAAAATTACTACTTGGGAGAGGGATTCTGACGGTGATTACACGCATAAGGCAGATGACTGGAAAAATAAGGCGTGGTTTAAGACTGTTAAAGGTTCAGATCGACTTACCTTTAATATTATAGCGCCAAAAGATAAGGTGATCGAAACGGTTGTGTATGGGTATTACCATGGTCACTTGGTCGAAACATTTCTTAATCATTTCGACTCTATGTTTAGCAATGCTTCGGCTTCGGCAGGCTGCACTTCAGCGGATCGATGCGGTATCAAATAGCCTCGTTGGCAGGGCGGGAGGGGATCTTTCAGAATGGACTATATTACATTCTATAATCATGAAGGCCGCCCAGTCGCTTGGCTTGCAATGGACATGAGCTATCCATCGATATACCTTTTCAACGGTAAGCCCGTGGCATGGATGTCGGATGAATTTGTTTACGATTATTCAGGCAAGTATCTTGGATGGTTTCAAGACGGCTGGATACGAGACCGCAATGGTTACGCTGTTTTCTATACGCAGGGAGCTGTCGGAGGCCCTGTTAAACCGGTAAGACGAGTGCGTCCCACGCGAGCGGCGCGTAAAGCGCGCCCCGCACGCGGTGCTCGCAGAACACGTTTAGCCAGACCTGTACGCAAATCATCGTGGGCGGTATTCAGTGATGAGTCATTCTTCGACTAATGAGGGACTTAAGAGTCACCCCGGGGTCGTTTCCACAATTTGATGTAGCATCAGCAAGGCTGATTTTTCCAATCGCCCTGCGATAACATGCAGCGTAAAAATCAAAAACAATTAGCCATGCATTCTGCAATTGGCCTGCTGGTTATATTGCAAAAAGTGGATATAGTTGAGACAGAATTCTGCGTCAATGGGGGATTGTCTTATGTTAACCGGTGAAATTCGTAACCAAGTTGACCAAATCTGGAATGCTTTTTGGTCCGGCGGTGTGTCTAACCCGCTTTCAGTGATCGAGCAAATCACCTATCTGCCTGGTCAAGGATCGCCGCAATCCGCTTTTGCTTATCAAGCGAGGGTACAGGTATAATAAGTGAACGAAGAACACCAAGAGTTATACCCTTTACTGTTGCTCCGGTAGCTTGTCTTTCAAGGTCTGGCCCTTTAGTGAGTAAGAAGTGTAGCAAGTAGCGAATATCAATACCTGGCTTTGGCCTGAGCGCTTTAAGATCTTGATTGATAGCCATGTCGACAAGGTTGATGGCAGCTTTTCCAACAGCCATCCGGGTTGGAACGATGATTGATCCAGCTGGGATTATATTTGTTGCAGAGTTTTGTACCCCTTGAACTGTTATACGATCTTGGGTGTCGGAAATTTCTGACGTTTTGAAATCCTTGACAGATGCCCAAGGAATTTTTCCGCCCCAGTATGCCTCCACACTCTTATCGGGAGTACCTCCGCCTTTGATCTCAACAATGTCTCCAAGCGCGACCGATTTCATCCTAGCATCGCCTCCAGATCGCTAAGGCCATCGCCGATTTCTTTTTGAAGTGTACGTAATTCACGAATGATGTTTGCTGGAGTATCGTGAGTAACTTCTTTGTGTGTAACTTCTTTATAGCGATTAAGCGAAAGGTCATAGGTACCCGTGGCGGCAATCTCATCCTTTGATACGCAAAAGCTTTGGGCCGTGCGCTTATTCTTCCGTTCTTTGCCGCCACGACCCTGCCAGCGGGCCAGTATATCGGGTAGATTGTTTTTAGCATGGTCGTCTTTGCTTAAGGCCGTTTCGGGCTTCGCGCCTAACTTATCTTCGGGCAATAGTGCATTACGTTTATCATCCAGTGAATAGCCGTCAGACTGCATATCATAGAACCAGACGTGATCGGTCCCACCCACGCCAGTCTTGGTAAAGAACAGAACGGCAGTGGACACGCCTGCATAGGGACGGAATACGCCGGAAGGTAGTTTCAATACCCCTTCAAGCTTGTGTTTTTCAACCAGCAGTTTGCGCAATTCTTGATGCGCGTTGGATGAGCCAAACAATATGCCATCAGGCACAATCACCGCCGCCCGTCCGCCTGTCTTCAGAAGACGCAGGAATAGTGCGAGGAAGAGAAGCTCGGTTTTTTTGGTCTTGACGATCTGTTGCAGGTCTTTTGCGGTTTGTTCGTAGTCGAGCGAGCCTGCAAATGGAGGATTGGCAAGGATCAGAGAATAACGACCGGCATCGGCATCATGCGCCTGTGCAAGGCTGTCACGATAGGTCACATCGGCGTTTTCAACTCCGTGCAGCGTCATGTTCATGCTGCCGATGCGTAGCATGGTGGGATCGAAGTCAAAACCGTGAAACATCTTGTTGTGAAAATGACCGCGCTGCTTCTCGTTGCGAAAAATTTTAGGGTGGGTTTCGCGCAGATATTCACCAGCTGCCACCAAAAACCCGCACGTACCAGCGGCAGGGTCGCAAATTACATCGTCGGGAGAGGGTTGTGTCATTTCAACCATCAAGCGGATAATATGCCGAGGGGTACGAAATTGGCCGTTCTGGCCCGCGCTTGCAATCTTGCCCAGCATGTATTCATACAGATCGCCTTTTGTATCCCGGTCATCCATCGGGATTTTGTCGATCATATCAACGGTTTTTGTAAGCAGGGCGGCATTACTGAACCCAAGGCGCGCATCTTTCATATGCTCGCCATAGCTGGATCCCTGCTCGCCCAATGTGCGCAGGAAGGGGAATACACGCTCAGACACGACATCCATCATCTCGCGCGGCTCAAAGTTT
>Ga0206962_1299_pt1 | contig 12174 bp, 11 predicted proteins | sample Alteio_BWOrgHeat_27_FD_153241 | JGI IMG/M metagenome (GOLD analysis project Ga0206962, IMG submission 153241) | Enriched cells from forest soil in Barre Woods Harvard Forest LTER site, Petersham, Massachusetts, United States -... | ecosystem: Environmental > Terrestrial > Soil > Temperate forest >...
ATGATTTTGAAAACGCTATTTTCGGGCATGGAAAGCCCCTAAAAGGCAATGCCAATAAAAAGATGCATGCCAAGTTTGAGAACATCGCCTAAAGGGTATCTCAAATTTTATGTAGCTTTCGGCTGAATTTGCAATAAGCCAACAATGCGTTTTTCACGGGAAAGGTATTTTATGAAACAGATCATCATGGGTTTGATTGCCGTTTTATGGCTGTTTCCGAATCCAGCCTGTGCCCAACAATACAATTTCCGCAATTATTCCGTGGCCGAGGGCTTGGCGCAGAGCCAGGTATATGCCATTTGCCAAGACCGGCGCGGCAACCTTTGGCTGGGTACACGGGGTGGTGGCGTGAATATATTTGACGGCATCGAAGACCATACCGGTGCCATTTGGATCGCCACAGACGAAGGGGTAAGCGTCACCAAGGATGGGCGGCATTTCACCAACTATACCACCAAGGAGGGCCTGGGCAGTAATTTGGTGCTCTGTCTGATGGAAGACAAACAAGGCATTATATGGATGGGTACCAACCAGGGAGGGGTGTCCAAATTCATCAATGGCAATTTTGTTACCTATACCAAAAAAACCGGACTGCCTAGTAATATCGTGAACTGCCTGATGCAGGACAAAGACGGCGATACCTGGATTGGGACGGATGGGGGTATTTTGCGGATGGGTCAGGAGGGGAGCACCAAAAAGTATAACATGAACAATGGTCTGCCATCCAATGATATACGGCATATTATCCAAGATCCGGGTGGCAATATGTGGATCGCTACCTATACTGGAGGGGTAAGTGTGTATGACGGATCACAATTCAGAACATTTGGGGCCAATGACGGGCTTACCAGTGAGAAAGCTATTTGGCTGATGAACGATAAAAAGGGGAATATTTGGGTAGCCACCTACGATGAAGGGGCCTATAGATATGATGGGTTTCATTTTACCCATTTTACCGAGGAAAAAGGGTTGTGCAACAATTCTCTCCGCTGCATGCTGCAGGACAACCAGGGCAATATCTGGTTTGGGAGCTCGGCGGGCGGTATTTGCCGGTTCGATAGTGAGCGGTTCAAACACCTGGCAGGCAACAATGACAAACTGGGCAATGTGGTATATGCCATCCATGAAGACCATTTGCACCGGATGTGGTATGCCTCATCGCTCGGCGGGGTCACTCGGTTTGACAGCATGAAATACGTATTGATCCGTAAAGACCAGGGCTTTACAAATTTCAAGGTGCGATGTATTTATGAAGATCCTGCGGGCAAGCTTTGGTTCGGCACCATTGGGGATGGGGTATTTGTGTATGATGGCCATGGCTATACCCATTTGGGGAGCAAAAATGGGTTGTCAAGCAATTTTATCAATGATATCACTTCCGATAAATATGGCAATATATGGTTTGCCACGGCTGGTGGCGGGGCCTGCTTTGCCAAGGAATCAGTGGTTGACAGCAACAAAAGGATCGCTTTTCACAAGTTTGGCCCTAAGAACGGGTTAGTTTCCGACCGGGTATTGTCATTGATGGCCGATACCATGGGCAATATGTGGATGGGAACCCAGGGTGGCGGCTTGGTAAAGTTCAGTAATACCGGGGATACCTTCTTTTCCATTACCACTTACAATGTACGGCCAGGGGGCACCCATATCGTTCGTACGGTGACCACGGGCAACCAGGGAAGGGTATGGATCGGTACGGGCGGCGATGGGGTGGCTTGGTTTGATGGCACGAGTTTCCATGCCTTTACCAAAGCAGATGGCCTTAGCTCCAACAATATCTATTCCATGACCTTTGACCGGGCAGGCTTTCTTTGGGTGGGCACGGAAAAAGGGTTGGACAAGATAGAACTCAACGCAGGGACAGGTATCAAATCCGTTCGCCATTATGCCCGGGCCGAGGGGTTCAATGGTATAGAAACCATACAAAATTCAGTCTGCGTGGACCATACCGGCAACCTATGGTTTGGCACCGTGAATGGGACTACGGAATACAATGCCACCGAGGACCAACCCAATGCGCAAAGCCCGGCAATACATATCACCGGTATCAAGTTGTTTTTTGACCGGATTGAAGACACCCCCTATAAGGACAGCCTTTCTCCTTGGTATTCCATTCCAAAGAGTCTGGTGTTGCCTTATGACAAGAACGAACTGAGCTTTGATTTTACGGGCATCAACCTGAGCAACCCAGAACATGTTAGCTATCAATGGAAACTGGAGGGGCTGGATAAAGGCTGGAGCCCCCCAAACCAAAACCGAACGGCCACGTATAACAACCTTCCCCCAGGGAAATACACCTTTATGGTGAAATCGGCCAATGAGGATGGCAAATGGGATGCTGAACCAGCCAGTTTTTCCTTTACGATCACCCCCCCCTTTTGGGCCACGCTTTGGTTCAGGCTGTCTGCGGGTGCTTTTCTGGTGCTGCTGGTATATCTCGGCTTCAGCCTGAGGGTTCGGGCACTTCGAAGAAAGAACCAAGCAGAAAAAGACAAGATAGAACTGGAAAAGAACATCATAGAATTGGAGCAGCAAGCACTGTTGTTGCAAATGAACCCGCATTTTATTTTCAATTCGTTGAACTCTATTTCCACATTCATTACTCGCAACGAACCTGCTGCCGCCAAGAAATACTTGGCAAAGTTTGCCCGGCTCATGAGGCAGATTTTGCAAAACTCCACCGAGGCATTTATCCCCTTGGAAGAAGAGATAAACATGTTGCGCAACTATCTGGACCTCGAAATGCTTTGCCATGGCCATAAGTTTGACTACCAGGTGCTTGCCGATGCTGGGCTGGATGCCGCAATGATTGCCATACCCCCCATGCTCATCCAGCCATTTATTGAAAATGCCGTGCTGCACGGGGTAGTGCCATCAGAAAATGAGGGTCATATCGAAATCAGTTTCAGTCAAAACGGAAAGCCCCACGAGATCATATGTAAAATCAGGGACAATGGTATCGGTATCAACCATGCCTTGGCCGCGAAAAACCAGAATGCCTCGGACCATAAATCCATGGCCTATACCGTGACCGAAAAACGGTTGGAGATGATGCAGGAAAATACCACGCATAAACCGCAGGTAGTAGTGAGGGATTTGGGTGATATTTCACCAGATAGGCATGGTACGGAAGTTGTTTTGACTATCCCGATAGAAATATAAAATCTTAAAGCCTTTGCCCTGTTTAATTTGAAAAATCGGTCTGCCAAATTTTTTTCAATAGGTTGGCAGGTGGCTTGATGCCGCGTTCCCGTTCTACCAAGGTCTTTAGAAGTTTTTCCCGGGTATAGATGGAACGATTGGCACTCATGATTATAGGAAAAACAAGGGCTCCCCCAGCAGCGATCACAATACCTACGGGTAGCCATTTGGCAAATGCAATGCTCCCAGAAACACAGCCAGGTGCGCAACAACTGTTCGGGTCTGTTGTAGGTGCCGAACGTAGGGCATCGGATACTGCAATATCTACCACGGCCACACCAGCTACTACGGATAACGAAGGAACCAAGCAATAAACAACCCCTGCGGCCCCCCGGTTACGATAGAACATATTGATGATGGCACGGGAAGTATCGTCCATCCCATAATACTCCATGAACTGCTTTTTGGTCAGGTGATAATCCAATTGCTCCAAAGGGGTGGTGTCCCGTACGGTTTGTTTTGGGGCATCTTGTTGCGCATATACGGGCAATGCCATCAGGCACATAATGATAAATACCCCAAAAAAATGAAGGAGCCGATTATTCATATTCTTAGTGTCAATGCCCAAAATCCCTGTTCCTTAGTCTCTTGATATACCAATCATCCAAGGGATAGCCATTCTCCCGGTCTATCAGGGTATAGAGAAGGTCTTGGCGGGTAAATTTAGCACAATTTACCAAAGAACGAATACCAAAGTACATTAACGAAAAACTACCCGTAAAATATAAACCCAGGACATTGCAGCAAGATTCATCCACGGTGAGCGGGGCATGTGGTTCCGTGGTTATCCCAAAAAACCTTCGTTTTCTGAAAAACATATGTATCAAAGCCCTTGATGTGTCATCCGTACCATAATATTCCATAAACTCATCATAGGACAATTCCCATTTCAGATTTTTGATATCGGTAGAATCATCAACCGTCGTGGAATCGGGTGGGGAGGTATGCTCAGTTTGGGCATGGCAAACTTGTACAGTAAAAACCAAAAGGAAGAAAACGCATGCCAAGGCTATTCTCATGATCCGTTCCATTTTCTTATGACATCAATAAAAATCAATGGGAGAGAGGTTTATTTAGTGCTCCCACTAAAATCGATAGGGCCAAGCTTCCAAATATATCCTTGATAAACTGTGCCTCCCCGTTCCTTGTCAACCAGTATATATAAAAGGTCCTTTTTGGTGTAGTTTAACCTTTGTACAACCCCGCGAATGGTATAGATAACCCCAATGGCAAAATCAGCAAGAAGAAAGTAGGGAGTGTAAAAAGATTCGGAAATGGCAAAGTCCACTAAATCTGGTATGAGAAAGCTACCGCCTATAAAACAGTAAGCAGGTGCACCCGGGGCAAATATATTAACAATGGCATTTGTCCGTTTCCTGAAAAAAAGATGGATAAGCGCCCTGGCAGTATCATCCGTCCCGTAATAGTACATAAATTCCTCTTTACTTATCTTGTAATCCATTTTTTCGATGGGTGTCGAGTCATTTATGAGATGCCCTGAGGCAGGAACCTGGGAATAAGCATGAAAAGACATAAATAATGATATGAGCAAAGGGATAGATATTAAAAAGCCTTTTTTCATAAGATTCAAAAATTATCGACGATCAAAATCCCATTCTTTCAATCGCATAAAATATTCACGGGCTATGCTGCCACCCCGTTCCCGATCAACCAGTATATAGAGCAATGCTTGTTTGTTATAATTCAAGCGCTGAACAATACCTCTGGTTATATAGGCGGTAGAAAATAATACTCCACCTATGAGAGCCACCGGTCCCAGGTTCAGAAAATCCAATGAACCAAAGATGCCACAGCCTCCAAATTCCAATTCAATGGCGATACATCCTGCACTTGGTACCGTTGGCAATAAAATATTTACAACAGCATTCACCCGTTTCCTGAAAAACAAGTGGATCAATGCCCTCGAAGTATCATCTACCCCGTAATAATAATAAAATTCTTGTTTGCTCAGGTTATAATCCAGGTTTTCGATGGGCGTGGTATCGCGCACTATAGGCCGTACTTGTGCATGGGCAGTGCCAATGCTTGCCAACCAAAGCATAAAAACCAATAAGCAAGGCAAAAGCCGCATATATCCCTTTTCGTTATTTGAGGCAAGATAGCTTTATTAACGCATGCCGCCAATCTTTATTGCCTTCTTTTGGGTAAAGACGCGACTAAGGCCAAAAAGGTGAGGCACCCCCCTAATGCACGCCGATTTTTTTCAGCAGGTCGTCTTTTTTCCGTACTGCTACGGGGATCTTACTGTTATCAGCCATCAAGGCATATCCTCCATCCGCCTTGATGTATTCTTTCATATACACCAGGTTGATAAGGTGGGAATGGTGCACCCGCAAGAACCCTTGCTGGTCAAACATCTCCTCATACTCCTTCAGGGTGCGCGTTACCAAGATCTTTTTCTGGTCAATCATGTGGAACAAGGTATAGTTGCTCTGCGATTCGCATCGTACGATATCTTTGATCTCTACCATGTGTATCCGGTCGGCACTGCTGAGGGCAATTCGTTTGGGGGCTTGGTTCAGGTTTTTCAGGTTTTCGATCAGCAGCTCGATGGAGGCATTGCCTTGGGAAGGTTCGGGTTTGGATATTTTTTTCAGTGCGGCTTCCAGTTCATCGGTATCGATTGGTTTCAGCAGATAATCCACCGCAGAGAACTTGATGGCCTTTAGGGCAAAATCCCCAGACCCAGTGGTAAAGATCACCTTGAAATCGTATTTTTTTACCCCTTCCAATACCTGGAACCCATTGCCATCATCGAGATGTATGTCCAGGAATACCAGATCGGGTTGGTGAAGGTTTATGGCTTCTATGGCAGTTTTTACGCTATGTGCCTGAGCTACGATGGTCACCCCTGCATTGATATCGGCGATATCCCCGGCAAGTGCGGCCCTTGCCTCGGCATGGTCATCTACAATTACGGCCCGTATCATACAGGCAAAGATAGGGATTGTGAGGGGAGTATTATATATTGGGATAACTAGGGGATATAGAGCATTCATTTCTATGCCTAGCGATAAGGGCATGTCAGGATCGGATAAACAAGTCGGTTATGAATGGGCAGGCATGCTCAGAGAAAACAAGACTTCCGGGTCCAGATCGAGTGGGACAGGCAATAACTGACCCTCCCCGTTGTCCATTTTCAGTAGTCCTGGCCAAGCTAGTGTTTTTGACTCTGTATCCAGAAAAACGGAGGCAAATATATTTTTGTCCAACAGCATCGCAAAAACACTGTTCTTTTCACGCGACCATTCCATAAGGCTTTTCTCAAGTCTGGTCACAAGGGTTTGCCCATCGTTCCATTGGCAGGTAATGTTATAGGGCTCAACCTCCAATATTTTTTGTATCCTGTGTAGCATGGTTAATCGAGTGGGGCGATTGGCTTGAATTGAGGTTGTGGTTTTTGTGCTTCTTCAAAATTGGCAAGCAGCTCTTGTTCATGTAGTTCTGCCCATTCTTTCACCAATCGTTGTGCACGCTTTGACAGGTTGCCTTCGGTAATTTCTTTAGTCCTAATGTCAATTATGGCTTCATCATCACCATATATAGCATGGAAATGGGGTGGAAGATGGTCTTTCGCATACATGTATATCACAATCCCAAAGAAACGGCTTATCTGAGGCATAATGTTAGCAAAGATACATTACGTACCTGAAACAGATATATGGGTAAGAAAATGTGAATTTGCTATTTTATATCCGTCGTCAGCTTAAACCGAAGCACCCGGCCATTTCCAGCATCTGCTACATATACGATTTTGTTATAGTAGGCGACACCCATGGGCTGGTTGAAATGGCTATAATCCGTGCCGTGGCCCCCAAATGATACTTTTATATTCTTTTTGGAATTGTAACCCGGTGGTGGGTTAACCCCTTCATAGCCTAGGGCATTGAACTGATACAGCGAGTCTTTTGCTGCATCGGTCACAAAGATATAGCCCGTGCCATCTCCCGCCAAAGTAACCGCAGTGGGCTGTACAAACTTATAAGGATCGTAGAGAAAACCGTCTGCCTTGGTGGTGTCCCCAGGTTGAAAATAGTTGAGCAAATAAAAGACGCCGTTTGGGGTAATGGCCTCGCTGATTTCCTGCACTTTTAATGGATATGGCGGTGATACGCAGGTGAAAATAAAATTGCCCGTAGTATTGATGCTTGTGCTTTGGGGAGGCTGCGCAAAGGTAGCAATGCCCGCTGGCTGCTTGAAATAATCTGCATAGGTACCATATAGATTGGTAACCTGTATGGGCGTAATAAACTGGTCATTGGCTGTGAACTGGATCACTGCATCATCCGGGCCTCCAAATTGCGTCACGGAGTTGGATGGCCCCGTGCGAGTCACATAAAAACTGTTGTCACCCAAGAAAGCGATATGGTTGAAACGGGTCTGTGCATCCATGTCAGAAAGGCCTGTTTTATAATAGAATGGATGGACAATGGTATCGGTCACTACGGCATGTTGCAATCCATATCCGCCGGGGTTGTCCAGTCTGATGCGGTACAGTGCGCTCAAAGTGAATTTCTTGCCATTGATCACGGTGTCTATGGTTCCTATGGCCATCAGGTTCAGTCGTCTGTCTTGGGCGACGCTCTGTAGCCCCGGAATATGGAAGGAAGACATCTTTACACAGGATTGATCATAGCTGGTGATCATTTGCGTTCCGGCATCAGCTACATAAAGCAACTGATCCCAACCAATGATCACATCTGTAGGGGTTTGCAACCCAGTTATAGCAGGTAAGATGGGCACATAAGCAATGGCCTTGGGGTTATAATTGGGCACGGGGATAAAATCCAGGTTGGTTTTCTTGCCGAAAAAATTATCGCAGCCCGTATTGGCGAGCCACAAGAATCCCAATACCGCCAACCATATATATTTACTTCTTCTCATCCCTGCTGGTCTTATTGTTAAAATATACGCCCACCCCCAAGGTGTGCACCAAGCTCAATGTATTGCCGGTGCTCACCGTATAGTCAATATGCAACGGGTTTTTCCCGATATGGGTCACTAGGCCAAAGCCTACCGAGGGGAAATCCTGGTCTTTGACGTTGATCTTGTACCCTGCCCTTAAAAAGAGGATTTTGCTATAACAATATTCAAGGCCCAAGGCAATATTTTCTGCATTGTCATTGGGGTGGTTCAATTGCAATATCGCCGTAAGCTTGTTATATTCAGTCTTGTAGGGAACGATTGAAATGGCCATCTTAAATTGCCCGGAAAAGGGATACGCATCAATGGCCTCGGACCCTGATGGAACAAAGGTGGTGGCAGGCAGCGTGCCGCCCAGCGAAGAATTTGGGCCAAAATTTTGCAAGAACACGGCAAAGCGTAGATCCTTGAAATCGGTCTTGTACAAGAAGCCAAGGTCTAGGGCAAAAGTATTGGCGTATAGCTCAGCCAACTGCTCCCGGACATACTTGGCCGACACCCCAATGCTGAAAAAATCAGACAGTTCTTTGGCATAGCTCACCCCAAATGCGGTATTGGTGGAATATACATATTCGCCTGTGCCATTGGGTTGGTAAACCGTCCGCTTTTCTATGTCTCCGGAATTGAGCTCGGTAAGGCTGAAACCCAACGTCGAATGGTTTTTGAATGGGAACATGGCCGATGCATACGAGTTCATGATGCCGGCATACATCACCCTGTCAGACAAGGCAATGGAAGTATTGTGCACGTCTGTCATTGTGGCCGGGTTCCATTCACAACTGTATTCGTCCCCGGGGAGGCTGATCTGAGCCCCGCCCATGGCCTCTGCACGAGGGCTCACTTCCAATTTCAAAAAGGTAAGCGCAGATATCCCTGCTTTTTCTGCCCCCAGCTTCGGGAATATCTGTGCGGATGCCCCAATGACATTCAGTAAAAACAAGGCAAGCAATATGTACTTCTTTGATTTCATGTCCTTAAAAATTAAATTTCAAGCCAAACAAAATCTGTCTTGGTGCCCCGAACCGGCTGGGATCATCAGGTGGTGCTCCACTGTCCTGTGGATTCGGGAATTTGGGGTCTCGTTGGGTATAGGGCAGCGGATCTCCGTATTGGTAGGCGCGGCCCGTTACCGGATCTATTACCTGTGCATTCTGGTTGTTGAAAAGGTTGCGTACTTCAATGCTCAATGATATATAGCTTTGTTTGCCAAACCTGAAATCCTTAGATATTTTTAGGTCAGTATTCAACCAAGGCGTGCCAATGTCAGCATAAGGTTTGCTTTGTATTTCTTCATAGATGACCCTGCCAAAAGGATCCGTTCCCGTTGCCTGGTAAGGGGTGTACCGGATGCCTGACTGATAGCTGGAAGACAGAAAGAAATGGACATTTTTCATGAACTTGAATTTGTGCCGAACCATATTGCTGTCAATGATATAGATCAACTGGAATTTCAGGTTCCAGGGCCGGTCCCAAGCCAGGTAGGTTTCACTGGATGTGCTCACAAAACCGTTTTCCACGATCTGTAATTGTGATTCAAGCGCCGAGTTTGATTTGCCGGTGGCAATCTGGTAGGATGCGTTGAAATTGGCCCGTAAATGCTTGCCGATCCGTTTGATAATGCTCAGCTCTATGCCCTTTATTTCAGCATAATCCTGGTTGATATAAAAGGTTTTTTCCACATAGTGGCCCGTCTGGTCTTTCACTTCTGCGGTTTTGGCTACGATATAATCGAATTTGTCATTGTAAAATGCCACCAATGAAAAAGCCAGGTCTTTGTTGATCTGCGACTTGAGCCCCAGTTCATAAGAGACCGTTACTTCTGGGTTCAGGTCGGGGTTGCCAAGGTTTGATAGGTAGCCTTGGTCTTGATATACAGGGTTTAAACCTGCGTACACAAACCGTGGATGCGGCAACTGCATGGAATGCCCATAGTTGAAATAGAGGACATTGTTCTCGGTGACCGGGAAGGATACCCTGAGCTTGGGCAACAGCCTGCTCTTCCAGCGGCGGCCCAAAATTTCTGTGGTATTGGCTAGGTATGATTTCCGGGTGGCATCCAGTATCGGGAATGCAGGATTGTTGATCGCATCATCGATATAGGTGCCTTCAGCCCAATAATTATATCGTAGCGCCACTGTGGCCAAAATGCCTTTATAACTGATGGCGTCCTGGGCGTAGATGCCTCCTTCTGCGGGTTTTACATGCCAGATATCATTGGTGGCCCCTACACTGGTAGAAGGCGTGGTGAGGGTACTGTTCACGATAATCGGCGCACCGATCCAAGGGGAGGTCACATCAATCCATTGGTATTCATCTTCCTTGTGTTCCAACCCAAATGTAAAATAGTGGTATGGATTGTTCGGCACATAATTGAATTTGACTTTTACCGTGTATTCTTCTACATAGTGATCATGCCATGTAGTAGTGATACCGTTGTTATTGTACAAGCCTGAACTGGGGTTTACATATACAAAACTATCGTGGGGGTTGAACAACGTGACCGGATCCTTGACAATGGATGCAGGGTCATATACTTTGTTTGCAGAAGGGTCCCGAAACGGTTGTCCATTGGCATCGGCCCGCAGTTGGCTGAACAACCGCCCCACTGTAGCAGTCATGTTCAAATGCTTGTTCAGTACGCCGGTATAGGTCATCGCGGTCAAATTGTCCTGACTGGTATAGGTGGTGGCATTGTCCGGTTCTTGGCTGAAAAGATATTGCAAACCGGGCGTCACCACTTGGTTTTCACCCACGATCTGCAAGGCACGTGTGTCCTGGCTTATCTGTAGGCTATGGATATTGGTCAAGGTAAGTTTATGCCCATCAGCTATTTGCCAGGCGAGTTTCAAAGTCTGGCTCCAGGTCTGGTCCTGCCGCGGTGCCCAGAATGTCGAGTTTTGAAACAGTGAACTATGTAATTGGTCTGCTTTTATCCCATAATAATCGTCAGAAGCAAAACCACTTACACTGGTAAAAAGTGTCACTTTTTTATGGGTGAATGGGATTGGGGTCCCCAAGGACAGGTTGATAATATCGGTGTTCCAACTGGTAGGGCTATGGGTGATCCCCAGGTTGTCCCGCTGCCAGCTGCCATTGATAAAAAACTTGTCTCCTCCCTCCTTTATGGTCGAAGAAATGACGCCCGAAGTCCCATTGCCATATTCGGCATCCACACCGCCGGTAATGGCACTCACGCTTTCTATGGCGTTCGCGGCAACGTTCACCCCAAAGCCGGTGCCTGATAAGGGGTCCTGTGCACTGAGGCCTTCCACCACATATTGTGTTTCATATACCCTGCCACCCCTGATGCGTATGCCATCCGGGTCTTGGCTCACGCCATTCAAAGTGCCTACGACATCTTTTATATCCCTGGAATTCATTTCCTTGATTTCCTCTCCCGATACCTTGGTTTCGCTCTTTGACGATTCAAGATTCACCAAGGAATTGCCACCCACTACTTCCACGGTATTCAATTGGTTTTCACCTTCGTCCATGGCCACGTCCAGCACTTTTTCCCCTGTGGTTATTCTTATGCCGTTGAACATTTTTTCTGCATATCCCAAAAATTTGAACCTGATGGAGTAATCCTCTGGTTTTATTTCTTTGATGATGTAATTACCATCAATATCAGTCTGCGCACCATGATAGGTGCCAATGATCGTGACCATGACACCCGGAATACCTTCCTTAGTTTTGGAATCTACTACCTTTCCCTTCAATATGCCCGTACCCGTTTGACCATAAGTAGTTTGCCCAAGGAACAAAACACATAAAGCCACAATTGTGTAACCAAATGGTTTCAGGTTATTTGAAAGTGGAATATTTCGTCTACCAGTTGAATTCATGGAGCAAAGTCTTGTTAAAGAGATTGGTAAGTGCGGGTACATCCTCGTTCATCAGGCTAAGGTCTACGGCCCAAAATATCTGATTGGTTTTCCCATTGGTGTTCAAGGTTTTGGCGCAGACCATGTCAGGGCCTTTCCAGTTGCCGATGCGGGTAATATGCGCCCTATACATAAGTAATGCATC
>Ga0206962_1300_pt1 | contig 12142 bp, 10 predicted proteins | sample Alteio_BWOrgHeat_27_FD_153241 | JGI IMG/M metagenome (GOLD analysis project Ga0206962, IMG submission 153241) | Enriched cells from forest soil in Barre Woods Harvard Forest LTER site, Petersham, Massachusetts, United States -... | ecosystem: Environmental > Terrestrial > Soil > Temperate forest >...
CATTACTGTAAACAATAGCGAAGCATCTGCTCTTAATACTTTACAACAGCTTTTAACCCAGCTCCAGACAGCTGGTTCATTTCTTACTACTCCTCAAAATCCTGATTCCACGGCCAATGTCTTTGCTGCAAGAACCAGCAATATAACTTCTAATACTACCCAGGCAGCGTCAAATTTTCTGACCGCGACCGTTACAGCATCGGCAGCACTGGGTACTTATAATATTTCCAATATCTCGCAAACGGCTCAGGCTACAATTCAAGAATCTAATCCTTTCAACATTGCTAATGCCGATACACAGGTTGTATTTACCTCTCCTTCCACCGGTCAGTTTGGCGCAGGTACTTTTACTGTAAACGGACAAAGCATAACGCTAACCAATGGCGAAACTCTGAATCAGGTAGCAAATGCCTTTAATACTGCAAATGCCGCTTCGCCTTCAACCGGAATATCGGCAAGCGTTTTGCAAACGTCTGCGGGTGTATTTAAACTGGTTTTTACCGGTGTAAATACCGGTCTGGCTAATGATTTTAACCTCAATACTACGGAAACCAATACCATCAGCGTGGCTTCCCCAAGCGCTGCAACCGGCACTCAATTTACTGCCGGCACTTACTCGGTGAATGGTACAAATAACGTCACCATTACCGCCAATGAAAGCCTGAATGATATTGCCAACGCTTTTAATACTTCAGGCGGCGGTGTCACCGCCACCGTCGTACAAGTCTCCACTGGTAATTATAAAATAGATTTTACCGGAAATACTGCTGCGCTTGCCACCAATGCAGCTGCTTTTGACTTGGCGACGCCTGCCACTAACAATATCACCGTTGCTTCTTCCAGTGCCGCAACCAGCGGTCAGTTCACCGCCGGAACTTATACGGTTAACGGACAAAGTGTAACTATAAGTGCTAACGAAAGCCTGGACAATATTGCCGCTGCCGTCAATGGTGCCTCTGCTGGCGTTACCGCAACAGTGGTGCAGGTATCAAGCGGTGTGTATAAATTGATATTTACCGGGGATACTACCGGCATTGCGAGCAATGCAGCCGCTTTTGACCTTGCTAATTCGAGCACAATTACCAATGATCCCTCCGGTGCACTTAGTAACCTTACTTTTACTAATGATCAAACCGCACAGGATGCTATCTTTCAGTTCAATGGCGTTACCATTGATCGCGCAACTAATAATGTAAGCGATCTGGTATCCGGTGTGACCTTTAATTTATTGCAGAATACAACCAGCCAGCCGGGAGCAAATCTTTCTGTGACTATAAGCCCCGATATCGACACTATTGGAACTGATATTAACAGTTTTGTGACTGCCTATAATAATTTCCTGAATTTCTATTCTCAGCAAACTCAATATGATACTACGACCAATGCACCTGCTACTACCGCTGTACTCTATAGTGATTCAGCACTTGGCAGTATATATAATCAGATAAGTCAATATGCCGCCTCCGTAGTTGCGGGCGTATCTGGCAGTAACACGCTTTCTTCTATTGGTCTTAATTTTATTAATTCTGCGGCAACCAGCACGACCCCTGCGGTTTCCAATTTGCTTTCTATTGATAGTACTGCTTTGCAAAATGCGTTGAGTGATAATTTAAGTGGTGTTGAAAATATTTTTGGCTATAACCCCACCTCCTCTTCTCCAAATCTTGCGGTATATAGCGCGCCGACCGATCCGACGATTTCGAATTTTACAGTCAATGTGGATCAGACCGATAGTATTTATACAGCATCCTATACCGACTCAAATCATGTTCTGCATAGTAATATTCCACTTACTGAAGCACCCCTTGGATCAGGCAGCATATCTCTTGCTGCGCCAACCGGAAGTGGCCTTGACGGATTGGTTCTTATCTATAGCGGCTCAGGTAATGAGAGTGGCATGACCGTAACTTCCACCAACGGTATAGCAAGCCAGATGAATAGCTTCATTGCCAGCACGCTTACTGCTAACACCGGACTTATTGCAACGGATCAGGCGGCTATTGCTACCAAAACGACAACTACCCAAACCCAGATCACTAACGTAAATAATCAGATAGCAACTACGCGCCAGCAACTTTTGGCGAAGTTTGCAGCTTTGGAAGCAGCCATATCAACCGCTAACAGCTCACTTAATTATCTCAACGCCCAGCAATCAGCCGCTGCTGCTGGGGGCTAATTAAACAAAAGGAGTGGACATGTCGTTATCTAAAAACCATCAATATCAGGCTTATTCCATCGCCACACGCACGGTGCCAAAAACGCGCCAGATCGTTATGTTGTATGACGGAACTATAAAGTTTATAAAACAGGCCATTGTCGCTATTGACGAAGGTCGTATTGAAGCCCGTTTTAATCTCCTTTCCAAAGCCTCTGAAATTATGATGGGATTAGCCGGCAGTATTGACTTTGAAAATGGCGGAGATATTGCCCATGTATTACACAAATTCTATGCGAATATGTCGATGCGTATACTATCCGTCAATTTTCTTAAAAACAAAGACGAGGGTATGACCCGCTGTAACCAAATCATAGAGGAATTAAAGCAGATGCGTGATGTCTGGTATAATATTGATCTGACACTAAATACTGATGGATCAAATGATGATACTGTAACTGCCGAGTCTCAAACCAATACCGTACCAAGAACCAGCGAAAACGGCAGCGAAAGCGGTGTTATTTTATCGGCATAACCGATTATCGTCATAACTTCCCTTGCTTTCCGCCGCATCTTGTCTTATACCCGCGCGCATGACAAATATCAGAAACATCGCAATTATCGCTCACGTCGATCACGGCAAAACTACGCTTGTCGACGCAATGCTTAAGCAAACTGGCACTTTCCGTGAAAATCAGGAAGTGGAAACCTGCGTCATGGATTCCGGCGATTTGGAAAAAGAACGCGGCATTACCATCCTTGCCAAATGTACTTCCGTCGTACGCGGCGATACGCGCATTAACATCGTGGACACACCAGGCCATGCGGATTTTGGCGGTGAAGTGGAGCGTGTTCTCTCCATGGTGGATGGCGTCGTTCTCCTGGTAGACGCTGCAGAAGGCCCCATGCCACAGACCAAATTCGTGTTGATGAAAGCATTGAATCTTGGCTTACGCCCCATCGTACTTATCAATAAAATTGACCGCTCGGATGCGCGTCCTGATGAAGTGGTAAATGAAGTGTTTGATCTGTTCGTGGCGCTTGATGCATCCGATACACAGCTCGATTTTCCTATACTCTATGCATCAGGCCGTGCTGGCTGGTGCGTAAAAAATCTCGAAGACGAAAAGAGTAATCTCGATCCATTATTTGAGACCATTCTTTCTTATGTCGAAGCACCCGATGTCGATAAAGATGCACCTTTTTCCATGCTTGCCACCATTCTAAGTGCTGACCCATATCTCGGCCGTATTCTCACGGGCCGCGTTTACAGTGGCCGCGCCCGTGTTGGTATCCCTATCAAAGCCGTGAGCCTAGATGGCAAAGTCATTGAGCAGGGACGTATGACCAAATTACTTTCCTATCAGGGCATTAAGCGCGTGCCAATCGCGGAAGCCGAAGCCGGTGATATCATCTGCGTTGCAGGTCTTGAACATGCCTCAGTATCCGATACTATTGGTGAGCTTTCCATAAGCACACCTATTGCCTCTACTCCGGTAGATCCTCCAACCATGGCAATTACAATCTCAGTCAATGACTCTCCGCTTGCCGGCAAGGAAGGTACTAAAGTTACTTCACGCCTTATAGCTGAGCGTCTTTTTGCCGAAGCTGAAACCAACGTTGCTATTTCTGTCAAAGAAACTGATGGAAAAGACGCATTTGAAGTGGGTGGACGCGGCGAATTGCAATTAGGGGTGCTCATCGAAACCATGCGCCGCGAAGGGTTTGAAGTCTCGGTATCACGTCCGCGTGTATTATTGCGTGAAGATCCCGATACCGGCGAAAAAATGGAGCCGATTGAAGAAGTGCTGGTCGATGTTGATGAAGAATTCACCGGCGTCGTAGTCGAAAAAATCTCGCTGCGCAAAGGCGAAATGAAAGACATGCGTCCTTCAGGTGGCGGTAAAACCCGCATTACATTCCATGTGCCCGCTCGCGGTCTCATTGGTTACCAGAGCGAATTCATGACCGATACACGCGGTACCGGCATTATGAACCGCCTGTTCCATGGCTATGGCCCCTATAAAGGCGATATTCTAGGACGCCGCAATGGCGCGCTCATCTCGACTGATATGGGTGATGCAGTCGCTTATGCTATCTGGAATCTTCAGGATCGCGGCGTTATGTTCATCAATCCACAACAAAAAGTCTATGCAGGCATGATAGTGGGCGAACATAGCCGTGACAATGACTTGGAAATTAACGTACTTAAAGGCAAACAGCTCACCAATATCCGCACCACCAGCAAAGATGAAGCCGTGCGTCTGATTCCACCACTCATTATGACGCTGGAACAGATGATGTCTTACATTGAGCCGGATGAATTAGTGGAAGTGACGCCTAAATCTTTGCGACTTAGAAAGAAATTTCTGGATTCTAACGAGCGCAAAAGGCTGGGAAGAGAATCAAAACGCGAAGCTTCTTAGCGAACACAAAGAGTCTTATTCGCAAATCGGGGCGATAATGTATTTCTCAACGCGTAAAAGATCTAACGAGATTTGGTGCTTACGTTCGTTGCAACAGTGCTGAAGGTGTTAGATAAGGTATGGCCTATTTTAGCCATCGAAACGATAGCAGCGACAGCAATAAGTGCGCCAATTATACCGTACTCAATCGCCGTTGCACCGGACTGATCTTTTATTAAAGCAAAAAATCTATTTATCATAAAATACTCAATCAAATAATTTATTAAAAAAACAGGCTTTTTATGAATTAAAAAGCCTCATTAGTTATTACTAACATTCGCTATCTCGGAATTTTACTCAAAGAATCTTTAAATCCTTTAAATAAATCTCCGCGTCTCACCGCATTTTCTGCGGTGGGACGCGGAGCGATCAAACTAGCGAGCGCTGGTAAGGTTAACTGAAACAGTACTAAATGTATTGGAAAGAGTCTTACCAAGAGTGGTCATTGCGGTAATTGCAGCAACTGCAATAAGAGCAGCAATCAAACCGTATTCAATGGCTGTTGCACCATTTTCGTCTTTCATAAGGGAAATCAATGTACGCATAAAAATAACCTTTCATTAAAACTTTTTGTTTTATAATTACACCCGGGACTACTATCGTTGCTATAACAAATACTACCCCAGAGATACGCTGGAATCTTCCAGCTACCAAAAACTCTATCACAAATAATAAGACAGCGCAACATAATCCCAAATAAAATTATGACTTGAATACACACAATAAATTAACTTTTTATTAGATAAAATTAATGCAAAATATATCACAAAATGTCTGCGGTATTTCGAGTCAAATAATAGGTAAGTAATTCAATTGAAAATAGCTGAAATATTGCCCAAAGGTGAAGGATTCTCTCCCGTTCAATTCGGAGCGATTGCTTTGTGTGTTCGTGATTTTACCTGCCACAGTCAATATAATCATGACATCACCGTGCTTGGGGGAACATCCGAGGAGGGTTTTTCCGGAATTGATTATATAAAAATACCGCAAGCCAGATGGTATGAAAAACGTACAACTGCCTATGCACGAGGCTGTGTTAATTTTATTAATAGCAACAACGTCGCGCTTGCAGAAATTCATAATCGTCCCAATCTTTTACACTATATTGCAAAAAAGGCACCCTGTAGGTTTGCACTACATTTGCATAATGACGCCCAAGAAATGAAATACGCTAAAACTCCTGATGAGCGCGAAGCATTACTGGAAATATGCGATGCAATATATTGTGTAAGCGGCTATATCCGCGATCGTTTTCTCGATGGGATCGACAGCAAATATCACCACAAGGTGCATATCGTTTATAATGGAATTGAGATACCCACCTCGCTGCCCGCAAAAGAAAAACTCATAGTGTTCGCAGGACGCATGACCGAAGGCAAGGGAGCCTTACTGCTTGCACAGGCTCTGCAAAAAACATTGCCTCAGTTACAGGGATGGCAGACCATATTTATAGGCAGCGGAAGACATGAAGTATCTGACAAACTTACCGCCTATGAAAAAGAAGTGTATACAACATTGCAGCCCATAAGTTCACAGGTACAAATGGCAGGGTTTCTATCCCACGCCGAAACACTGGATTATTTCGCACGCGCGGAAATCGCGGTCATTCCCTCTGTCTGGCAAGAACCTTTTGGACGCACCGCGATTGAAGCAATGAGTAATGGTTGCACACTTATCAGCTCCGCACGCGGCGGCCTGGCCGAAGTTACCGAAGCGGCAGCGCTTAATATTTCTCCACTCAGCGCAGAGGTGCTGGCAAATGCAATATTAACACTGGCAAAAAACCAAAACGAACGTGAAAGATACCAAAAACTGGCGCGTGACCGCGCAATGTATTTTTCGATTGCCGCGCGCACCAATGTCCTCGATAAGATAAGGGAAGCAATTTTATCCGGGAAACCTCATGCTGCCTAATCTGTCGCAAAATATAAAAACTGCAATTATACAAGGCAAGCGAGAGCCTTTATTTACCATCGCCTCCTGGATTACCTTACTATTTCCGCTATTGATGATAAGCAGCGGCGCAGAAGACACCGCAATGTCTGTTATTGCCATAATATTTATTGCGCATTCTTTTTTAAAGAAAGACTGGGCATGGTGCAGGCAAGCATGGTTTTTATGCCTTATGCTACTTTGGGTATACATAACCGTGCGAGGATGTTTTGCCGAAAATCCCACCGAGGCTTTGCGTCGTTCCCTCCCCTTCGGGCGTTATTTTATTTTTGCGGCCGCCCTTGCAAACTGGACACTTGTAGATACGAACACCCGCAATTTTTTTATCAAAATACTTACGGTGGTTATTATTTTTCTTGCTGCCGATGGATTGCTGCAATGGTGTCTGGGTACTGACATTCTTTTTCATGATATTATAAGCCAGCCCGATGGTAGCGGCCTGCGCCTTACCGGGCCGTTTAAAGCAGCAATTCTCGGAATTATCATGACCTGGCTGGCATTTCCGGTATGTATGAATTTCGTTTTAAACGACCAAGGCCGTTTTATAAACGATAAACGCCTGCCTGAACGTGTTTGCGCTACAATCCTTATCATCATTGTAATCGCACTCTCCGGAGAACGCATGGCATTGTTGTTGACGTTATTTGGCTGCGTCATCATCGTCTTTATGTTGAAGGTTAGAAAAATATATTTACTTGCATTATTTGCTGCAGGATTTTTTCTGCTCGAAGCAATTGCTTTTGCAAGCCCAAGGATAATGGATCGACAGATACTCTCGACCATAGATACATTAGAGAACTGGCAACAAAGTCGTTACGGCGAACTGCTGACGAGCGATTTGCGTGTTGCTGAAATCAACCCGGTTTTTGGAATAGGCTCTAATCATTTTCGTATAGTTTGCCCAACGCTTTATCCAGGCGCCCCTAAAGAAAAATTAGAGATGCTTTGCAATATACATCCCCATAATATTTACCTTGAGTGGTTCATTGAACAGGGTGTAATTGGCTTTGGTTTGTTCATTGGCTTTATTGCCGCAATATTTTACATATGTGTAATGCACTGGAAAACCGCACGCAATAACCCCTTGTTTTTGGGATTCTTCATAGCCTTCATCATAAAACTATGGCCACTTGCTTCTTCAACCGGATTTTATTCGCGCTGGGGTGCGCCACCTTTCTGGCTTATACTGGGTGCATTGCTTTTTTATGCCAGACAGCATACCAAAAAACCTTCTGGTATTAATTAGGACAGAGTAGTGTATGCGGGATAAAGCCTATCCGATGAGTGGTTCTGAGAGGCAGCATATTATTAACTTCTGTTATTATCTGCACTCCCATGATTTTGCCCAGAAATGGGAACATCACGACACCTATAATGCCGATATATTCGCTATCACTGCAAAAATCGTTGAGGGACGCAGAGAATTTACCCATAAAATCATAGAGAAAGTTATGGATTTCCGAATGGGAAAATTCGCGCTTAGAGGCGATTGGCAGGAACATAAAAACCAAGGACTCATATTTTCCGGTCATCAATCCAGATACAGCAGCGCCGACGACGACAGGAATGTCGCAAATGTACTTTTACTTGGTATTGATTATAGCGGCTCTGAATATGCCAGCAGCTACGTTGAATCGCTTGTGGAAAATAATATAATAAAACATTCTGAAGATGTCATTGTTCACAGCCTTTCCTCCGCTACTAAGGATAGAGCTGAGCATGTGAGGTTTTATATGAATGGCGACATCAACGCTATAAGCGATGAAGCAAAGCAGATAGTCATCAAATATATAATTCCCCGAATTGTGGACGGGCATGGAGAGTTTAAAGAAGAAACAGGTAATAAAGAGAATGGTTTTAAATTAAATCTCCTCTGCCATAGCCATGGCTCCGCCCTTGCTCATATAGTGGAAAACGCCTTCAGGGACGCGCTTCTAGAGAATCCCAAAGCCTACGGCCTGGCAAAAAAGGCAACTCCTGCGCAAGCCGCAATATTCATGCAAAAGGTCACTATAATTGCTTTTGGGCTGCCGCTGATAAAAGCAAAACCGGCTTCCAGAAAAGCAATTCCTTTTTGCGTAGCGCTACACATATTTTCCAATGACGATATTTTGGCACCCAAAACCAAAGCAGTGATTGGCGCACAAATTTATTTTTCGGGAAAATTAAAAGAATATGGATCTGCCCTTGGAAAGATATCACCCACAAACTCGCTTTATGACCCCAACAACAGCAACCGGGTTATGGTGCTTCTGGATTCCGGCAAAGTCAAAACCGAACATAAGGATCAATTTAATGTCGGCGGCCACGGATTTGGGTTTTATCTGGATGCGGTGAATAAGGAAAACAACCCTGTCATCCATAAACTGATAAGTAAACTTATGGGCAATGCTGCTCATCCATTATCAGAATATGCAAACAAGGATTTACACTCCAATCCTTTTAATGAAGCTGTATTTGGAGAAATATTTGACAACAATATTGACCGCAAGAAATCGGCGTTACTCGCAGCAAAGCAAGCAGCAAGTGAAAAAGAAGCATGGAAGGATGTGGCAAGCGACCACCCTTTTTACGGCGAAATTTATAAGCAATAAAATCGATATATTTACGTTTTTCTTATAGAATCTAGGCCATTTGCACATGGCGGCGTGATCGCGATGCCTTGTATTGATACTCTCAAGAAATTATAGGAGAGATTTATGTATTATTATGAAGATGAAAAGATTACGGGTGATTATGACCCCATGAGCGCCTTCAAAGAAAAATACGATAGCCTGAATTATAATGATAATGATTTTTCTGCAAATTATATTGCCGTAAATTATAAGGCTCCCACGGTCGGCGCTAATAGATATGAGCAATGGGACAATGCCAGATAGTTCTGGCAAGATACCGCAGGCAAAACAATAGATTAAGTTGTGTAAGCAATACTATTGGTAAATTATAATGATACGGGTAAAATCTCTTCTATGCCCAAGTTAAAACCAACCCGGAAAAATCTTAAAGTCGGCACTCGCCCTCCGTTTGAGTGCATAGCGTTGCTGTTGCAAGGCGGTGGAGCACTAGGTGCATATCAGGCCGGTGTTTACGAAGCGCTTGCGGAAGCAAACCTGCAGCCTGACTGGGTAGCAGGCATTTCCATTGGCGCTGTTAATTCCGCGATAATTGCAGGTAATTCGCCAGAAAACCGCGTAGCAAAACTGCGCCAGTTCTGGGAACACATTACCAGTGAAAATATATGGGATAGTGTTAATTCTCTTTCGGCAGAAGCCTTTCAGGGCGATACCAGTCGAACTTTTTTAAATCAGTTTAATTCTGCATCTAGCCTGATAAATGGCGTTACCGGATTTTTTAAACCCCGCTTTCCATCGCCCTGGTTTGCGCAAAGCGGCTCCGTTGCAGCTACCAGTTATTATGATAATTCTGCACTTAAAGGATTGCTCGCGAGCCTCGTTGATTTTGACCGGGTTAATTCAGGAGAAACCTGCTTAAGCGTCAGCGCAGTGGATATCAGAACCGGGAATTTCGTGTATTTTGATACCAGAACACATGTAATTAAACCCGAACATATTATGGCAAGCGGGGCATTGCCACCGGGCTTTCCGGCAGTAGAAATTGAAGGAGAATATTACTGGGATGGCGGCTTGGTTTCCAACACGCCATTGCAATGGGTGGTTGATAGTAGAGAACGTCAAGATACACTGGCGTTCCAGGTAGATTTATGGAGCGCAGAGGGCGAGATGCCGGGCAATATGGCAGAAGTGATGACACGCCAGAAAGAAATCCTTTATTCAAGCCGCACACGCGCCGCAACCGATCGTTTCCGGCATACGCAAACGATGCGTCATACTTTTGCAAATCTCTATGAAAAATTACCACCAAATTTAAAAAACAGCCCGGAAGCAAAAACTTTAGCAGCAAGTGCCGCCGGACGGAAAGTATATAATATTGTCCACCTCATTTACAAAGCGCGTAATTATGAAGGCAATGCCAAAGACTATGAATTCTCGCGCCGGAGCATGGAAGAACATTGGAAAGCCGGCTATAACGCTACCGTACGCACATTACGTTACCCGCAAGTACTTGAACGCCCCACCAATCATGATGGTGTTTTCACTTTCGACATCAATAATATGTAAATAAAGTTTATCTCCCCGCCCGCGGTGTGGAGGACGGCCCTTGCGGGGTGGAGGTTCCTCCACTCGGAGTTGAACTTCTGCCTTGTGGCGTTGAAGAAAGCCCAACCGGCGACGAAGAAAGTCCGCGCGGAGTCGAAGATATACCAAGATACGGGGCAATAGGGGTTGAAGAAATGGGCGTTGAAGATGGGCCAAAATTATAAGGTGCTAACGGTTGCTGCTGCGGAGTAACCCCAATCGGCGTAGAAGACTGCCCGAAATTAAATAGCGGCTGCCTGTTAGGCGTAAAGGACTGTATGGGTAATTGATAGGGAGCAAGTGGTGATGATATTGGTGTCGAAGACTGCCCAAACACAAAACGCTGAGTTATATTAGGCGGAGGTGGCGCAGCAATCGGAGTAGAAGATTGCCCAAAAACATAAGGGTTCAGAGGTTGAGCTACCGGCGTTGATGATTGGTTCTGCGATACGATGGAGCCGCCCCCCTCGCCACCAGAGGGTATAAATGGTGCGGCAGGTGGTGCAGGCAACTTTCCATTTATTGCAGGCAAAGAAGGAGCGCCTACCGTAGGCACAACAAGGGGTGCAGCAGCCGCATGTTCAAAATTAGTATCAGGTTCTGGTATCTCAGCAAAACGTGGAAGTTGTGGCGTGGCTATTTCGGCAAATCGTGGAATCACCGGTGATGCAATCTTGGCAAAAGGCGGTAGTGTCGGAGAGTTAATAATCAACCGTGATAATTCTTCCGGCGTTTTGGCCTCAAAGTTGACTGTCGGTTTTGCAATAGTTGCCAGCGGCGCGCCCGGCGTTGGAATCGCGCGCAGCAACGCCGAAACAGGCGGAGGATTTGCCGGAGCGGCGGGAGAGACGGCGCTTTCACCGAATTCCTTTGGAGGCGGGCCTATGGAATTAAAATCAACATTCTGATCTATCTTTAAGCTTTGCTGCGCGTGAGCAGAAAATGCAAAGACAAATGAGAACAGTAATAATGATATTACGGACTTTGCCATCTTCTGAGCTTTGTGGGGATAGGTAAAATTGTCAATATGGATTCGCGAGGCTAATTAATGTTTTGGGTTTTGGGTTTCAGTGACTCTGCTGCGGGTGCTTCAATTTCCACAGATACTTTTGATTCTCTAAATCCAGCACGCTCATTTTTTCCTAAACCGAAACGTTCTCGGCCATATTTATCACCGAGCATTTCAATAATATCCGAATATAGCGCAGGCAATGTTTCATGCCAGAAAACTTCACGCCCTTCAGGTGTTAACATTGCCTGCACGGATAATAAATTTGAGAGCTCAGCGCTACCGTGACCACACACTTTATGAGCAAATATCTTACGAATTTCTTCTGAATTTTCCGATTTTTCTAACTCTTCCCTAACCGATTGTGGCGGATTTAGACCTACATCATACAACGCACCCCATA
>Ga0206962_1301_pt1 | contig 12134 bp, 12 predicted proteins | sample Alteio_BWOrgHeat_27_FD_153241 | JGI IMG/M metagenome (GOLD analysis project Ga0206962, IMG submission 153241) | Enriched cells from forest soil in Barre Woods Harvard Forest LTER site, Petersham, Massachusetts, United States -... | ecosystem: Environmental > Terrestrial > Soil > Temperate forest >...
GTAAGCAGACAGGGAAATGAATACCCCAGCCTGCTCATTGCCGGGCACAATCCTGTGATATCCTGGTTTGCCAGCAGCATGGGCCATGAAGTAAAAGACATGATGCCTACCGCAGGCCTGGTTGCCTTTGAAGTTGACATCGCTGATTGGGCTTCCTTCAAACCAAACAAGGCTAGGTTCCTCTTTCACATATTTGGCTCTTGAAATTCTCCAAAACAACCTTCTTAAGGATTTTCCAATGTTAAGTTTTTGCAAAACAATTCTGCGCATTTGTCTATTCTCTATTTTTGGAATTCCACATAGCTAGACCAATGGGCTAATAAACAACAAGACATTGCCAAAGGAAAGATATATCAACCGTGAAATAAGCTGGCTCGCCTTTAACGAGCGGGTCTTGCAAGAGGCATCAGACCCCACTGTCCCATTGTTGGAGCGTTTGAAGTTCCTCGGGATATTTTCTTCAAATACCGATGAGTTTTACAGGGTGCGCGTGGCTTCTTTGAAGCGAATGAGCGACTTGGACGAGGATAAGCTCGTTCTAGGGGGCAGACCCAAAAAAATCCTGTCTCGCATACAGGAAATCATCTTGGAGCAACGGTACAAATCTGATGATACCTATAAAGAGATACTGAAGCAACTTGCGCACGAGAATATTTTTATCATCAACGAAAAGGACCTGACAGAATCACAAGGCGCTTTTGTGCGGGAATACTTTCAAAACCGGGTACGGCCTACCCTGGTCCCGATCATGATAGACCATTCCCCGGTGATCCCGGCGCTCAAAGACAAAATGATATACCTGGCCATACGGATATACAACAGCCAGACCCATACCCGGAAAAAGCATGCCCTCATTGAATTGCCAACCGATCAGATACCCCGCTTCCTGGTATTGCCGCAAGAGGAGGGTAGACAATACATCATGTGGCTGGATGATGTAATACGGTATTGCCTGTACGAGATATTCTCCATTTTTCAAGTGGATACCTATGAAGCATATACCATAAAACTTACCCGGGACGCGGAACTGGAAATGGACGACGATGTATCAGAAAGTATTGTACAAAAGATATCCAAAAGCCTGAGGCAGCGCAAAAAGGGCCGCCCGGTGCGCTTTATATACGATGAAGAAATGCCCCCGGAAATGCTGAAGCAGATCATAAAAAAGCTTTCCATACACAAAGGTGACAACCTGATACCCGGTGCCAGATACCACAATTTCAAGGACTTTATGAAGTTCCCCAAGATTGGCCCGGCACGCTTGCAAAACGAGAACCGGCCCCCCGTACCGCACAATGATATATCACCAAACCGTAGCATGCTGGATATCGTACAGAAAAAGGATATCCTGCTGCATTACCCCTATCAATCCTTTACATATGTGATAGATATGCTGCGCGAAGCAGCCATTGACCCACTAGTGGTTTCAATAAAAATGACGCTGTACCGGGTGGCAGAAACATCGAATGTGGTGAATACCCTTATCAATGCGGTAAAGAATGGAAAGCAGGTCACGGTGGTCATGGAGCTTCAGGCCCGGTTTGATGAGGAAAACAATATCCTTTGGGCCAACCGGCTCAGGGAAGAAGGGGCCAAGGTGATTTTTGGGATACCCAATATGAAGGTGCATGCCAAAATGTTCTTGATTACCCGTAAAGAAAAGGCAGAACTGGTACGGTATGCCTACATCGGCACCGGGAATTTCAATGAGATCACATCCAGGATATACTCAGATCACGGGCTTTTTACGGCCAACAAGGCACTGGCGGAAGAAGTGAACCAAGTATTCAATTTCCTGGACAACAATTATAAATCAGGCAACTATAAGCACCTGCTCGTTTCCCCGTTTTTTATGCGGACCTCTCTTTTGGCCATGATCCAGAAGGAAATAAACAATGTACGCGCCGGGAAACCGGCCTACATGATCTTGAAGCTGAACAGCATCGTGGATGTGGATATGATAGAGAAGCTATACGATGCTGGCCGGGAAGGAGTGAAGATAAAACTGATCGTAAGAGGTATTTGCTCACTGAAGGCTGGGGTGCCAGGACTTAGCGACAATATTGAAGCCGTGAGCATTGTTGATAAGTACCTGGAGCACTCGCGTATCCTTATTTTTTGCAATGGGGGCGATGAAAAGATATATATCGGCTCGGCTGATTGGATGACAAGGAACCTGGACCACCGTATCGAAGTATTGACTCCTATCTACGACAAAAGCATCAGGAAGGAACTGAAAGCATTCATAGGTATAGAGTTGGAAGACAATATGAAGGCGCGCATATTGGGTGAAACCCAGGAAAACATATATAAAAGGGACTCTAAAAAGACTCAGACACGGGCCCAGGACAAGGTGTACAGCATGTTGCAGGAATTGCAGTTCAATGATGACGAGGCACTCAACACCTTTGCACAATCGTGGGTGGGCACGGTGCAAACGGTTTCCATAAAAAAGGCTACCATAAAAAAGGCTACTACCACTAAAACTGTAAAAAAAGCTACTCCCCCCAGTGTTGTTGTTAAAAAAGCAATAAAAAAACTAGCGGCCAAAAAACCGATCAACAAAAAAACCGTTGGCAAAATAGTGAAACGCAGAAAAAGGGTAGTGAAGAAGTGATTTGAAAGGCGGGCTATTTAGCACATCCCCGTTGCCAATATTTCTAACTCCTTATTCCAAATTGATCCGTTTCCAAATCATGTCCTTCAATTCCATAAGCCCTGTCTTGGCGATGGAGGAGATAAAGACATAGGGGATTTTGGGCAGGGTAGGGATAATGGCTTTTTTGAGCTCATCATCCAGCATATCAGATTTGCTGATGGCCAAAAGCCTGTCTTTAGCAAGCAGGTCGGGGTTGAATTGCTCCAGCTCGTTCAGCAGTATATGGTATTCTTTTTTGATATCTGGGCTATCCGCCGGTACCAGAAAAAGCAGAATGGCGTTTCGCTCGATATGCCTCAAGAACCGGGTCCCCAGGCCCTTGCCTTCATGAGCCCCTTCTATGATGCCCGGTATATCGGCCATCACAAATGATTTATAGTCTCTATATTCCACCACGCCAAGGTTCGGCACTAGGGTGGTAAAGGCATAATCGGCAATTTTTGGCCGGGCCGCTGAAATGGCCGTGAGCAGGGTAGATTTGCCCGCATTGGGGAACCCTACCAACCCTACATCTGCCAACAGTTTAAGCTCCAAAACCTTCCAAATCTCTTGACCCTCTTCACCCGGTTGGGCAAAGCGCGGGTTTTGATGGGTACTGCTCTTGAAATGGGTATTGCCCTGTCCGCCGCGTCCCCCTGAAACCAATATCCGCTCTTCCCCGTCTTCATTGATCTCAAATTCAGTTTCCCCGGATTCAAAATCTTTGGCAATGGTGCCCAAGGGTACTTCCAGGATCACATCTTCACCTTCGGCCCCGGATTTATTGCTGCTGCCTCCGTTGCCGCCTGGCTTGGCGATTACATGTTTGCGGTATTTGAGGTGGAGCAAGGTCCAAAGCTGTTTGTTGCCACGGAGTATGATGTGGCCGCCACGGCCCCCGTCGCCGCCGTCAGGCCCGCCTTTGGAGTTCATCTTGTCCCTGAAAAAATGGTGCGACCCAGCCCCGCCCTTTCCGGTGCGGCAGTTGATCTTGATATAGTCTATAAAGTTTGATTCCAAAGTTGCGTTTTGGGTCTTAAGTGAGTCTTGGGTCGTCGGTCGTGGGTCGTGAGTCGTGAGTCGGTGGTTGGGTCGTGAGTCTGGAGTTCCGAATGCTTCAGAAACACCAGAATTTTAAACGGGCACGCCTACGACTTGGCAAATGCGGTTGAAAATATCATTTACTTCGCCCACCCCATCCACGGCGTGGTACTTGTCTTGTTTGGCATAATAATTTGCAACGGGGCTGGTTTCGCGGTCATATACCTCGATCCGTTTGCGGGCGGTTTCTTCGGTATCGTCAGACCGGCCACTGGTTTCTCCACGTTTCACCAATCGTTTTATCAGTTCATCGGCCTCCACTTGCAGGGCGATCATCAGTGTGATAGTATTGCCAGTTTCCGAAAGCAGTTCATCCAAAGCCTCGGCTTGGGCCACTGTACGCGGGAAACCGTCAAAAATACAGCCGGGCCCGGAACTGTCTTGTGCCAGTTTGTTGCGTATCATTCCGATCACGACATCATCTGGCACCAATGATCCACTGTCCATGTATTTTTTCGCAGCCAACCCCAGTTCCGTTTTTTTGGCCATTTCGCTGCGCAACAAATCACCGGTGGATATATGGCAAAGATGGTATTTGGCAATCAGTTTTTCGCTTTGCGTGCCCTTACCTGCGCCCGGCGGGCCAAATAGAATGATATTCAGCATACTTTTATGGTGTGATTACTTGGTATATGTCTCTATAATGTCTTCCTTGCTTGTTGAAATCCAGCCCGTATCCGATCAAAAACGCATCGGGGACTTCAAATCCAACATATTGGGCCGCAATGGGGAACTTCACGGCGCCCGGTTTAAGGATCAAAGTTGCGATTTTTATATCAGAAACCCCAATATTACGCAATTGCCCCGTCAATTCAAAAATCGTCTTGCCCGTATCTATAATGTCTTCAATGACTACTACCGTTCGCCCGGCAAGGCTTTCATCCAATCCCAAAAGGGTTTTTAGTTCCTTTCCCGATTCCATCCCAGCATACGAGGCCACCTTCACAAACGATACTTCATATTCGAAATCAATCCTTTTCAACAGATCTGAAGCGAAAAAGAATGCTCCGTTCAGTACGGCCAAGAAAACCGGTTGCGTGCCAGCCAATTCCTCATTCATTTTTGCGGCAATTTCCTGTACCCGGGAAGCGATTTCTTCTTCCAGGATAAAGGGCTCAAATGATTTGCCGAGGACGTGCACTACAGGCATATTTATAACAACCGTTATGGCTTATTTCCCTCTTTCCTATAACAATTAAACGCTTACTGCTAACAATGTACGTTGTTAACTGTTCATTGCTAACTGTCCCCTGCTAACTGTTCACCGTTTCCAACAATCCGTTCTTCACCATATACTGTAATATCTGTACGGCATTGGTCGCTGCCCCTTTGCGGAGGTTGTCAGCCACGATCCAAAGGTTCAGGGTATTGGGGTTGGAAAAATCCCGCCTGATACGGCCGACAAACACCTCATTGTGGTCGTGCGCGTTCAGGGGCATGGGGTATTCCAGTTTTTGTGGGTCGTCTTGCACGATAACACCCGGGGTATTCCTTAAAACGTTCCGTACTTCATCCAGGTCAAAATCCTTTTCAAATTCAATGTTCACGGATTCTGAGTGACCCCCCACTACCGGTACGCGTACCGCGGTGGCAGTGACACGCAGGTCTGGCAGGTTCATGATCTTGCGCGATTCATATACCACCTTCCATTCCTCCTTGGTATAGCCGCTTTCGGCAAAAACATCACACTGGGGGATACAGTTTTTATCAATGGTATAGGGATAGATGGCATCCACATCGTCACCGTTTCGCTCGGCTTCCATTTGCGCTACGGCTTTGGCACCCGTGCCGGTGATGGATTGATAGGTGGAAACTACCACGCGTTTTAGGCCATATAATTTGTGCAGCGGGTTCAGCACCATTACTAGTTGTATGGTGGAGCAGTTGGGGTTGGCGATGATCTTGTCGTCTGGGGTAAGCTCGTTGGCATTGATCTCTGGCACTACCAGTTTGGTGTTCTTGTTCATCCGCCAGGCTGAGGAATTGTCAATGACCGGGATACCTGCCTCGGCAAATTTGGGGGCCCATTCCAGGGACACGCTCCCGCCTGCCGAAAAAAGGGCGGCATCCGGTTTCAAATCCAGTACCTGCTGCACGGTTCGCACGGTCCAGTCACGGTTCTTAAAGAAGAGTTTGTGCCCCGCTGATTTCTCTGAAGCAGCAGGCAATAATTCATCTATCTCAAGATCAGACTCTTCTAACAATTCAAGCATTTTGCGGCCCACCAATCCGGTGGCGCCCACGATGGCTAATCTCATTTCAATAAAAAGTTTATACAAAATTACGGCTAATCTGTCTAAGAGCCTGTCTAAATTTTGTTCTTTTGAGAATTTTGGGTTGGTTTTTGTGCCAGCCAAGGCGCGGTTTGAGGACGTAGCAAGCAGCTACGTTCTAAAAACGGCAACGCAGTATGGCGCAAAAAACATTAAAATGAACAACTATAATAAATTTTAGACAGGCTCTACATCAGTTCCAATCCCTAATTTTGGCCACGAATTTCATCCATGGACAAAAACATCAAACCGTACCTGATAGGCATCGCCGGCGGCAGTGCCAGTGGAAAGACTTTGTTCCTGAAGAAGATCAGGGAGCAGTTTGGTGTGGATGAGGTCTGTATCATATCCCAAGACAACTATTACCGCCCAGCGCAGAACCAAAAGGTAGATGAAAACGGGGTCATCAATTTCGACCTGCCCGAAGGTGTGGACGAGGCCAGGTTTTTAAAGGATATTGATACACTGACCCAAAACAACACCGTGCAATATGAGGAATACACCTTCAACCAGCCGGGGGTGAAAGGCAAGATGATCGTATTGGAGCCTGCCCCCGTGATCATGGTGGAAGGCCTTTTTTTGTTCCATTTCACCGGAGTGAAAAACCGCTTGGACCTGAAAGTATTCATGGATGCCCGGGAAGACCTGAAACTGGCGCGCCGCATTGCCCGGGATGTGGCAGAGCGCGGCTTGGATGAAGATACTGTCCTCTACCAATGGTACAACCATGCCATCCCATCCTTCAATGAGCACCTGCTCCGCTACCGGGATGAAGCCGATATCATCATCACCAACAATGTTTCCTTTGACAAAGGGTTCGAGGTAATGCGAAACCATGTGATACGGGTCTTGAGTCATGGGTCTTGAGTCGTGGGTCGTGAGTCGTCGGTCTTGGGTCTTGGGTCATGAGTAGTTGGTCGACCGAAGGTCAGGCGTGCTTGGCCCCGATACAGACAAACTCCGATAAAATGGACGGTATGGCCATCCCTATCCCCGAAAGTTGAAACCGTGAGCGAAAAAACGCTGAATAAGGGTTCATGAGGGCTTCGTCGAACTTTCGCTTGGTTAAAGAAACGAAGGAATCATCCATGCGCCATACTCTTTAAAAAGCAAGTTCGACGAAGCTAATTGCCGCCCTTCGACCCCTTCGAAAAGCCCTTCGACAGGCTCAGGGACCGTGATTTGCCTTCCATTTTAGCTTCGTCGAACTGCACGGAAACAATATTTTTGCCGGCATGTAACCTTGTTTCTATGAGCTAAGCGAAAGTTCGACGAAGCGCTGGGACAACTTTCTGCTTTCTCATCAGTTGCGCGATTTTGGGGATTTCGACAGGCTCAACTACCGAGGAATAGTGCTAGAGGAACGTCTTTGATGGATCACCTCATCTTCACATCCAATGCATCCCTGAGCCCATTGCCCAGCAGGTTGAATGCCAATACCAGGAACATAATGGCCAACCCAGGCAAAATGGCCAGATATGCGGCATTGAGCACGATATAGCCATAATGGTCATTGATCATCACCCCCCAGGAAGGCATGGGCGGCTGCACCCCAAGCCCAAGAAAGCTTAGCCCCGCTTCCAAGAGGATGGCAGAAGCGAAGTTGGCGGCAGCGATTACCAGTACTGGGCCAAAAATATTGGGAAGTATGTGTCTTATTATGATCCGTGAACTTTTGAAACCCAGTGCCCGGCCCGCAGTGACGTAATCCAGTTCCCGCGCGGCGAGGATCTGCCCACGTACCATACGCGATACCTCCACCCACATAGTGAGGCCCACTGCAACAAATACCTGCCAAAACCCGCGCCCAAGCACCAAGGATACAGCCATCACCAGCAAAAACGTGGGGATGGCCCATACCACGTTCATCAACCAAAGGATCACGCTATCTGCCCAACCCCTGAAAAATCCTGCTACCGCACCAAGAAAGACCCCAATGATCAGCGATATGACTACTGAAATAAGGCCAACGGCAAAGGATATCCGGGTACCCAATAGCAGGCGGCTCAGCATGTCTCGCCCATATCTATCAGTGCCCAGCCAATAGGTGCGTTGTATGATTTTGACTTCTGCGGAAGGATACGTTTCTTCTTTGCCACCCCCAGCAGGGACCACAAATATGTTTGGCCCATCAGTACGGTATTGCTGGATGGGTTTTTCATCAAATGAAGATACCTGTCCCGAAAAGAGAAAAGAGATAGCATTGGACCTGGCGGGTTGTTCTTTTTTTTGGATTTGGAGGATGAGTGCCTTGCTCATGGGGGGCAGCAGTTCCAGTTCCAGGTTCTGGTTGTTGGCATTTGGGGTATGGTCGGGCAAAAACGCATATCCGCCCAGGCCGATGACCATGCAGATAAAGACAAAAATCAAGCTGAAAAAAGCGGTCCGGTTTTTTTTCAGCCGTTGCCAGGCATAGTAGGAGGGAGATTTGCCTTGTATTTCCTTCCCTTTTGCCATAGCATTAGCGGGTGTTGTGTGCCAATAGCCCGTCCTTGGTGATCAGGTAGCTATAGGCCCTCATGTTATCAGTATCATAAATAAAGCTGCGCACATGGGTGGAAAGTTTGGCATCCCATTTCATGGCCGATACGTATTTATGGGTAATGAGAAATTTAAGGCTGTCTGCCACAATGTTTTCAGGGTAGTGTACCTCTTCCAGTATCTTATCAAAAGGCTCGATAAAATATACCGCATTTAAAATATCAAATTCTATATCGCCCAGGTCTCGCATGTTCTATGATTAGTGATTGCTCCGTTTATTTCCAACATAACTCAATGGCATCTCTAAAAACCCACCATTTGCCTTCTCCAAATGGAGTTCGGACGCGTGAGCGTTCGAATGGCCTTTTTAAGGATGAGGTTTTTAGAGATGCCTACACATTATTTCACCTTCCGCCCCTTCCACTCGTACGTGCCAAAATTACCATAAATACCAATATACAGCACGTAGAAGATATATAGGAAAGCAGCAGGAATATATTGCGCCAAGAGGTTTTGCTGGCCGAAGAACCGGGTTATCTTATAGAGAAACGAAAATTCCGAAAGGGTTTTCATCCCGAAAGCCAGGCAAAAAACAACCAGGTACCCGGTATTGAAAAAACTTCCTGCCAGGCATATCAACAAACAAGCATGGAACAGGTAAGCCCCCACCAGGATGGCCGTGATGTTTTTGTTTTCATATTTCCGGCTCTTGCTCACCCAGCGTTTGCGCTGCTGTATGAATTGGGGCATGTTTGTAGCAGGCAGGGTCCAAGCTACGGCTTCGGTGTTTTTCAGGAACTGCACCTTGCCCGGCCAGCGTGCATGTATTTTGTGCATGAGGAATTCGTCATCACCGCTAGCTATATCGTCATTGCCAGTATAGCCGCCTACTTCATCAAAAGCCTCTTTTTTGAAAATCAGGTTGGCCCCGTTGCACATATTGGGCGATCCTTGGGCCATGGACGCAGCGCCGATCCCTACCAGACCTGAAAATTCCAAAGCCTGGACTTTTTCGAAGAAATTCTTGGGTTGCCGGAAGGCCACGGGTGCAGAAACCATAACGGGGGCGTTTATTTGGATGAAAGCATCTATGGCTGCCAGCCAATCTTTCCCACGCCTGCAGTCGGCATCGCTGGTTATGATCCAATCATGTTTGCTGTGGCCGATGCCAGCCGTCAGCCCCGCTTTTTTGAAGGAGTTCCGCTCATTGGTGGCCATTTCACCCATTTTCAACAAGCGAATGGTGTATTCGGGATGCTCCGCAATGATTTTTTCTACTTGGTTCACGGTCCCATCCTCCGAAAAATCATCAACTACAATAATTTCAAAATGTTCTTTGGGGAAACCTTGGCCTATGATATCCATCAGGCAGCCCTCGATATTGCTCTCTTCGTTGCGCGCAGGGACAAGGATTGAATAGGATTGCTTTGGCCCATTGGTTTTTGAATGATTAAAATAGGCAAGCATCAGCCATCCAACCCGAAAATATAGCATCAGGCAAGCATACAGCACTGCCAAAACAATGGTAATAAAGGAAATGAAATAGAACATCAGGCAGCCCTGAACCTTTTTTGCGTCCGTGCCAATCCCAATACTGCCGCCCCAACCATGGCAGGCAATAACAGGTTGATGAGCCATATCCCATAAGAAGCAGCCAACAAGGCAGTAACATTAGAGGAATGGCCCGCAAAAATGAAACCCGTTGCGGCACCGCGCACCATCAGTTCGGTGATGCCCGCAGTAGGATAGATGGTCTGTACCAGGTACATGAGGAAAATGAGGAGCATGGCTTCGATAAAAGGGATATGTATGCCAAAAAACACCATCAACAAATAAAACTGTACCGAGAATACAAAATATCGGAGCAAGGAATAAGCAAATATCCTTTCGAGCTCGGGCCGGTTGTACAGCCGATAGACTTTCAGGTATTTGCGCAGGGGGCGTGCCCATTTCCGTGCCGGGATCATGCCACGCAACGAGCGGATATTGAAGTAGAAAAACAGCGTGAACCCGATAAACAGGATTGCTGCCACCACTGAGGCGAAGCTGATAATGAAAGGGAAATGGAAGGTTTTCTCATAATAGATAAACCCAACCGTACCCATGATAAGCGTGACCACCAATTGCGCGATACTGCCCACAAAAGTGGCGAATATGCCGCGCACCCTTTTCCCATGCTCCAAAAACAGCACCCGGCCCATATATTCCCCTACCCGGTTGGGCATCACCAGGCTCACGGTAGTGCCAGAAAATATGGCTTTGAAGGAGGTGTAAAAACTGATGTCAGCCAGTTTTTTGATGAGGAATTGCCATTTCAATGCCTCAATGCCCCAGTTCACAAAAACCAATGTGATGCAGAAAGAAAGCAGCCATACCGAGGCTGGGTTTTGCAGAATGGAATGAGCCAATGCTATGATATCCGCAAATCGGGCGTTTCGGATGACATGGGCATAGAGATACCAACCTGAGAACAGTATAAAGCCCCACTTTATGATAAAAAGCGCGGTTTTTTGGGTAAAAATTTTGCCAAACCATTCCTTCCAACCCTGGTGTATGGTTGAAGAAGCAATACCGGTATTTTTGAAATCGTGGCCCATGTGGTACATAAGAGCATCAAAAATACGTACTTTGTTCCATAATGCCCGAAATAATGAACAACAGGCCATCCGGTAGGTTCCTGGTCACTGATCTGGTGCCCCCGGGTTGCATCGAAACATTGGAAGGGCTCGGGTTTGCGGTAAACCATATCGAGGACCTGAGCAACGAGCAACTGAAAGGCATGATTGGTGATTATACCGGGCTGGTGGTGCGCACCTCCCTCACCATGGATGCCGAAATGATAGACAGGGCGTTGCAATTGAAATATATCCTGCGGCCGGGTTCGGGGCTTGACAATGTGGATGTGGAATATGCCCAGAGCAAGGGCATTCTCATTTTCAACTCGCCCGAAGCAAACAGTGATGCCGTTGCCGAACATGCCCTCGGGTTGCTATTGGGGCTTATGCGATTTATCCCCCGTGCCAATGAACAGGTCAAGAATGGGTTATGGATCAGGAAACCCAACACGGGTACCTTGCTGAAAGGCAAAACCGTAGCCATTATTGGGTATGGTAATACGGGAACCGCCATGGCCAAAAAACTTCGTGGCTTTGAAACAAACCTGTTGGTGTATGACAAATACAAAAAAGGTTTTGGGGATGGATACGTGAAAGAGTCGGATATGGAAACCATCTTTGAACAGGCTGATGTGCTGAGCTTGCATATACCCCTTACCACTGAGAGTAAAAGACTGATAAATACCGATTTTATCTCCAGGTTCCAAAAGCCATTTTATTTGATAAATACCTCCCGAGGCAAAATCGTGGACCTAAAAGCAGTGATCCAAGCATTGCATTCGGGCCGCCTCATGGGTGCAGGGCTGGATGTATTGGAGCACGAAAAACTGTCTGAATATGAAGAAGCGGACCAAGCTATCCTGAATGACTTATATGCCTCTGGCAATGTAATCATTACCCCACATATTGCCGGGTGGACCCATGAATCGCGTGATAATATTTTTTATTTGGTGCTGGAGAAGTTCAGGACGTACTTTTTTGGGATGGAATGATGGCTAATACTATCCGAATTTTTCTGTTTCGGGG
>Ga0206962_1302_pt1 | contig 11982 bp, 10 predicted proteins | sample Alteio_BWOrgHeat_27_FD_153241 | JGI IMG/M metagenome (GOLD analysis project Ga0206962, IMG submission 153241) | Enriched cells from forest soil in Barre Woods Harvard Forest LTER site, Petersham, Massachusetts, United States -... | ecosystem: Environmental > Terrestrial > Soil > Temperate forest >...
AGTCGAACCTGCCGTCTATGGACGCCCCGGCTGGACGCGCCATACGCCAATGGAACGCCAGTGGGGAGGGAGCGAGAACGCCACTCCGGATCTGTGGCTGACCGATATCTGGGCTGGCCGGCAGCGCAATGTTCCTGAAATTTGGCGCTCGCCCAATTATCCGGGCCAATGGGCTTCGACGCAGCTGATGGCCTATTACAACTCGGCCGGCGGTCTTTACCTCGCGTGCGACGACGCAACAGGCTTGCCGAAGTTTATCGACCGCGTCATGGAAGACGATGGCGTCACGATGGGGCTGGCGCATTATCCCGGCACGCAGGGGCCCGGAGAGACAAACCTGCCCTACAACGTGGTCGTTGGCACTTTCCACGGCGATTGGTATGCGGCGGCAGAAATCTACCGGGATTGGGCACACAAGCAGCCATTCTGCGGCACGAGGCTTGCTGACCGAAAGGACCGTCCGAAGTGGATTACCAATTCGGCTGTTGGCGTCGCGTTCCCGATGCGCGGCCAGGCAGACTGGGACGGGCCATCGCTGGTCAACGAAGACTACACCCCCGCAACAAATGCTTTGCCTTACCTGGAGAAGCTTGCCGCAGCCCTCGAAAGTCCCCTGATGCCGTTCGTTTACAACTGGGAACATCCTGGCCCGTGGGTGCAACCCGATGCCTTTCCGCCAGCTGGTGGAGAAGAGGCCATGCGTGAATTCATGGCCAAATCAAAGGAGAAAGGCTGGTCGCCGTTCCTCTATGGGGATAGCCTCTGCTGGGTAACGTGGCAGGGGAATAGCGGCTATGACGGAATGCCCTATTTCCGGTCTCACGGCGGAGAGGCCGCTGTCGCCCGCAGGTGGGATGGGGCATTCATCGAAGATGTGTGGCCATGGCGAAAGAACTACTGGGCCTGCGGCGGAACCGAAAAGGGCCGCCAGCTGATTCTGTAAATGACGCTAAAGATGGCTGAACTTGGGCCCAGTGTCGTCCAGCAGTTTGACCAGGGGCCTGGACCTGTAGCCTGTTATGCCACCAACCACAATCATCCGCCGGTACCGGGTCCGTGGATGACCGAAGGCTTCAGGAGCCTGGTCAAAGCACATGCAGAAATTGCTCGGTCGGTGAATCCCTCGGTCGCGATTTCCTGTGAAGGAGCTCCGCCTGAGATCTATCTAAAGGACTTTCAAATCTGGGATGGCCGCATGCAGACGTGCCCTCTGTACTCGTTCCTGTATCACGAGTTCTGCAACGGCCATGAGGGGTTCTTCGGGAATCGGGTCAATGACGAGGCTCTGCGGCTTTCCGTGGGGAGGGCCATTGTCTCCGGCTACATGCTCAACTTCACTCTGCGGGACAAGGGATTGATTGAGTATGACTGGGATCAGGCATGGACACGCGCGATCCCGGATCAGGCCGCAATTCTTGACTGGGCTAAGAGAACGAATCATTTCCGGGCAGGAATCGCGCAGGACTACCTGGTCTATGGGCGGATGTTGCGGCCATGGACTGTGGGCAATGTAACAACGCGCGATTTCGGCTGGGGCAAGGAGGCTCTGGTGCAGTCCTCCACCTGGCAGGCAGCCGATGGGCGGATCGGCATTGTGTTGGCGAACTGCGCCGACCAGGGCGAATCTCCGCACGTGGAGTTGCAAGGGCAGGGAACAAGGGCAGTGGCTCTCAATATCGACGGCGAACCAAGCCAGCGGAACGTGCAACTCCCCAGCGTGATCGACCTCGACATGCAGCCCCGGTCTCTCGCCTTGATCGAGGTGAAATAATCCACTCGCATGGTCTACGCCGCAGACGTCGCGTTGCGGCCCTCTCGATTGCAACCGAAGAGCCCGCAACAGACGAACAACTGTTCGCAGCCGCGGGCGAAATCGCCGCCGCGGCTCCAGTCGATATTCTTGATTTCATTGGTGGCGGAGGGCAGGATCGAACTGCCGACCTACGGGTTATGAATCCGTCGCTCTAACCATCTGAGCTACTCCGCCAGGAAGGGAAAGGAATTACGGGCGCAGAATAGCGCTGCTTTGATGATACTTGTCCGTCGGAAGGCAGGTCAAACTCAGCGGGGCGGCGAGGGGGTATCCTGCAGAACGCTTAGCGGTGCTGTCTACGCCATTCTGCAACGAGATGTTGAGCTGCGGTGGCCCAATTCTGGTACTGGAATTGGAATCCGGCTTTCAGCAGCTTACTTGGCACGACGTATCGGCTTTTGAGCACGAGCTCAGACTCGGTTCGCATGAAGAAGCAGCCGATTTCGAGCATCCACGCTGGCGCGGGAAGTCCGATGGGAACGCCCCAGGCATGGCGTAGCTCTTGCATGAATTCGCGATTGGGAAGCGGATGAGGTGAGGCGACATTGACCACGCCATCGAGCGATTCTTCAGCGATGAGGAACTCTACAGCGCGGACGAAATCCGTTCCATGAACCCATGAAACCATCTGCCGCCCATCGCCGTTTGTGCCTCCGAGGCCGCTCCGGACCAGCCGTGACAGCACTTCAAAGACGCCGCCCTTATCGGCGCTGAAGGTGACGGCGCTACGCATGGCGATTTTGCGAGTGCGCGGCGTAGGAGTCGCGAAGAAGGTTGCCTCCCAGTCTTTTGCGACGCGAATGGAGAAGTTCCAGGTATCAGGCGCCCCCGGCTCATCGCCTCCGAGTTCGCCGGTGGCTTCATCCATCGCACGATTAAGGGAGTGGCAATAGATCGTCGCGGTACTTGCGTTCAGCCAGATGCCTGGTGGATGTGCCAGCGAGGCAATGACTTCGTTCAACAGGCGAGTGGATTCGATCCGTGAATCGTAGATTTCGCGTCGATTTGCCGGCCCATAGCGGCAGTTCACGCTTCGCCCAGTTAGGTTAATGCAGACGTCGCTGGCTTCGAGCGCTTTGATCCAAGGTCCCTCGGACTTGCCGTCCCATGGAATGACTTCCCATAGTGCAGGGGTCGGATTACGGCTGAGAACGGTAATGTCGTACCCCTTTGCCTGGAAGTGGCGCGCCAGCAGGGTGCCAACCCGCCCACTGCCGCCCGGAATTACGATTCGAAGCCGGGCGCTCTTCATTGAGCAGCCTCTGCCGCTTTGGGAGCGTCTCCGTAGACGGTATCGAGCAGATCAGCGGCAAGGCGGTGGCCGGGAGCGAAGAGCGGCAGGTTGGCAAATCGCAGCGCGAGCAGCATCATCTGTAGGGACTTGTCGAGGAGCACGGCTGTTCTCCGCTGCTGGGGCGAATCGTCATAGAGCCAATACAGAATGACGCCCATCTGGTAGAGCCAGAGCAGTTGAGGCAGATAAGGCTTGATGCGGCGAGGCAGCTTGACCGCAGAGTCCTCTACGGCGCGCTCAAAGTGAGCGATATCCTGCTCGCGGATGCTTGCCGTATTCGAGCTGAACGGCGAGAGTGGGTGATGTGGATCGATATGCGCGGATAGTGCTCCCATGAGGCTGCGGTTTGGACTGAAGTACTCGAGTTTATGGACGACGATGCCGCGCAGCCGGGCCTCGAGCGTCTTGCTTTTCGCCAGCATCTCCGTTGTTGCCGGTCCAATCTCGCTCTGGGCGCGCTCGTAAAATGCCATGACGATTGCGTCCTTGGAGTCGAAATAGTAGTAGGCCGCGCCCACCGCGACTTCAGCCCTCACAGCGATTTCCCGCATCGTCGCCGAGTCGAAGCCACGTTCGCGAAATATTGCCAGCGCGGCTTCGAGAATGCGTGCCCTGGTTTCTTCGGACTTCTTCGGTGCAGCCTTCTTCAGCGTGGACTTCGTTATTGAAGCGTTCATGTTCGAGCCTCTCATGCCAACATAGAATCGCGATTGGACGTGGAGCGACGGACCGTTGAGACCAGGCGGCTGACAATGAAAATATGCAGGAAGTGCATCACGCCCAGAACCCAACACAGAAATCCAATCTGGACGCATCCGACCTGGGGAATGATTGCCGGGGTGCTGAAAAGCGATTGACCCCAGGTCTCCGTGATGACAAGGTATCCGAACATGCAAAGGAAATACCCAATGCCGATCGACCGGTTGACGGAGTTCGCCAATTCCGGATTGGCAGACAACATATCTGATAGCAAAATGCGTCCCGTCCGATGCATCCACCACGCCGCACAGAAGATGAGCGCGATTTTGATCAGCAGGTAGGTCAATTGATAGGTAAAGATATTCATTCTCTTCTCCTTCGTCGCTATTTTGAACATGTTCAATTATGAGCATACGCCGAATTCTCTCGTTGTCCAGCGATTTTTGAACATGTTCATAAATAATTTCGTTGCAAAAGCACGCCCAGCCTCTGGCCGTTTACACTTGTCCCCTATGAGCGAGCAGTCTTCCAGCAAATTAAGGATCCTAGGCGTCATCCCGGCGCGTCTTAGTTCGACACGTCTGGTCCGCAAAGTGCTGCTGGAGATTGTGGGCAGGCCGATGATCGAATGGGTCTGGCGCGCCGCTGTCGAGAGCGGCCGGATCGACGAGGTTGTGGTTGCTACAGATTCTGTGGAGGTCGAGTCAGCATGCAATTTGCGGGGAATTCCCGTAATCATGACTTCGCCGGAGTGCGCCAGCGGCAGCGACCGCGTATGGGAAGTGGCGCGAAAAATGCCAGCCGATATCTACGTCAACATCCAGGGCGACGAGCCTCTGCTGACCCCCGAGCATTTCGCGCCGCTGCTTGCGCTATTCGCCCGTCCCGAAGTTGATGTGGCTACCCTCGCGGTGCGGTGTCCGGCGACTGATATTTCCAACCCGAATGCGGTTAAGGTCGTCACTGCGGCTGACGATCGCGCCCTTTACTTTTCACGAGCCACGATCCCATTTGACCGGGACGGGGTGGGTTTCGCCGGATACCGTAAACACCTGGGGATTTACGCGTATCGCAAAGCGGCTTTGGAACAATTTGCGGCGCTGCCTCCCTCGTGGATCGAGACGGTTGAGCGCCTCGAACAACTGCGGCTCCTCGACAACGGAATCGATATATACGTTGCAAATGCTCCCGGCGATACCATCGGCGTCGACACAGAAGAAGATCTGCGGCGCGTCGAAGAGATCCTCCGTAGCCGTGCAGGTAGCGCTAGGCCATAAGCGGAGTGAAATGAAGAATCAGTCCTTGATCTTCGGGCAGAACTTCAACCGAGATTCCGGTCAAATCAGTTACCAGGTAGTGAGCCGCAGCGAGTTCCTCGATCGAGTGGGAAAAGGTGGTTCCTACTACAGTGCATCCAGCTTCTCGCCCGGCCTTGGTTCCTGAAGCCGAATCTTCCAAGACAACGCAGTCGGCTGGATCGATTCCAAGAATCCCGGCTCCCTTGAGATACGGTTCGGGGTGCGGCTTGCCAAAGGTGACCCGGTCGGCGGTGACAATGTGCTCGGGAACGGTGATTCCTGCGGTCGCCATGCGAATGCGAGCCAGCCTCTGGGTCGCCGATGTCACCACGGTCCAGCGCTGCGGAGGAAGGGCTGCCAGCAGTTCACGAACCCCGGGAAGCACTGCCAGACCTTCGTTATCAGCTACTTCAAGGTCTTCGATGTATTTGAGCTCAGCCTCGTCGTCAAGATCGGGACGAAGCTTGCGAACTGTTTCAATTGCCCGGCAACCATGCGCTGTGTGAATGGCGATGGCAGGGTCTACGCCGCGCGAAACGGCCCACGTGTGCCAGCTTCGCTCCACGGATCCCAAGGAGGAAATAAGGATTCCGTCCATGTCGAAGAGCACGCCACGGCAACGCATGGTGACTGGCTTCGCAACGTCAGAAATCGCAGGGGAGGGAGAGGAAGGCGCCATCATACTCCCATTTTATCCCGGCAATGTTTGGCTCATTTTATAGGGTGGCTGGGCGTTGGCCCCGCAACTGCCGCTAGCCTCGCTGTAGATGGTGCGACGGTCAACTTCGCTGGGCCACCGAAGGGTATCGTTCCCGCAACGGAGCTACTGCGTCTGCCGGAGATCAATGCGTTTTCTCCGAGCTCCAGCTTTCCTGCCCGAATGGCCGCGCTTCCGGTCCAGTGGTCGAAGTGGACTGGTTCCTCTGCAGGCCCGATCGGGGCGATGCCGTGTGGCCAGTTGAATCGCAGATCCCCTGTTGCCGATGCCGCGAGCGCCTCACTTGTGAGTCCGGATAGCTGAATGGCGCCACTGCCGCTCACCGGGCCCCCACTCCATGTACCGCCCAGCAGCTCGCCCGCTTCGGCCGCCTGCACTCCGGCAAAGGCGCCCTCGAATGAATATGCCGGCTTGTCGGCCGCCCACGCGAAGTGGCCTTTCCCCGTCGCCGTGCCACCAAGGGCGGAAGTCTGCCAGTTCAGGATTACGACGTCGTTCTCGAATATCTGCAGTTGAGCAGAAGGGTTGGACAAAGTGGTTGGCCCCAGGGTCAGGGTATCTGCCTGGACGTTGACTATCAGGCGAGGCCATTTCGGCTGATCCGAAGAGCGCATACGGTCCATGAGCGGTGAAAGCAGCGACTTGCGGCGCGGAGTTTCCAGCATCGCAGCCTGTACAGCGGCCGCGTCTATCGATCCAAAGTGAAGCTGAATCTCAGGACCACAATCGCCTGACTTACAGGCCAGCGCCGCCTTGACGACCGCCGAGCCTTTGATACCATCTGCTGGGCCGCCATAGGAGAAGTCTGAGGCCAGGGAGATGGCGGTTCCTGAAACTGTCAGTGTTCCCTGCGGCACATCGACAGGCTGGACCAGGAATGCAGGCTTCCACTGCGCTCGGCGCAGATGGAGCGTGCCCGAAAACGAATCGGAATCCGGGGAAGGATCGTAGGCTACCGCTCCTGAAGCAGTTTGCGGCGGGGAATTCACTGGGGGCGAATTCTGCTGAAAAGCACCGAGCGCGTCAGACGGAATCCATGGCCCGGCTGCCTTGAGATCAAAGTCCGTGGTTCCGATCGTAAAGCTATCGAAAGTATCGAGGCGGCCCAATCCAAACGCGTAAGCCAGATCGCGAAGCTTTGCGATGCCCACGGTTCCGCTCAGCGCGGCGTTGTACCCTTTTGAATCGAGGTCCACCTGCACACTGGCCGTCTGCCCACCCTGGGCCGGCGAGGATGTTTGCGAAGAGGCCGATCGGGCCGTACGTGGCGAACGGGCGCGTGACGGTCGTGAATCAGTGTGGCCGGATTCAGGCGAAGTCGCCCCGGATGTTGCGGACGGAGGTCCCTGCGCTGGAGGCGCGGGTCCCAGGGGTATTGCGAAGCGAGCCTCAAGCCCGTTAGCCAATGCGTTGGCGGATGGTTCCACGTCTGCGCCGTTACGGGAAAGTGTCGTCGAGACGGAGTACAAGGTTATCTTAGGAATCGAAAGTGGCTCCTTCAGCCCGCCACCCTTCAATACAACTCCTTCGACGATCAATTCCCCGGTGAGATCGGTTACCACTGCTAGCCTGTTTCCCACGAGACTGCCGGATTTGGTTCGGGCAAGAGTTCGCGCCTTCTTTGAATTTCGCTCGATTCCTGTTTGCTGGCCGCCTTTATAAATTAGGCTGCCGTTGACGGTGCCGGCCGCGGAAATCCCGGGTGCGAGGCCCCTGCGCACGGTGCGCAGCAAATCCAGACCGGCCTGGATCGGGACCTGATGTACTTCCAGCGTCGCCTCGGGTTGACCGGAACTGCCTGGCAGGTCTGCTTTCAGATGGAGCTGCCCATCGCCGATCTTGGTGTTGCAGCCAAGATCATGGATGGCGTTCTGTGATCTCCGATAGATCAGGGCGCAATTCGCGTCAAAATCAAGCGAAGTCCGCGGAGCAAATTCCTCGCGCCGCACGCCGGTAGCCCGCAATCGTGCCTTGGTCGCGGCTGCGTCGGGCGTGCCATGCACGTGGATATCGACGGTCACGTCGCCTCGCCATCCGGCATCCGATCCAAAGATGAGGCGCGAAAGCTGGCCGAGCTGCGCCTGTCGCCACTCGACGTCGAGATTCAGCGGCATCTGACGTAGCGAGGATCCGGTTTGGATCGTGGCGTCCATGCGAACATCGCCGGTGTCGGCCAGGCTCATTTCCATATCTGTGCGGACAGGCTGGCCGCTCAGCCGCACACGCCATGATCCCGGCGCATTCTGCGAAAGAGAAAAATCTGTGTCGACGACAGAGAATGGCGTCTTTTCCGGACCGTTCTTGAAGTTCACTCGAGAATTAGTCGCGTCCAGATAGGGCAGCCGTGCCGATGGGTGAAGAACTGGTTTACTGGAGACGGGTGGTGCGCTTTCACCCGATGCGGTTGGAGGCGCAGGTACCCCGCTCGGCTCTCCCAGAAGCCAGGATTCCAGGTTCCAGCGGCCCTGCTCGTTCCGAACCAGATTCAGGCTCGCCTCATCGACACCGATGCGATCGATCTGCAGCCTGCCCCGCCACAGGGAGAATATTCCCACGGAAGCCACGACGGTTCGCGCCGAGAGGATCGGCTCCGCGCCGAAATTGGGATCCTCATTTACCGACAGGTCGTGCAGCACGAATCCAGGCCGCGGCAGCAGGCGAAGTTCCACGCTCGAGATGCGAACCGGCCTACCGAGGGAACGGGCCATAAGCGCAGTTATCTGGCGCTGGTAACGACCGATGTTGATCAGTGGCGGCAGCACAACAGCCGCACCTAACAATGCGGCGAGCAAGCCCGTAAAGATGAGCCGGCGTTTCCACCGGCCCTCTGTGGCTGTGCCAACGCTGTCAGTCGCTTCACGGCTGGAATCAGTCGAAGACAACCCGTTTGTCCCGGCCTCTTCCATCATGGCTAAGTCACCGGATGCAGAGTGCGTTTCCATCGTGTATCGGAGAAGAAATGCACCACTACATGGGTCATCCACGCGATCTGATCGGAGAAGGACGTCTTGTACATCTGATCCTCGGGAGTCTTAAAGGACCAGTAGTTGAAGAGCGGGCGCCCGACGATATTAGCACGAGGCACAAATCCCCAAAATCGCGAGTCCAGGCTCATGTGGCGGTGGTCGCCCATCATGAAATACATGCCCTCCGGCACGACGAGATCATTGTCCTGAAGGTGGTTCGGTAGATCAACCGCCCATTCAGAGGTCACACCGTTGACCTCTGAGGTCGGAACAGAAGGAAAGTCGTCGATGTAGGAGGAGTAATAGTCCTCCGGCCATAGCTTGGCCTGGGGCTCGCTCTGGGCCACCCCGTTGAGGATCACTACCCCGTTCCGCAAGTGAAAGTGATCTCCGGGCACGCCGATGAGCCGCTTTACGAGAAACATGTCCGGCTCTCCTGGCTTGAGAAACACGACGATATCGCCGCGTTGGGGCTCGCGATAGTGAACCAGCGGCATCCATTTAGCGCTCGGGGCAAGCGTGATGCGATCGACGACAAGATGATCTCCGACCAGCAGGGTCTTCTCCATTGAGCCTGATGGAATCAAGAAATTCTGGGCGAGAAATGTCAGGATGAACAGGCCGATGACGAGTACGGAACAAATGCTGGCCAGCGCTTCAAACGGAGTTTCTTCGACCTGTTCTTTCGTGTGCGCTCCCGATTCTTCTTTGACCTTCGCATCCGTCGTCACTGTTTCGATAGAGGCGGGAACAGGTCTCTCCACTACAAGCTTGTCTTCCTTGGCCATGATCCTCTTGTTCTGGTTTCTGCCGTGTTTGATGCACGCGCGCCTAATGTACTACGTGAAAGATCCGCTTCCAGCGCGCAAAGCCCTTCAAATACGCCCCAAATTCGCTTTCGTGCCCAAGTCTATCATCCGAGGCTTGTTGAAGATCGGTCCGCGATGGCCTTCTCAGAGAGAAGTAGATCACCAACGGATGAGCGATGATCTGATCGCCAGCCACAAAGCCCCAATAGCGGGAATCACGGCTGTGATTGCGGTTATCTCCGAGCATAAAATATTGGCCGGCCGGGATCACCAGCTCGCCATTCTTCGTCGACTCCTGCAGCTGCTTCCACCAGCCAGGCTCGACGCCGGGATCGCTATATACGCGGGTCGGGAAATGATCGAGGTAGGGGTTGTCCACAGTGGGTTCGAACGCGGCGTACGGCTCGCTCAGAGGCTGGTCGTTGATCAGCACCCGTCCGTTGTCGATTCGCAGCCGGTCGCCCGGGAGGCCAATGACCCGTTTGACCAAAAGCTCCTTTGGATTCAGCGGCGAACGGAAGGTGACAATCTCTCCCCGCTCCACTGCCCTGTACGGCAGAACCTTACGCCAGATTCCCGGAGGTGCCAGTGCTGAACGATTCATTAGCAGAAAATCGCCGACCAGCAGCGTGCGCTCCATGCTTTCTGAAGGGATGACCATAGGCTGGGCCAGAAAGGTGAGCACGAAGAGAGCCACGATGATCGTTCGCATCAGCGACGAGACAGCTTCCGGCACTCCATGCACCGGATGATCGGCAGCAGATACAGTCCGGCCGACATCGTTCGACGCTGCTGCTAGCACAGGTCCCGGATTCTGGCCGAGGTTCACCTGAGCCTGGTTTCCGGACATCGCGACACTCCCACCGAGAAGCTCTCCACTCTCGGGAGCCCGCTCAAATTCTGCCGGAAGCGTTGGTGTTCTGGTCATACTTCCGCAGGCTCCTCCGGCATGGCTTGTCCAGCCAGCAGCGCAAGGCCACGGCGGGCCGCCTCCTGCTCTGCCTTCTTCTTCGTGCTTCCCGTGCCTCTAGCCAGCGAATCGCTCAGCTTCCCATCGGTTGCTCTAAGGCGAAGTTCCACTCGAAAGCGCTTGCGATGGTCCGGACCGCTTTCGCTCTCGACCAGGTACACCGGCACTCCAGCCCGCGTTGCCTGCAGATGTTCCTGCAGGGCCGATTTATGGTCGCCCAACGGTGCTCCCGATCGAAGCTCGCGGGCGAGGTCGTCAGCTGCCGAACCCAGAATGTGATTTCGGGCAAAGCGGCGAACGGGTTCCAGACCGCCCTCAGACTTCTTTTGAGCTGCAGCGTCGAGATACATCGCTGCGATCACCGCCTCCATAGCATTGGCCAGAATCGCCAGCTTCTTGCGTCCCCCGGAACGTTCTTCCCCTCGCCCGAGGCGCAGATGTTCTCCCAGTCCGATTGCCGAAGCGACGTCAGCCATGTGACGCCGGCTCACCAATTGTGCGCGGAGCCGCGTCAATTCTCCCTCCTGCCAGTCAGGATGGCTCTTGAAGAGAGCGTCAGCGACAACCAGACCCAACACTGCATCTCCCAGGAATTCCAGGCGCTCGTTATCGGCGCGTTCCGCTTCCGCAGTCCCTCCATTCGCCTCCGCGGGCGCTTCATAGGCTTGGGAGCGATGAGTAAGCGCTTGAATCAGTAATTCCGGTTGGGTGAAGGAGTGACCGAGTGCCGCTTCCAGCGCTGCCAGCTCCCCGGATTGAACGCTCAGCGCCTTTTGCATGTTCTTAATGTTAGACGCAAATTAAAATCGGCCGAAATCCGGCAGCATATTCCGGCGCCTACTTCGGCGTCGAAATCTTAGGGGGAACGGGCGCGTTTGGCTGTTCAGTGACTGGCGGCGTCTTGGCGGCTCCCGGCGCCGTATCGGAGTCATCTGAATCGTCCGAGTCTACCTCACAGGCGTGGCCCCGGACTGCATAGGCCACCTTGACGCCGCGTTCAGCCGCCAGCCGAGTGTCCTGCTGCCCATCTCGTACGGCCAGAGCTTCCTTGTATTCCCCGAGAGCCTGATCCCGTTTGCAATCGAGGTCCAGAATGCGGCCCAGGTAGATATGTGACCACGCCTGGATACGTGTCTCTTTGGCTGTAGCCGCAGCCTTCTGGAAACCCGCGATCGCCTCGTCAGGATGTCCTGTCAGGATGGCTGTGCGGGCCAGGATGAAGTTGGCGCGTCCAACTTCCGCTAGTTCCGTCGAAGTTGCCGAAGCCTCTCCGCCTGCCGGACCTTTCTCATCTTTTGCTGCGCGGGCCAGCGCTTGGCGAGCCATCGCGGATGCGCTCGCATAATCTCCCGCAGCGAGCCGAGCTTCCGCCAGATCGAGGCCGGTGAGTTTGCGCGGAGCCGAACGGCGCAACA
>Ga0206962_1191_pt1 | contig 11919 bp, 11 predicted proteins | sample Alteio_BWOrgHeat_27_FD_153241 | JGI IMG/M metagenome (GOLD analysis project Ga0206962, IMG submission 153241) | Enriched cells from forest soil in Barre Woods Harvard Forest LTER site, Petersham, Massachusetts, United States -... | ecosystem: Environmental > Terrestrial > Soil > Temperate forest >...
AGCTTGAACTGGTAAAGAGCGGAAACCGCCAGCCGGTCCCGGTGACGACGCGCTATTACAGCCGCTGGCAAAAGAAATTCATCTTCACCGAGACCGATGACGCGGCGCGCCTTGAATATCTGTTGCTCAAGGTCTATTGGCTCTCTGGCGTGCTCGGAGGAAATCAGCCTGTTTGGATCGCCGACCCACGCGATGCTCAATACCTCAATTCAACAGAGAACGACCTGCTTCGCATGGCCGCCGACGAGGCCGGCCAGGGACTGCTGGTGCTCTCGGGCGAATATGCGACTCCTACGCCGCTTTTGCTAGGCCGCGCCGATGAATTCCGCGCTCGCATGGACAAGGCCCTGGCAAACACCAAGCCAACTTTCAACGAAGAGATGCGCGCCGGTCACGCCAATATGTAGATGGAAGTATTTATGACTTGCGTGGGAGCGTTATTGAACTAACCCTGGCCTTCACGCGCTTTGTCACACTTTGTTAGGGCAACGGATGCATGCCGTTCGATAATTCTCCAGTGAGCATTGGCGTTCTGAAACGTCTTCGTTGACTGGGAGGCAGTATGCAGCACGTATGGCCTGACCTTCGCTATGCCTTGAGGCAATTGCGCAAGTCCCCTGGATTTACCGCCACAGTGGTTTTGACACTCGCGCTTGGTATGGGCGCAACCACGGCTATCTCCAGTGCGGTTTATGGGCTCTTGCTTAAGTCGCTTCCGTTTCCGGATGCGGACCGAATCGTGAGTGTCGCCGAGACGCACCCGAAGATTCCAGGCGGGATCGAGGCGACTTATCCGGATTATGAGGATTGGCGTACGCAACAGCGTGCCTTCACAGAGATCGGCGCGTATTCCACGATAAATCCGACGATGGCTTCGCTGGTCGTGGATGGGCGCCCGGAGTCTGTGCATCGCGTACTGGCGTCGGGAAATTTCTTTTCGCTTCTTGGCGTATCCGCACAGATCGGCAGAACGATCTCCGCGCGCGATGATGTTCAGGGTAGCGACCACGTCGCGGTACTGAGCGCCGCTGCGTGGCAGAGGTATTTCGGCGGAGATCGGGGAGTGGTAGGCCGCAGCGTGGACCTCGACGGCGCGAACTTCACCGTGATTGGCGTGTTGCCTCCGCGTGCTTCATTTCCGGCCGAGGGCGAAGTGTGGCTTCCATTGTCATTGTTGGATCAGCCGACGCGAGTCTCGCGCGTGTGGCACTCGGTCAAGGTGCTGGGCAGACTGCGCGGTGGCGTCGGAATGCCTGAGTCGAGAACCGAAATGCAGGCGATTGCCGCACGGCTGGCCGCGGCTTATCCCGCAACGAATCGCAGCGTGGGAGTGGTGGTTTCGCCGCTGCGGGATCAATTGGTGGGGACGCTCCGGCCTGCAATGCTGAGCCTTCTGGGAGCGGTGGTGCTGGTGCTGCTGATTGCCTGCGCGAACGTTGCCAATTTGTTTCTGGTGCGGGCTACGTCAAATCGTCGTGAGGCAGCGGTCCGCCTGGCGCTCGGTGCCGACCGGAGCAGGATTTTCTCACAATTTTTCGCTCTGGCACTGCTTCTTAGCCTGGCAGGAGGAGCGCTTGGGTTGGCATTAGCGGCCGCCACGCTACCGCTGCTGCGGCTTGCGCTGGCTCACACAGCAGGCCTGGATGCATCGATGATTGAGTCGGTAAGCCTGAACCTGACTGTGCTTCTTGTTGCGCTTGGTGTGTGCACGCTTACGGCTTTCCTGTTTGCCGTGTTGCCCGGAATGCGGGGATCATTCGGCGGAGCCAAGGTCAACCTGGTCGAAGATCTGCGGCCCGGGGACAGAGGGAGCACCGGCGGACATCGCTGGGGCCATGGAACGCTCATTGCCGGGGAAATAGCCATTGCCGTTGTGGTGGTTTTTCTGGGCAGCCTGGTGATGCGAAGTTATCAGAAGCTGCTGGCGGTCGACCCGGGCTTCCGAACGGATCATTTGTTGAGCGCGGAGATTTCTCTGCCTCAGCCGAGATACACCGACTCCAGCGAAACGACGGCCCATTTCTATCAGCAGCTTCTTGCAAAGCTCTCGGACTCGCCTGGAGTTATCTCGGCCGGTACGACGACGCAGACTCCGCTCATGCCTTCGCAGGTGATGACCCGGTTTCTTATTGAAGGCGCGCCGCCAGCTACCCCTGGCGCCTTTCCAGTAGCGCAGATTCGCTTTGTCAGCGCAGAGTACTTCAGGACAATGGGGCTGGCCGTGCAGGAAGGCAGATTATTCAATCAGAAAGACATTAAAGACCAGGCGAGCTACGCGATCGTGAATGCTGCCTTCGCCCGAAAATATCTTGCCGGAAGGCAGGCAGAAGAAGCGAAGATTCTGCTGGGAGTCTTGAGCCCTCAACCGCAAAAATTTCCAGTAATCGGAGTCGTTGCGAACGCTCATGATCTGGGTGTTGGCTCGGATCCGCAGCCGGAAATGTATTTGCCAGGCTTTGGGTTGCATGCCGTGCTGCTGGTGCGGTCTGCGATCGATCCTGAGAGCCTCGTCCCGATCGTCAGGAACGCTGTACATGGCATTGATCCGAACCAGCCCACCTACCACGTGCAGACCGCCCAGGTGATCCTGGACGATACGCTGGCTCGGCAGCGTATGACTGCAACGCTGCTGAGCATCTTTGCAGGCGTGGCTGTAGCGCTCACAGCGATAGGAATCTACGGTGTGCTGTCGTATTCCGTTGCACAGAGCAGACGGGAAATCGGCGTCAGAATGGCGCTTGGAGCAAACCGCGCGGATATTCTCAAGCTCATGCTTGGCCAGACTGGTGGATTTGCCGCTGGAGGCTTTGTTGCAGGCCTTGCCGCGGCAATCGCAGGCGCGCGTCTGATGAACGGATTGCTGTTCAATACCAGTACAGTTGATCCACTATCGATAGCCATTGCGATCAGCGGCCTCGCTTTGATTGCCGGGCTGGCGGTAACTGTGCCGGCCCGACGCGCGGCCACGGTCAATCCGACGGAGGCGCTACGCTCGGAGTAACTTAGCCCAGCTGCTGGCCGCAGCCCGCGCAGTAACGCGCTCCCACCGGATTGGTCCGCTGGCAATTCGCACAGGCGATCAGAACAGTCTCTGCGGACGCGGCCATCGTGGCAGGGACAGTCGTGATCGAAACCTGAGCCGGCTGAGCGTAGCCAGGGGCTACCCAGCCCGGAGACCCGACATATCCTGGGATTCCGATCCCCAGCGACGCTGCCAGGGCTGCTGCCTGCACGGCGTTATACATGCGCACGCGGCCCGGCATGAAGAAGCACTCAATTACGCCCAGGATGGCCGTGATTCCCGTCCAGCAGAAGCAGCAGTACAGAATTCCAAGACCGTTCCGACCGAGGTAAAAGTGGTGAATGCCGAAGCATCCCAGAAAAAGTGCCAGCAGCACGCCGACTACTTCATCACGACGGACGGCCTCATACTGCTGTTGAAAGACTGCCTGCGGATTTGGATAACCATACGGCGCTGCGCTCATTGGTGTGCTCCTGTTACCTGCTCTTTCTACATACGTTCGAGTGAGTCCGCAAGTTCATTTTCGGGCGCCGTTCGGCGAGTGCACATTTGAGCAAATCCACTTTGGTTTTCCTGTTCCTGAGTGCCAGAATATTCCGTCTGTCGTTCGTCTTCGAATGAATCTGGTACAACATCTGAAGAAAGCGTACGCGATATCCCCCTTCAGGGCTGTCCAATGAAGCACCTATTCCTAGTTGGCCTCTGCGTTACGATCCTCACAAGCCGCGCCATGGCGCAGCAGCCAGTGTCATTCCCGCTGCTGGATCACTCGACACAAATCCAAGGGGATCTGTACGGCCATGGAGCACGTGGCGTGGTCCTCGCTCACGGCGGACGCTTCAACAAAGAGAGCTGGAAGGTGCAAGCGAAAGCCCTTGCAGATGCTGGCTTTCTGGTACTTGCCGTCCAATTTCGCGGAGACCGCCCCAACCCGGATGGATCGCCGGGTTCCTTCGGCTCCGACGCCGACAATGCGGCGGACGTGCTCGCGGCGGTCGCTTATCTGCACCGGTCCGGAGCGAAGAGCGTCTCGGCCGTGGGAGGAAGCTTCGGTGGAGACGCAGTGGGCAACGCGAACGCTCAATCGAAGCCGGGCAACATGGATCGCATCGTGCTTCTGGCCTCTTCCGGCGGCGACATTCCGGAAAAGCTAAACGGGCGGAAGCTCTTCATAGTGGCGCGCGATGATGGCAATTCTGACGGGCTGCGGCTCCCGGAAATTCGCAAACATTATGAAAAGGCACCCCAGCCGAAGAAACTGGTAGTGCTTGAAGGGTCAGCTCACGCGCAGTTTCTCTTTGGCACCGATCAGGGACCGCGCCTCTTCAATGAGATCCTTCAATTTCTTTCCGAGCCGTGACTTCGACCTTTCCGCGAAGGATGACGTGATCGCATCCGGCCCGCCATCGGTGAGAGCCACTCGCTATAATCCTGCCAATGGCCACTAAGCTTGATCCCAACTCGACGGCCGCCGAGCAGATAGCAGCCCTCAGCGAACTTCTGCGTCGGCATGAATACGAATATTACGTACTTGACTGCCCGACCATCTCTGACGCCGAATACGACACGCTGATGAACGAACTGAAGGCGCTTGAGGCTGCTCATCCCGAGTTGCTCAGTCCCGAGTCGCCAACACAGCGCGTTGGAGGCCGTCCGGCAGAGGGCTTTCTGAAGGTTCCGCACTCGCGTTCGATGCTCTCGCTCGATAACGCATACAACGAAGAGGAACTACGCGACTGGGATCGCCGCGTGCATGAACTCGCCGGGACCTTGCCGGTAAAGTATGTTGCAGAACTCAAGCTCGATGGCCTCAGTCTCGCCTTGCACTACGAGATCACTCCAGACGGAGAAGGCCGGCTTCTCCGCGGCCTCACGCGAGGCGACGGCCAGATCGGCGAAGACGTAACGACCAACGTCCGGACGATTCGCAGCATCCCGCTCACGCTGTCTGCCGAGAAGCTCAAGCAGGCAGGACTGCAGGGTCAGTCGATCGAGATTCGGGGCGAAATTGTGATGCCTCTGGCGAGTTTCCGAAAAGCCAATGAGGAGCGCGAACAGGCAGGCCTTGCGCCAGCCGCGAATCCGCGCAACTTCGCTGCCGGTACGCTGCGTACTCTGGATACGAAGGTGGTGGCTTCGCGACGCCTTGATTTCTACGCATATTTCCTGCTTCTCAACGGCGAATACAACCCCGCCGGCCAGCACGCTACGCTGGAAACACTTACCCATCTCGGCTTCCGCGTCAATCCTCATCGGGACACCTTCACGAACGTGGATCAGATTCTCGCATTTCTCGCGAAGGTAGAAGAGACGCGCGAAGAGCTGGGCTATGAGATCGATGGCGTGGTGATTAAGGTCGATTCGCAAACGACGCAACTGCGGTTGGGGTACACAGGCCGGGCGCCACGCTGGGCGATTGCATACAAATTCACGGCGCGCGCCGGTATCACGCAGGTGCGGACGATCACGGTTACTGTGGGCCGCACGGGCAAGTTGAGTCCCCTCGCCACGCTGGTCCCCGTTGTGATCGGAGGAACTACGGTTGTACGAGCCGGGCTGTTTAATGAGGATGAGGTCGCGCGCCTGAATGTTCGCGGTGGCAGCTGGGTCAAGGTTGAGCGCGGAGGCGATGTTATTCCAAAGATCGCCGAGGTGATTGTCGACGCCGAACATCCCGAAGGCGAGGACATCTTTCAGATGCCCGCAAATTGCCCGGTGTGCGGAACGCCGGTGCAGCACACCGAGGGCGAGGTCGATTCCTACTGCGTCAATGTTGATTGCCCGGCACGGCTTGCACAGTCGCTGATGTACTTCTCTCATCGCGGCGTGATGAACATCGAAGGGCTTGGAGAAGCACTCGCCATTCAGCTTCTCGAATCTGGTCTGGTCAAGAGCATTGCTGATCTCTACACCCTTACGGAGGAGCGACTGCTTACGCTTGAACGGATGGGAAAGAAGTCCGCGCAGGCCGTCCTGAAGCAGATTGAAAACTCGAAGCAGGCAGGACTCGCCCGGCTGTTGATGGGCCTGGGCATCCGCATGGTTGGTGAGCGCACGGCCGAGCTTCTGGCAGGCGAATTCGGCAGCATAGAGGCGATTGAAGCTGCTTCGCTCGAAGACCTCGAAAGAGTGCAGGAAGTGGGACCCAAGGTAGCAGCTTCCGTGCACGAATTCTTCTCGATAGACAAGAACCGCGAGCTCATTCAGCGGCTGGCCGAACTGGGTCTCAAGATGACGGCCGAGAAGAAACAGCGCACCACTCAGTTAGCAGGACTGACATTTGTGTTGACAGGTACTTTCCCGACACTGAGTCGCGAAGAGGCTAAAGAGAAGATCGAAGCCGCTGGAGGCAAAGTAAGTGGGTCGGTGAGCAAGAAGACAAACTATGTTGTAGCAGGGGAAGAAGCCGGCAGCAAACTCGGCAAAGCACAGGATCTTGGAGTTCCGGTGATCGACGAAGCCAAGCTTCTTGAATTGCTTGCCGCAACTGAGCCAGACGAAGATTCCGGCAGTATCTAATTTAGCGTTTAGCGGTACGGACTCAGCGGTAGCCGCGCGCGAGAAGGTATTTCGCGCCAGCCTCGAAGGCCTCGGGACCCGGCACGGAGAACCCGAAGGTATCGGCCAACCGACCGATCACATTGAACGAGAAACAGACCGCGAGCGCATCCTCGATCTGTTGGCGCGAAGCGCCTGCGGCAAAGACTGCTCGCATGTCATCTGCGTTCACTGTATGCTCGCGCGTTAGCTTGCCCAGCATGAGCAACGTCGCTCGCAGTGGCTCCTCAATGGCCCCAGTATCGAGATCGGACAACAACGCGGAGACGCTCTTTCCGTCGCCGTATGCCGACTGCGCAACCGCCGTGTGAGCTTTCGTACAGAACTCGCACTGGTTGGTCTTGGCGACGAACGCAGCCATCAGCTCGCGATCACCGATCGACCAGGCGGACGACCCACGCATCGCCTCCTGCGTCACTTGCCCCATCGGGTCGCCGTAGAAGTCTGCCCGGTACTTGACCAGCTTGATGACGTCGAGCACCGGTTGGCGTAAAGCCGTTCGAATGAGCGCAAAAAGCACCTTCGTTCCGAAACTGTGTCCGCTATCGAGGATTGCCAGTCGCATGCTCACTCCTTCCCAGCCGCAGCCGCGGCATCAAGGGCCGCAAGTGCCGTGACGTACTGTCGGGAGGCTTGCCCGATCGCGGCGCACACCACGATCTCGAAGACCTGGTCCTCGCTGAGGCCCGACGTCCTCGCGGCTGTAATGTCCTGGTCGGTGACCCGATAGGCATGCTTCGCTATCTTGTCGCCCAGCGCGCCTGGGGCTCCAGCAAGGCCGTTGTTGTTGAACGCGGCTCTGCGCTCGGAAGGCGACGCCTTGCCGTCACCTTCCAGGATTCGACTCGTGAGCGCCTCTCGTGCCTGCCTGATATCCGACATTGAGTGTCCTGCCGAAGACGCCGTATCGAGGGTTCGCTCTTCGTAGGTCAACAATCACGTAAGCTAGCACTACCGAAAATAGCCGTCAAGGTCGCAGACTAGAAGGGATTTGTCCGGGAGGGTTATCCGGACTATTGCGGTTCAGGCAAAGCTGAATGCCAGCTGCGAGCGACGGAACCACCATCGAGAACAGGGCAATGACCTGCAGCGGAGGTGTCCAGCTTCCTGTTACATACCGGACCGCAAAGAAGGCGTACACAATTATAGGAAGCGCAGCAAAGAGCCGCGTTGCCGGCGCCTGGGGTTTTGCCGCCCGCCACAGCCATCCCGCGATCCAGTACACAAGAAAAGTCGTCAGCAACCAACCCAGATAGTTATGCCGCGGAACTCCGAAGTAGGCCCCGCCTTTCTCCCAAATCCAGTTGCCCGAGGCGGCCATGCCCGGATCCATCACCATATCCCATCCCGTCATAACAAACGCAGCTACAACCGCGAGCGCGGTGATACCGGGCAATGTGCTTGTATTCACGCCGTTCAACATTGCGCGTGCCACCATCCACGAGGGATAGATCATCATGAACCATGCCAGCGGAATGATCACCGGCACAGGGCCGAGCTTGGGGCCCAGCATGTCGCCGTAATGATATTGGCCATAGATGAGTCCAGTCTGCACGCCGACTGCTTCCATCAGGTATGACACTACGGCGGAAACAGCAAAGAAAAGGCCGGTACGGGACCAGCCTTCCATTGCAGCGCAATGTGCCAACGCGAACGTTACAAAGACAAGCGTGAATCCGACGTCGCCAAGTTGGGGTAAGTGGACCCACTTCCAAACGGCTTCAGTCAGGATGAGATACATCACAGAGGCAAACAACAGCCATGACGCTATTCGTGTCCAGCGCTTCAATCCATCCTCCCGGTCGCATCCCCGTTGTCTATAAGGTCTTATCCGGTCTTCACCTGTGTCGCAACCCCTTTGGCAAAGGTTACGGTCCACTTTTTGTCACCGGCGGTATAAGTTACGGTGCGATCGCCCTCGGTTTTCGAATCGCTCTCCATGAGAACTCCGACGGCCATGCGTGTCTGATTTTCTGTCATGCCAACCTTGGGCTCATGCGCGGCCACCGCGTCCCATACCGGCTTCGGCCAGTTGTCATAGATGGTCTTTGGGTCTTCGTAGTAGAACAGCAGGTCACAATACAATGTCTCGCTATCGCCCTCTGCAAACCCGATGGGTGCGGCAAAGGGTCCCGGCTTGGCATCGCCGTTTCCAGTAAGCGAAAACACTGCGAAATACTGCCTGCTGCCATGCGCAACCTGGTTGTCTTCCTTTGCCGGAGCCACAGCCTTCACAAGTTTCGAAATAGTGAGCTTCTCCGCAGACGGCAACACACCGACGCGCTTCGAAAACTGCACTGTACCGCCAGAGTAGGGATAGTAGGGAAGCGAATAGCCTGACTTGATCCACACGCTTTTTCCTTCCAACTGCCGGGCCTGATCAAAGGTGGCGAAGTAATACTTTGTCATCACGGCAAGCTGATCCTGGGTGAGAGGCTTTGGCTCGTCTACTTTGTTGACCACTGCGCCGGGATCCTGCCGCGCTTTGAAGACGAAGTAGAGTCGAACTCCCGCGATCAAAAAAACAGCCAGAATCGGCAACGTAATTTTCTGCCACGTTTTCATTTCATCTCCTGAGCCCCACACAGATTGCGATGCCACTGGATGTAACCGGTCGACTAAGCGAACACCCTACCCGCCAGCATCATTCGGATTCCTCGCAGTGCCTGCCGCGTTCGCTCTTCGTTCTCGATCAGAGAAAAACGCACATGTCCGTCCCCGTTCTCTCCAAATCCAATCCCCGGGCTTACCGCAACCTTGGCATCGGTCAACAATAACTTGCTGAACTCAAGTGAGCCGAGCGAACGAAATTGGTCGGGAATCCGCGCCCAGACAAACATCGTGGCTCTCGGCAGCGCAACCGCCCATCCTGATCGGTTCAGACCCTCTACCAGTACATCGCGCCTCCTGCGGTATACATCGCAGATCTCTGCGACGCACTCCTGCGGTCCCTCGAGCGCGAGGATCGACGCCACCTGAATAGGGGTAAAAGTTCCATAGTCGAAGTAGCTTTTCAGTCGCCCCAAAGCCGCCACGAGAGTAGGGTTGCCGACCATAAATCCCACCCGCCACCCCGGCATGTTGTAGCTCTTTGAGAGCGTAAAGAACTCAACGGCCACGTCCTTCGCCCCCGGCACCTGCATCACAGAAGGCGGCTTGTATCCATCGAAGGCGATGTCTGCGTACGCCAGATCGTGGATGAGATAGAAGCCGAACTCCCGCGCCATCTCGACCAGTCGCGTGAGAAAAGGCAATTCCACGCATTCGGTGGTCGGATTCGACGGAAAATTTACGATGATCGCTTTGGGCCGCGGCATCATACGCGGAATCAGATCTTCGAGGTCTCTGAGAAATTTTTCCTGGTTGCCGTATTCCGATTGACTGATGGGGACGCTGACTACATGCGCACCCGCGATCGCCGGCCCGTAAATGTGAATTGGGTAACTCGGGTTGGGCACCACAACCGTGTCATTGGAGTCCAGGATCGCAAGGCACAGATGCGCGATACCTTCTTTCGAGCCGATGGTGACGATCGTCTCGGAAGCCGGGTCGAGATCCACGTCGTAGCGCTTCTTGTACCAATTCGCAATTGCCCGGCGCAGCCTCGGCAGCCCTTTTGAAACCGAATAGCGATGGGTTACCGGCTTCTGCGCCGCTTCGATCATCTTGTCGAGAATGTGCTTCGGCGTTGCTCCATCGGGATTGCCCATACCGAAGTCGATGATGTCTTCGCCGCGCCGCCGCGCCGCCACCTTCATCTCCCCGGTAATGTTGAAGACATAAGGAGGCAGGCGCTTAATTCGAGAAAACTCTTCCATCGAGATATCTTAGCTGACCCATCTCTCTGGCTCAGCCTTGAACCCTAAGTGACAGAATCCAGTTCGTTAAGTAAGGCCGAAGCGGGCGCTCCGGCCTTTGAAGGCTGTGCAGTTAAAACTATTTGATCGGATTTCCTGACGTGTCCGCGTACTCGATCGGCAGGTTCAGCTCTTTCAGCCCTGCCTCGATTTTCGATTTGTCTCCCACTTCGACGATTACCAGTTGGTCGGGATGAACGTTGGATTTCGCGACCTTTTCCACGGCTTCGGGAGTCACGGCACGGAAGGACTCCGGCAGGGTGGCATAGTAGTCCAACGGACGGTTGTAGATGAAGATAGAGCTCATCGCCGCGGCCGTGGCATTGGTCGTTTCAAACTGGGCGGGAAGCGACTGAATGCTGGCGTCGCGGGCCAGCTTCAGCTCTTCCGTTGTCGGCGGCTCAGTCTGAATGCGCTTCAACTCCAGCATGAGTTCTTTCGTTGCAGCTCCGGTGGTGTCGGTCTTCACCAGGCCGCCTGCGAAAAATGGGCCTCCCTCACGATACAGCGAGTAGGATGACCGCGCTCCATAAGTAAATCCGTGCACTTCGCGCAGGTTCATGTTGATGCGGCTGCCGAAGCTCGCGCCCAGCGTGTAGTTCATCATTTGCAGCGCCTGTAGTTCCGGCGTGGATCGAGGCACGCCGAGACCATAGGCAAAGAGTGCGGTCTGGGGCGAACCCGGCTTGTCCACAATGACGATCTTCAGATTGGGCGCCGCCGGAGCCGGAGGAAGCTTGACTTCACCGCTCGCCGTTCCCGCCCACGTTCCAAAGTGCTTCTCAGCCAGCGCATGAGCCTGTGCTTCCGTCACGTCGCCAGCGAGAATCAGTGCCGAATCTCCGGGCCCATAGTGGCTGGCCCAGAAGGCCTGCAACTCCTCGCGTGTGAGTCCCTTCACGCTATCGACCGTGCCGGAGCTGGTGAATCCGTACGGCTGGTCGCCATAGACTTGTTTGAGACCCACACGTTCGGCAATGGCAGACGGAGAATCAGCCTCCTGCTGAATCCTCACCATCCTCTGTTTGCGAATTCGCTCCACGTCCGCAGGATTGAAGGCCGGATGCAAGACCACGTCCGAAAGCAGGTCCAGCGCGTCATCCGCGTGACTGGTGAGGACAGTCACAGCGGCATTCGCTCCGTCCATGCTTGCAAATACTCCCAGCCTTGTGCCCAGGCGCTCTGCGTCTTCTGCAATCTGAGTCTGATTACGCGTAGTGGTTCCCTCGGAAAGCATGCCCGCGGTGAACTGCGCGATTCCTGGCTTATTTGCCGGATTCGCTTCTCCACCTGCGCGTGAAATCAGTGCCGCGCTCATCACAGGCAATCCCGCATCTCGAATCAAGTAAACCTTAAGACCGTTTTTCAGCGTAAACGTAGTCGGCACCGGCAGATGGAAGGAGGTTGCAGAGCCCGGCTTGGGTACCGTCTTGCGCCAGTTTTGCGCTTCTTCAAATTCAGGCTTGTACGGCGGTGTTAGCT
>Ga0206962_1121_pt2 | contig 11863 bp, 4 predicted proteins | sample Alteio_BWOrgHeat_27_FD_153241 | JGI IMG/M metagenome (GOLD analysis project Ga0206962, IMG submission 153241) | Enriched cells from forest soil in Barre Woods Harvard Forest LTER site, Petersham, Massachusetts, United States -... | ecosystem: Environmental > Terrestrial > Soil > Temperate forest > O...
TTGAGCAAGGTGTGGCCATGGCCGAAAGTCAATTCATAGGTGAAGGTCTGCTCAAAGTTTAACTTGCGATCAAAATCCATCGGCGCGTAGTTTCTGCGCCAGTCAATGAAGAACGTCAAGCCTCCGTCGTCGCCAGTGATATAACCGAGGCCCTTACCCCACGTGAATGAGGACGTAAAGGCAAGGCCATGCGAGAATCGCTTGGTGAGTTGGGCCTGGAGCGCCTGGTAGTTGGAGGAAAATCCGAGGAAGAAGACATTGGTTGCTGCGGTTCTTCCAAAGGCAATTTTCTCAGGCTGGGATGCGGCACCGCCACCATAAGTGCTGGGCAGGTTGATGTTCTGTGACCCGTTGATGTCTACGCCATGGTTTGCGACGTAGGCAAGTTGCAACGACAGGTCTCCTCGAAGCGACTGCTGCACAGCTACGTTCCAGGATTCCGCATAAGCGTTCTTGTAGTTTTTCGGAATGACGTTATAAACCTGACTTACCAACTGCGAGGTATTAGCGGCGATGATTCCGTCGTCGGGAATTACCACTGGTACTGGCGCGGGGAAGCCGGCCTGAAAAGTCGCAACCGTCACCCCATCCGCGAGAACGGCAGGGGTAAAGGCGGAAGTGCCGGCTGGCTGATAACTGTTGTTGGCGCGAATCGGGTAGTCATATGCATACGTGTTATCCGGGAAAGGCGTATAACTGATACCAAATCCGGCACGAAAGACCGTGTTATTACTGGCACGATACGAAAAACCAGTTCGCGGAGCAAAGTATCGATACTTAGTTTCCATGCCCAGGTTTGACGGGTTGTTCCCGATGCCAGCCAAGACGAGAGTATTGTTGTCAGGGTCATAGTTTGAGAAGCCGCCCTTGATCCTCGGCGTGGCAGGTGGGTAGAAATCCCAGCGAAGGCCTAGATCGACAGTCATCTTGGGTGTAGCCTGCCACTTATCACTGGCAAAGGCAAAGAACCACCACTGCCGATAACAAGGGAAAAAGGTATTGAGATCACGGCCTACCTGACTTGGCTGATCGAGGAGGAAACTGGCGATGTCGTTGGCGATGTTGGTTTTCGCACCCGACTGGGAAGTCTGCACATCGCTGAAGGTGAAAGCACCTCGCGGACTGAAGGTCTGATCCTGCAAGAGATCGTCACGCACTCGTCGAAGATCTGCGCCAAACTTGATCGTATGATTACCGACAATCTTGGTCCAGTTATTGACGAAATCGATATTCGATTCTGCCCTGATCCAAGGCTCAGACGCCGAATAACCAATGAGCGGTCCGGAAAATCCTCCGTTAATGGTGATTCCTGCCTGTCCGCTGGTAAACGGCTGTCCGGAGATATTTACTCCGGGAATGCCGAGGGTAGTAGCGTCGTCCGTGCCGTAGTCTGTTGGTTGCGCGGTGTTGCGGAGATGGGCAACGCCGACTCGAGCTTCAGTCAAGAAGGTAGGCGAGAAAATGTGGTCGTAATTCACGCCAGTGCTGTAAGACGTCTGATCGCCCGTGCCCTCAAAGCCTCCACCGGCCGGACCACCAAAAAAGGAACCGAACGCGGGTTCCTGAAAGGTAACTGCGCGCTGAAAGCTGTACCGTCCGCTGAGATGATTTCGCTCTGAAGCGACATAATCAAGCTTGATGTCGAAACTGTCGGTTGTCTTGGTAAAGGGCAGATTGGACGTGTAGTTGTTAGAAGGATTTGACAGCGGTTTTGTCGAGTTAAGCTTTCCATACTTCGCCGCCGCGTCATTCACGCCCTGCAGGATTGAGAGCGAAACCGGATTGATCCTGTCAAACGGAATTTGATTGTTGACGAAGGGTGTGCGTGGATGTGCGGCAGTTCCATCGCCAGTAGCCGGATCATAAATCTGGCCTGCAGTACCCACCAAAGCGCCGCTCAGATCGATATTGCCGGAGCCGTTTGGAGTGAAATAACGCGCATCCGGGATCGTGAACGTGTTGGCTATTGATTCGTGATCTGACGAGCGGAGATAATCGCCGAAATAGAACAGCTTGTCTTTTAGAATCGGCCCGCCGATTGTGCCGCCGAAATAGTTATAGGACAAGTGGCCCAGGGGGCCACCAAAATAGGAGCGTGCGTTCAGATCATTGTTTTGTATGAACTCGAACGCTGAGCCATGCATCGTATTGGCACCAGACTTGAGTATTACGTTGGTGACTGCGCCTGTTGCGCGGCCTAGTTCTGCTTCGAAGTTGTTGGTCGAAATGTCGACGGACTCGATGGCTTCTGCGGGCGGGATAATAATCTGCAACAGCCCCGTGCGCTCATCGTCATCGATGCCCTCGATCTGATAAAGATTTCCTTGCCGGGGCAGGCCATTGGCTTCGGTTTGCAGCGAACTCTGGGCGTTAAAGAATTGAGAGTGCTGGAACACCGCGGGCGCCATTCCCGGAATCACGTTTAGCAGCGATTGAAAATTGCGGTTTGTTCCCAATGGCATGTCGACAACCTGCTGGGCTTCGAGCTTTGCACTGATGTCCGCCCGATCAGTCTGCAGTAATGGAGGTGCGGTGCTGACGACTACCGTTTCCGACACACTACCGGGTTCAAGATTGAGGTCGACGCGTGTTGAGGAGTTGCTGAAAAGGTCGATGTTCTGATGCGTTAGTTTCTTGAATCCGGTGACCTCGACAGTCACCGTGTAGGTACCGGGTTGCAAGTCGGGAAATGTGTAATTGCCGCTCTCGTTGGTCATCGACTCGTGAACGGCCGAAGTTGAGGTTTCCGTAGCCTTGACCGATGCGCTCGCCACCGTTGCGCCGGTGGGGTCGGTTACCGTTCCAAGCAGTGTCCCGTTCACGGCCTGGCCTATGACTGAATGCGAGTTGCAAAGTGCAAACAGCAAGCCAACCAATCCCAGAAGGGATCTCGATCTACCACGTGGGATCATTTGCAGCCTCCAAGGGTCTTTCTTTTGCAAGCTTCGAACGTATATTGTTCGAATGGCGAACCAAAACTATATTTGGTACTTCGAGGTTGTCAAGAAGAATCCTAGCTGCGGATCCGGCAGACGAGATGCCGGCCACTGGTCTGCCGGATCCTGGATACCTCCGTGGCGTTCTCGCTTCCATGGCGCCGTGTGCCTCTTGTTTGGAAAAAGCTGGACTGTCAAGGCCTCACAGGACTAGGATTCGGTACCAAAAGAGTATGCGTTCTCCCGAGGAAAGCTAATGTTCCGGCTTGATGCCGATAAACGAGTTCATTTTTGCGATGGTGTGACGCGCCGTGACTTTGTTCACGCTGGGTCGCTTGCATTCCTGGGGCTGTCGATGCCTCAATTTATGCAGATGAAGGCAATGGGTGCGGTGAATCCCGACAAAGATGTGAGCTGCATCCAACTGATGTTGGTCGGTGGCCCAAGCCACCTCGATACCTGGGATATGAAGCCGGAGGCGCCAGCTTCGATTCGAGGCCCTTTCAAGCCGATCAAGACCAATGTCTCCGGTATAGAAATCTCCGAGATTTTTCCCCGTATGGCGAAACATGCGGATAAATACGCGCTGTTGCGTTCCTGCTATCACACCGCTGCCGCCGTACACGACACGGGCTGCCAGATGATGCAGACAGGACGGCTCTTTCAGGGTGGGCTCGAGACGCCCAATTACGGTTCCGTGCTGCGTTTTGAAAAGGGCGCTCGTGGAGATATGCCGCCCAACGTATTACTGCCGTATATGATCGGACAGCTTGGGGGCAATCTTCCGCACGGTGATACGGCGGGGTTTCTGGGCAAAGGCTACGATCCTTTCGTATTGAATGCCGATCCCTCTGATCCTGATTTCAAGGTGCCGGATCTACTTCCTCCTGACTACATATCTGCGGTGCGTGTCGATCGACGGCGAAGCTGGCGGCAGGAAATCGACAAATCGGTTCAATACTTCGAGGAAACAAATCAAGATTCGAAGCTGATGGATGCCACATTTAACCAGGCTTATACGCTGATGACTTCCGCCAAGGCGCGGGAGGCATTCGAACTTAGCCAGGAGCCGGAGGAGGTCCGAAAGCGTTACGGCATGAATCGCTTTGGACAGGGTTGCCTGTTGGCTCGGCGACTTGTCGAACGCGGCGTGCGTTTCGTGACTCTCAACATGTTTGAGACGGTGTTTAACGATATAACCTGGGACATTCACGGCTCGGCTCCGTTCAGCCCTATCAGTTGCTACAGCGAGTTAGTTGGGCCGATGTTTGACAACGCGTATAGTTCGCTGCTTGAGGACTTGAGCCGACTCGGGCTGCTTGACACCACGCTGGTGCTGGCAACGGGCGAGTTTGGACGGACACCACGTATTAATCCTGCAGGAGGGCGCGATCACTGGCCGCAGTGCTGGACTGTCATATTTGCCGGAGGTGGTGTGAAGGGCGGACAGATTGTCGGCGCGTCCGATGCGATTGGCGCTGCGCCGCAGGATCGTCCGGTAACGCCAGCCCATATAGCGGCGACGGTGTATAAGTGTCTCGGCATACCGATTGATACCGTTCTGAAAACGCCGCAAGGACGCGAGGTGAGACTAGTGGATCACGGCTTTGATCCAATTGATGAATTATTGATTTAGGTTTCGAGATTGAATAAGCGAGTAAAGGTATTGGTTGCGGAGTTAATCAGGCCCGAATGGTTGTTTTAGGGAGAAGTTATGGGATCTAGGAGAAAGCGGACGCCGCTAGTGCTCTTTGTGTTGGCCATGGCAGCGGCTGGGGTCGTAGCTCCATGCTTACTTCTCCATGCGCAAGCGAGACAAACTCCAGTGGGAAACGCTGCGAAGGATGCTCCGTATCATCCGGCAGATATGTTGAAGCCCAATAGCGAGAATTCTGCCGCTACGAAGCCAACCGCGTCTCCGATATCTTCGCTCGCTACGCTCACCAAAATTGAGATTCTTCCATCTTTAATTGCCATTGAGGGATCACGTTATAGCCAGCGGATACTGGTCGAGGGAACCTTTAACGACGGACACCAGGAGGAGCTGACTTCGCGCGCAACCATCGCGATATCGGACCCAAAGGTTGCGAAAGTGGACAAGGATTACGTTGTCTTTCCGAACGGAGAAGGGCGGACTACGATTGTTGCAACCGTTCAGGGCCATCGAGCGACGGCGCCATTGTCGGTGAAAGATTACTCAGTTGCTTCGACATGGAGTTTTCGCAATGACGTGCTTCCGGTCATGACCAAGGTAGGTTGCAACTCGGGGCCATGTCACGGCGCTGCGGCAGGGAAGAATGGTTTCAAACTTACCCTGCGTGGCTACGACCCAGTAGTGGATTACTACACGCTAACTCACCAGGCGGATGCTCGACGCACTGACAGGATGCAGCCTGCGAAAAGCCTAATCCTGTTGAAACCGACGCTGACTATTCCGCACGGAGGCGGAAGACGATTTGAAGTCGGTTCGCCGGAGTACAAAGTGATATCCGGATGGCTGGCGCAGGGCATGCCCGCGCCGCATGACTCTGACACGCTGGTTACTAACATTGAGGTGCTGCCTCACGAAGCTTCATTGCGTCCGGGCGCCGAACAGCAGTTGATTGTACAGGCGACTTTTTCCGATGGGCACACGGCTGATGTTACAAGGTGGGCAAAATTCGACAGCGGAGACGAAGGCGTTGCCACCGTTGATAACAACGGTCACGTCATTATGCGGGGATACGGCGAAGCTCCCGTTACTGTGTGGTATCAAAGCCATGTCGCGTTTTCCAGACTGCGCATTCCGTTTCCGCATAGGCTGGAACAGGCGGTGTTCAGTAGAGCGCCTCGTAATAATTACATCGACGATTCGATTCTGAAGCATCTCGCGGTTCTTCATATTCCACCTTCTCCACGCGCCAGCGACGCGGAATTCATACGGAGGGCGTACCTGGATGCGGCGGGTATTCTGCCCAAACCAGCAGAAGTTGAAAGCTTTCTGCGAAATGGTTCGCCGACCAAGCGGAACCAGTTGATCGACAGCCTCATGCAACGCCCAGAGTTCGTGGATTACTGGGCGTATAAGTGGTCTGATCTGCTGTTGGTTTCGAGCAATCACCTCTCCGCCGACGAAATGTGGAGTTACTACAACTGGATTCACGACAGTGTGGCTCGTGACAAGCCGTGGAACAAGTTTGTGGCACAGATCGTTACCGCGTCTGGTAACACACTGGAGAATGGCGCGGCGAACTACTGGCTGATACACCGCGATCCTCTCGATACCTCGGAAAACATGGCGCAGGCCTTTATGGGCATCAATATCAATTGTGCTCATTGTCATAATCATCCTCTGGCCAAGTGGACGCAGAAGGATTACTACGGCATGGCGAATCTCTTCGCCCGGGTTCGGCTTAAGACTTTCGCGCCATCCGGATTTCGTACTGCAGTTGGGCCACTCTTTAATGACGTTACTGTTTACTCCGCGCCAACGGGCGAGTTCATGGATGATCGCCTGATGATACCGTTGCCCCCCAAGCCGCTCGACGCGGTTGCGCTTTCGAGCGAGACGCCGGGAGACACTCGGCAGTATTTTGCGAAGTGGCTTACTTCGCCGGACAACCCGTTTTTCGCTCGCAATATTGTCAACCGAGTCTGGCGCAATTTCATGGGGCGCGGCTTGATTGAGCCTGTTGATGATCTTCGCGATACGAATCCGGCGAGCAACGAAGAACTGCTGAACGCCTTAGTCAAGGATTTCGTTGCGCATAACTATGACGTGAATTATCTGATACGAACCATCATGCAGTCCGCGACCTATCAGACTTCGTCAAAGCCTCTCAAAGAGAATATCGAGGATGACAGGTACGGTTCGCACTATGCGATTAAACGTCTGCCCGCGGAAGTGCTACTGGACGCTTATTCGCAAGTGACCCAGATCCCTGAAAAATTCGATGACTACCCTGTCGGTATGCGTGGAATGCAACTGCCGGATACTGCGGTGAAGTCTTACTTTCTCACTGCCTTTGGACGACCTGCGCGGCAACAAACACGGGAGACTGAGCGTACTTCTGTACCCACAATTACGCAGGCTCTTCACATCATCAACGGAGAGACATTGAACAACAAGTTGCGTGCTCCGGGAAGCACTATCGATAAGTTGCTGCACGATGGGGCTTCCGATGAGCAGATTATTGATTTCTTGTATCTGACCTCCTTCAGTCGCCACCCTACGGAGTCAGAGAGTTCTGCCTTAGTGAAGGCTCTTGCTTCGGCTGAGCAGGAAACAATTGCGGGAGTTGAGGACCCACGCCGTGCCGCGCTGATCGATATGTCGTGGGCGTTGTTAACGAGTAAAGAGTTCATGTTTAATCACTGATCTGTCATGAATACTTAACCGGCATGAATGTCGATCTGTTATGAACGTCGCAATGCTTAACTATCGTGTTGTCCGCAACATCGCTGTTGTATCTACAGCGTGCGTGATTCTTGCGGCTATTATGCATTTCGGGCTTGCCCAGGAACCGCGCTCGATAAGTGCGACGAATTCAAGCCATAACACGCCGAGTTATAGCGCGGACATCGCCCCGATCCTCGCCAAGAATTGCGGAACTTGCCATTCGCAAGCCGAGCACAAGAGCAAGCTCGTGATGGAAAGCTACAACGCACTGATGAAAGGCGGCCAGCATGGGCTGGTTATCGTCCCACATAATGCAAAGGAAAGCCGCCTCATTCGAATGCTTGAGGGTACGGACGATCCCCGAATGCCTCTCGACGCGGATCCATTGCCTGCGGCGGACATCGCCACTCTGAAGTCATGGATTGATGCTGGAGCTCCTGGTCCGGTAGCGAATGAGGTTCCAGCAGCGCTGAAAACGCCGTTGATTCCTGATATTCGGCCTGAGGGGCCAGTTATCTCCCCGGTAACATCCGTTAAATTCTCACCTGATGATAAGGTGCTTGCGGTCGGCGGCTACAAAGAGCTTCGTCTGATCGATCCTGCTTCGGGGAATCTGATCGCTACGCTATCAGGCCCTGCCGATTATGTGCGCTCAATCGCATTCAGTCCGGATGGGACATTAGTTGCGGCCGCCGGTGGAGCGCCGCAGAGTCAGGGTGAAATCAAGATATGGAACGTTCAGTCCCATCAGTTGTTCAAGACGTTGCAAGGTCATAAGGATTGCATCTATTCAATTGCCTGGAGCCCGGACGGGAAGCTGATTGCATCAGGCAGTTATGACAAGATGGTGAAGCTGTGGGACGTGAATACGGGCAGGGAACTGCTCAATTTGCAGGATCACATCGATGCGGTGTTTGCGGTGGCTTTCAGTCCGGACGGCAATCAGCTCGCGTCAGCTTCACAAGACAGAACGGTAAAGATATGGAGCGTGTCGACCGGACGGCGGCTGTATACGCTGAGCGATGCTTTGGACGGTTTGACCAGCATTGCGTACTCCACAAGCGGTGATCAGGTGGCTGCCGCTGGTTATGACAAGACTATTTACATCTGGCGGCTGGCAAAGGACGATGGCCGCCTCAACCGATCGTTGATCGCAGATGAGGATAGCGTGCTTGCGCTGGTGTGGTCGCCTGACGGCAAGACGGTGATTACGGCGTCTTCGGATGGGTCGATTCGATTTCGCGACACCGCCACGCTCAATCCAATCAGCGTTATCGATAAGCAATCAGACTGGGTACAAGCGCTCGCCATCAGCGGAGATGGGAAGTGGCTCGCGGCAGGCCGCTATGATGGGTCGCTTAGTTTGTATGACGCCAAAAGTTACAAAGCGGTGAGAGGACCGATGATCGTCTTTGACTCACATCAGTTACCGGGGGTCGATCAGGCGAAGGGGGCGGCCGGTAAATGAATATCAAATGGCTTGCGCGTTCAAGCAAGGTACTGCTGTTGGCCGCCGTTCCAGTGATGGCGCTGATGCTGGCTCTGTCATTGTGTGCGGAAGAGCCCGTTCATTCTCCTATCATTCCACCCAGTATTTCGAGCATCTCACCCGCGGGGATGGAACGGGGGAAGACGGCCACCTTCGACATCGAAGGGCGAAATCTTTCCGGCGCGACGAAGGTGTTCTTCGATGCGCCGGGCTTGAGCGGGAAGATAACCCAGATTTCGGATGTTTCGGAGAAGATTGCTGCACCGCGCGCGGGCGAAGATCTCGGAGCGCAAGTACCTTTGGGGAAGAAGCAGACGGCTGCGCTCGAAGTTACGGTTGCCAGTGATGCACTGCCCGGCATTCATCGCTTCCGAATCAAGACCTTGCTGGGAACGACGAATATGATGGCATTTGCTGTGGGAACTCTGCCGGAAGTTCATCTGCCTGCGAAGGCGCCGATGGGATCCACAGCGATGCCTGCGAATGTGGCTTTGCCGGCGACTTTGATTGGGAATATTGGTGCTCCTGGCGATGAGAACAGCTACCAATTTGAGGGTAAGGCCGGGGACGAGATCGTCTTCCAGGTGGAGGCTTCGCGGCTTGGTTCGGAATTGAAGTCCAGACTCACATTGAGCAGTAGTTCGGGACAGGTTCTGGCCAAGGCCGGCGATCATGAGAACAATGTAGACGCTGTCCTGCACTACAAGCTGAAGAGCGATGGAAAGTACACAGTATCGATCACGGATCGTGATCGTGGAGGAGGGAAGGATTATTTTTACCGCTTGAACGCGGGTCAATTGCCTTACATCACGGGCTTTTTCCCGCTGGGTGTGCGTGGTGGAGAAGCGGCGAAAGTCGCCATACAGGGAGTCAATCTTGGCGGTGTTCGTGAAGTGAAACTGCAACCGCCGGTGTCAGGCAAAGACTGGGTCACGATTCCGGCTGCGGTTGGAGGCAGCCTGCATCAGCTTAACGACACCAAGGTCGCAATCGGCAATGAGCCTGAGATTCTTGAGCAGGAGCCGAACAATACCATCGCTCAAGCGCAGGCACTCACACTTCCCATCACGGTCAATGGGCATATAGAGGGGAGAACGAAAGTAGGCGAAAATCCCGATGAGGATTATTTCCGCTTTCGCGCTAGGAAAGGCGAGCAACTGAGTATCGATGTTGCGGCTGCGCGATTAGGTTCCAAGCTGGATTCGGTGATCGAGATTCTTGACGCTCAGGGTAAGGAGATTCCACGGGTGACGATTCGTTGCCTCAATCAAACTACCACGACGCTTTCTGACAGGGACTCGCGAACCGTCGGTATTCGACTTGTGGCCACTTCAGAATTGCGCGAAGGGGATTACCTGATGGTCGGCGATGAACTTGATCGGATCGAGTTCATTCCCGACCAGCCAGATGCCGACACCATTCTGAAGGGAATCGACGACCTTCGCCTTGCGTACCTTGGAACATCTCCGGATGTCCACTCGGTGAACACTCCCGTATACAAGGTCCAGATTGTACCGCCCGGAGCCGATGTACCTTCTAACGGCTTGCCGGTCTTTCATCTTACTTGGCGGAATGACGATGGCGGACCCGGCTACGGAGCGGACTCAAAACTGGATTTCGTTGCGCCGACGGACGGGGAGTACTTTCTGCATCTTAAAGACGTTCGCGGGATGGAGGGAGCGGACTTTGCGTATCGATTGACGATTCGCGATGCTGTTTCGGACTATCGGATCAAGGCAGAACCGAGCAACCCGAACATTCCCAGAGGAGGGTCCACACCCGTAACCGTGTCAGTGGTTGCGCGTCGAGGCGAGGAAAGTCCGATCGATGTCGATATAAAGGGACTGCCACAGGGAGTTTCGGCCAGTCCGGCGACAATCCAACCGGGACAAGACTCGACTGTGGTGATTCTGACGGCTTCCGAAGATGCGTCGTTGGACACGCGTCCGACCCCGATCGAGGTTGTTGGTCACGCAAAGATAAATGGCCGGGATGTGATCCGAACGGCAAATCAAGATGAGGGTATGGCTCTGCAACTCGCGTCTATTACTCCTCCACCCGATGTTGTCGTAACGACGGAAACGAAACAGGCTTCTATCGAGCCAGGCAAGGAGATTACCGTTACACTTCACGTCGACAGGCACAACGGTTTCAAGGGCCGTGTGCCGTGTTTCGTTCAGAATCTCCCACCTGGTGTTCGCGTTGTTAACGTTGGATTGAACGGTGTGCTGGTGACGGAAGCGCAGTCGAGCCGCACTTTTACCCTGCGCGCCGAGGACTGGGCCAAGCCCATCAGTCAGCCAATCTATGTTGTAGGGGTTGTAGAGTCGAATTCTCCAACGATGCATCCTTCAGCGCCTGTGGTACTCAGCGTCGTGCCCGAGACTCAGACGGCGAGCCGAACAGCGGGGCACGTTCAAAACCGCTAAATAGGCCTTTACACTATCGATGTCGAAGGCGAGGCGGTGAGGTATGACGTCCGCGACTGCGGCCTTTTCACTGTCCCGATATAATTAAAGAAAAGGCATGCTGCGGCTGAATGTGGCAGAGCTGGGACGAAGGCTCGCAAATGACCATGACTCATCGACATCCTCTTCAGAAGATTCTCGAGAATCGAATCGCCATCATCGATGGTGCGATGGGTACGACTATCCGCACCTACGGCATGAAAGAGGCCGACATCCGCGGGGAGCGTTTCAAGAACTCGACGAAGGATCTGCTGAATAACGGAGATATGTTCTCACTGACTCAGCCGGATATGATCTGCGATATTCATCGGCGGTTTCTAGAAGCCGGGGCAGACATCATCGAGACGAACACCTTCGGTGCGACCAGCATTACTCAAAGCGAATTTTTCGTCGACGATCCGCGGGAGCATGGCGGCCGTAAGGATCCAGCGTTCTACCAGAAAGTCATTGAGGATCCCTCTCTCAACGACCTGGCCTGGGAGATCAATGAGCAGTCAGCACGCCAGTGCCGCGAATGGGCGGATCGCGTTGGGAACGCGACTTCGCGCCAGCGGTTTGTTGCAGGAGCAATCGGCCCTCTCACCGTGTCTCT
>Ga0206962_1305_pt1 | contig 11849 bp, 11 predicted proteins | sample Alteio_BWOrgHeat_27_FD_153241 | JGI IMG/M metagenome (GOLD analysis project Ga0206962, IMG submission 153241) | Enriched cells from forest soil in Barre Woods Harvard Forest LTER site, Petersham, Massachusetts, United States -... | ecosystem: Environmental > Terrestrial > Soil > Temperate forest >...
ATATGCAGATGGTGAGCTTGATGCCGAAGGAACTGTTCGGAATTTCCGAACAGTTCAAACCGAAGGTAACAGGAATGTATCGAGGATGCAACCCTTTTATAATCTTGACATGATTATTTCCATTGGCTACCGGGTAAACTCTAAAAAAGGCACACAATTCCGTATCTGGGCAACAAAACGCTTGAATGAATACCTAGTGCAAGGTTATTCCATCAATCAGCAAAGGCTTTTACAACTTGGCAAAGTAGTGGAAGTCATCCAAAGAACCGGGGAAACTGAAGGACTGCAACTATCTGAAGCGAGTGGACTTCTAGAAATACTCGGTAGCTATACCAACAGTTTTGTACTCCTTAATCAATTTGATTCAAACAGGTTGAGCGATGTCAGGCTTAATGATAAAATAGTTTATGAAATAAGGTATGCGGAAGCAAAATCCGCTATTGGCGAAATGCAACGGCAGTTGAGGCAAAAAGGCGAGGCTACGGATTTGTTTGGCAACGAAAAGGACAATAGTTTTGAAGGTACGCTACAAAGTATATTGCAAACTTTTGACGGGCAATACCTGTACCCAAGCATAGAAGAACAGGCGGCAAATTTGTTATATTTTATTATAAAAAACCATCCCTTCAGTGACGGTAACAAACGGATCGGTGCTTTTATGTTTGTCTGGTTTCTTGATAAAAACAAGCACCTTTTTAATAAGGAAGGCGAACGAAAAATCAACGATAACGGGCTTACGGCACTTGCTCTTCTGGTAGCCCAAAGCGACCCCTCAGATAAGGAACTCATGATCAAGCTCATAATTAACCTAGTAAACGACAGATAACCCATCAATTAATAAATTCGCAATACAAGCCGAACTCACGGACGCTGCACCTCTCGCATCATGCCATAGAAACATATTTTCCCAAATATTTGGAAATATGACAAATTTTACGTATGTTCGCGGGTCATGTTCTTTAATGTATTGGATCGGGGGGGTGCAATGCCCCGAGTAGAAAACCGCGTTTGCAGCATTTGGGATTGCTTTTTTATTGTTTTCCATTGATACTTGTCAGCAAGTTAGCTTATATTGCCTTGAAAAATAGTAAGATATGATTACGAGAAAATTTTTTCATTGATATAACCATGGGAACAATGTTGGGCAAGCTTGATTCCCATTTTGCCTTCGCGATTTGCGTGCTATTTATGCTGGGTGAGTATATTATCTTACATAGGCAAAAGCTAAAAACCGCGTTTTGAGCAAATGGGATGATTGTTTTATGGTTATCTATGGTTAATCCAGTGTAAGTTACGAGTAAATTGATTGATTATCAAATAGATAGTTTGACATGAAAACGAAACATGGTAAATAACCATAGAACCATATCAGGCAGCCCCTGCACAATTTCTACCCAAAATTGCTGTAATTTTGAATGAAAATAGGACAAATTGACGAAACTAACGCATATATCAGAACTTGGTGAATTTGGTTTGATAGACCATCTCACCCAAGATATTGTTGCCAACCTGCCATCCACGGTAAAGGCCGGGGGCGATGACGCTGCCGTGTTGCAATACCAAAGCGAAGAAATTATTGTCTCCACCGATATGTATGTGGAAGGCGTGCATTTCGACCTGGTATATACCCCTTTGATGCACTTGGGCTATAAATGCATCACGGGCAGTATATCGGATATCTATGCCATGAACGGCATGGCCAGGCAGGCATTGGTATCATTGGCGGTAAGTAGCAAGTTCACCATAGAAGCCTTGGATGAGCTATACTCGGGCATAAAGATAGCCTGCAAAAACTATGATATTGACCTGGTGGGGGGAGATACCACCTCTTCCAAATCAGGACTGGTGATCAATGTAACGGTGATCGGCGCCGCAGAAAAGAAGGATATATGCTACCGCAACGGTGCCAAAGAGGGTGATATCATCTGCGTGAGCGGTGACCTCGGTGGTGCGTATGCTGGCCTGCAGGTATTGGAGCGTGAAAAAAGGGTGTTCATGGAAGCCCCAGGGGCACAACCGGAGCTTTCAGGGTTTGACTACGTATTAAAAAGGCAATTGCGCCCCGAAGCCCGGAAAGACGTAGTGGAAATGCTGAAAGACCTGAAAATAGTGCCGACGGCGATGATTGATATCTCTGATGGGCTTGCCTCTGAGATCATGCATATCTGCAAACAATCAGGCACCGGGTGCATGCTGGAAGAAGAGTTTATCCCGATAGATGAAAACACCTCGGAAACAGCTTTGGGCTTCAACATTGATCCTACCCTTTGTGCGCTCAGTGGTGGGGAAGATTATGAGTTGCTTTTTACGCTGCCTGAAAAAGATTACGAAAAGATAAAAAACCTGCCCGACTTCACCAAAATAGGCGAAATCACTTCCAAAGAAGAAGGATGCAAGCTGAACACGAAATCCCATAACAAGTACGACTTGGTGGCGCAGGGCTGGAAACACTTTTAACGCAGAATTAGCACGTTTTTTGTTGGTGACACATGTCGGTTGGAAACCGAAGTAAACCCATAACATGAAAACCCCCATATCACTGATCGCTTTAATGCTTTTTCTGCACCCTGTAGGCTATGGGCAAAAACTGCAATGGTCCCTTCCGCAAAAGGTGAGCGAGCGGTCGTACATTACGGAGTGTATCGGCGAAAACAGTTCCGGGCTCTATATCATGAAAAGGAACAACCGGGGGCAGAGCCATAATATCATCCTGGAGCGGTATTCAGATGATATGCGGCGCTCAGTGGACAAGATGCTACTCACCAAGCACGGGGAATATTTCATCAAGTTCTTCATGGATTCTACGGGCGTGTCCATGCTATATGCCGTGCCCGACAAGGACAAAAAGCTGACGCAGATCATGTTGAAAAAGATCGGCCCCAGCCTGAACGACATCGGCAAGGATACTGCTATCTTTTCGGTGGAAGGGAATGACCCTGAACAAGCCATGATCACGGGGTATCGTATGAAAACGGACCCTGATATCTTGGTCACTTATACTTCAGAGAAAAACGATAACCCTTCCTCTTATAATTATATCCTGTTTGACAATGAATTCAAAAAGTTGTTTTCTGGGATCCTCAGCATCGGCTCTGCGAACAAATCATCCATTGAACAGGTATGCTTTACCCGGGATGAAATAGCCTTGTTGGTACATGAGGAATTGAAAAACAAAGGGGCAGGACGCGGCTACAGGTTCTCCATCTATGACAACCGGTTTGGCGAAACAGAACTGAACAAAACCGAACTCTTTTCGGATTCTTTTTCGGTGACCGAGGGCATCTTGAAACCAGATTTCAAAAACAATACCCTCGTGTTTGGTGGGCTGTTTGCCAATAAGGACTCGACATATGTAAAAGGGTATTATTTCTGGCAAAAAGACCTGAAAACCAATAAGTCATCCTATAACTACACACGTTTCAGCCGGGATATCATAGCAGAAATGGCAGGCAGGAGCAACCATCTGGCAGGTATTTTCAACCTGCGGGCGGGTGATCTTGCCCTGCGCGGGGATGGCGGTATGATCCTGAGCGCAGAAGAATACCAGGAAACCCATGAAACGGTGACTGATATCAATGCGTATGGCGTGGCTCAGCCCAATGTGCGGAACTTCTTCTATTACCAGAACCTCTTGGTCCTTTCCATCAACCCCAAAGGGGGGGTGGACTGGCATACAGTGCTTCGCAAAGACCAAGTGACCGTGAACGATAACGGCACCTTTTCTTCCTATTTATTGACGGTGACCCCCGATAGGTTATTATATGTGTTCAATGACCTCTCCCGCAAAAACTGGAACCTGAGCGTGACCGAGATCAATGATAAAGGAGAAGCCACTACCGGTATTTTGGTACGCCCCCAAAATTATGAAGGGCGTATGATCCCCCAATATGGAGACCAAGTAGCCTATAATGAGTTTTTGATCCCTGGCATTACCCCAAGGGGAATAGTGCTCCTAAAGGTGACGTATTAGTGATGGGAGTGCATCCTATGACTCAAAACGAATTGTATGAATACCTGGAAACGAAAACAAGGCAGTACAATTGTGTTGACTTTATAGCCGAGGACCCGGTTTCCATACCGCATTTATTTACCAAAAAGCAGGATATTGAGATCTCGGGGTTCTTTGCGGCCACACTGGCCTGGGGCATCCGGAAAACGATCATCAACAAATGCAAAGAGCTATTTGGGCTGATGGATTGGGCACCGCACGATTTCATTGTGAACCATACCCCTAAAGAAGCACTGGCTCTCCTGCATTTCAAGCATAGGACATTCAATAGTACAGATCTCAGCTATTTTCTGGAATGGTTCCGCTGGTATTATCAGACCCATGATAGCTTGGAGGATGCGTTTGCCGATTCCATGAATGCTGGCGATATGAATACCGAAAAGGCGTTGGTAGGGTTTCACAACCTTTTCTTTTCCCTTCCTGAATACCCCGCACGCACCCGGAAACATATAGCCACGCCAGAGCGAGGGTCAAGTTGCAAGCGGATAAACATGTACCTGCGCTGGATGGTACGGAAAGACAATGCAGGGGTGGATTTCGGGATATGGGAGAGGATAAAACCTGCTCAGCTTTTGTGCCCCATTGATCTACATGTGGAAAGGGTGGCAGAAACCTTGGGACTCATCCAAAAAGGTCAGGCCAACTGGAAAGGGGCTTTGGAACTGACCAACCGACTCAAGGAATTTGATGCGGAAGATCCTGTAAAGTATGATTTTGCCTTGTTTGGATTGGGAATAATGGAAGGTATTGGAAAATAGACTGTTAATCTGCGATGATCATTATAGAATCCTTCCTTTCATCTCAGCAAATATTACCTTCTTACATCACCCGTCCTGCCTTGTAAAACCTTTGTTTGTAGTAAGGTAAGGTAAGATCCTCCACCACAATGCCCCTATAGCTGGAAGCATGGATGAATTTGTTGTTTTTGAGGTAGATACCCACATGTGATATACGGCTGCGTTTGCCGTGGATCTTGAAAAAGAGCACATCCCCTTCGCGTAATTCATCCTTGTTTACACATTCGTGCATTTGGGTGATCATGCTACATGCGGAGTGGGTGAGATCCAGGCCATATACGTCTTTATATATCTTGGATACAAAGCCGCTGCAATCGATGCCTTTTTTGCTATAACCTGCATGGTGGTAGGGGGTGCCCAGCCAACCGGCCAAAGTGAGCATCAGCTTGGTATCGCAACAAGTATCCAGTTGCACACCCAGCATGCTGGAAAGTTGGGCAATTTCGTCAGAAGCACAAGAATCCATGGCTATCTTTGCAACTGCAACGGTATGGCGGCGGTGATGATGCCTATGATGGCGATGCCTCGCAGAACTCGTTTGGGTACCAGTCAACAACCAAAACGCTAAAAACGCACCAATGAAGGTAAAAGCAAACTTTCTTTCCATAAACTTCCCTCTTTTAAAAACCTAGAAATTGAATACGCACATATATCAATATCTAAATATGTCGCAATCTACATATATCGCCTGAAAGATGCAAGACTCCCTTGAAAATTTTTATCCGGCCCTAGTCACCGATCTTGCCAAAACCTTTGCCTACGATATCGTGGAGGCCGAAAATGATGCTAAATTAAATTTTGTTAATCTGCGAACAAAATTGGCTTTACATATTTACGACCTGATCAGAAACGATTACAACCGGCTCCTCACCATCCTATATCGCATAGATGTGGACGAAACAATCGTGGAAAATTGCCTCGGCATACAAGATATTAAAAAGGCAAGTGAAGCCTTGGCTGATGCCGTCATAGAAAGGCAAATCCAGAAGATCCGATATAGGAAAGCGGGTACGGGCTCTTGAGTGATGCCAATATGAAACCGGAGAAGTATATTTGCACCCTATTAAAAAAGTAAACAACCTATCAATGAACGTGGCTCATGCTTAACGTTTATTAAATAACGATAACGACACATGGGAAGAGCATTTGAATTCAGGCGTGCCCGCAAAGAGAAAAGATGGGACAAAATGGCCAAGGCCTTTACCAGGCTCGGGCGAGAAATAGCCATATCTGTAAAACTGAGTGGCCCAAACCCCGACACCAACCCGAGGTTGCGTGTGGCCATGCAGAATGCCAAGGGCGTGAACATGCCCAAGGACAAGGTGGAGGCTGCTATCAAAAAAGCATCGAGCAAAGAGGAGAAGGACTACGAAGAAATGGTGTACGAGGGATATGCTCCCCATGGCGTGGCTATATTGGTGGAAACCGCTACAGACAACCCCACCAGAACAGTGGCCAACGTGCGCCTATACTTTAATAAATATGGAGGGTCGCTTGGCACTACCGGTTCCCTGAACTTTATGTTCGAGCGGAAAGCTGTCTTTAAGCTACCTGCTGCCGGATTGAACCTTGAAGACCTGGAACTGGAGTTGATTGATTTTGGGGCCGAAGACATTTACGAGGAAGAAGGTGTGATAACCATATATACACCATTTACTGAATTTGGTGCCATGCAAAAGGCTTTGGAAGAACGAAAGTTGCCCGTAACCAGTTCAGAACTGCAGCGGGTGCCAACCACCTATGCCGCCAGCCTCAGCGAAGAGCAAGAGGAAGAGGTGCTGAACCTGATAGACAAGATGGAAGAAGACGATGATGTGCAGGCCGTGTACCACAATATGAACCCAGAGGGCAATTAACCATAAAGACCAAGTACTATGTTAGACATGTTTAAGATGCTGGGCAAGATGCAAGAAGTCCAGGGCAAAATGAACGAAGCCAAAGAAGCCATTGCCAAAATGACCTTGCAGGAAATAGAAATGGATGGCGTGGTCATTATTGATATATCAGGAGACAAAAGGATACTGGCCATAAAAACCTCGCCAGAGTTTTATACCGATTATAGCATTGAAGAACGCGAGTCCATGCTGACTGAAGCAACAAACAACGCCATACAACGAGCAGAATCCTACTCCAAAGGCTATATGGCCGAAGCGATGAAAGACGTGATCCCCAATGTGCCAGGCATAGACTTGGGCAGCATGATGGGTGGATTTTGAGGGAGAAATCGTTGAGTGGGTTAATTGTGTGGATTAGGTTAATTAGGGGAATAAGCAACTTAAGTGGTCTCGCGTAAGCACCCAATTAACCCAGTTAACCTACTTATTTAATTACCAATCAACCCTAGCTTTCAGCGTGTTCCCTTCCTTTGTCAATGGAACGTTGGATGATATCCCGGAACTTATCCATGTTGACATCTGATAATTTATTGATATACAGACAGCCTTTCCCGGTTTTGAATTTGCCCAAACCCTCCATGATCGATGGGCTTTGAACAATATAACCGCTTAGATATAAGGTAATATTGGCTTTGCGGGGGGAAAACCCAACCAAACACATATCCCCTTCGTGCCCGCTGGCATATTTATAATGGTAGCTCCCAAACCCTACGATGGCAGCACCCCACATCTTGGCATCAAATCCGGTCAACTCTTGCATGATATCAACGATGGTAAAACAATCTTTCCGTTTCTGCTCGTCCTCTATTTTGTTCAAAAAGCTTGCAACGCTGTCATCTGTCTTTTTGGTTTTTAATTCGTAAGCCATGTGATTAGATGATTCTTGGTTATTGAATATGGTTTTGCAAAAAGGTTTTTAGTGGGGTGAGGTATTCGTGATTTAGATTCCAATGGTCGGGGTTTTGGTAATTGCGGTTTTTCGGATGGGCAATATCCCTTCCATCAGACCATTTATTCTCAACCAAAGTATCTACATATACATACATTTTCGTTTTGTCATCCGGCAACCGATAATCTGGATTTACAGAAATGCAGTCGCGAAACCCATCAAAGCACTCTAATATTTTTTTATGTTTGGGATTGACTATTTCACATAACAAGGTTTCGAGATTCCCATTATCCTTATCATTTGGAAACAAGAAAAGTTCGAATTCAAATTTGGCTTTTAGCGCGGTGAGTTCATTCAATCTACCATCGAAATCGTCGTCAGCATCAAAAACGACAACATTTTTATAACCCAATGCTTTGCTGCCTGAAAGTTTGCTTGAATAATTATCAAGAAAATCTGCTTTGACTTTGGCTTTTAGATTATCCTTGCCGCCAAGGTTCTCTACTACCAAATCATCATTCAAAACAAAGTCTAAGTGGTTTAGATATTGATTAATGAATGCCTCATCAGACTGACCTTCGAGATAAATTCTGACCTTAGCCATTTTGTCCTCCTCTTATTTCCACTTCACGATCAACTGCAAATTCGAATTGCTTGAAGCTATATTTGTAGGATTCAATATGGCCATTGGGGAGTTTAAGCAACGTATAGCTTCTCGTCTTCTCTTGATATTGAACCATGTCTTCCTCTTCAAGGACTTCTTTTAAGTATCTTAGGCATTCCACATTATGGGTAGTCATAAATAGCTGCACATTGTTGCTGGCAGCCGCTTTGATGATTGTCCTCCAATAATCCTTGAACCGGCTGTAGTGGATGCCTGAATCTACTTCGTCTATCATGAGACGATAACGGGCTGTTTTTGTAATTTCAAGTAAAATCCTGGTTAATTTTATTGCACCGTCTCCAAACATAGCCAAAGGCATCATTTTCAAAAAGTTTTTCAATCTTATACTCAGAATCGGTTCTGATTTAGGATGGGGCAAACTTATTTCCATGTCTTCCAAGTTATCAATAAATGTAGCCAACTGACTAAGAAATTTCGATTTTGTTTCTTTGCTTGGCTGGATTCCCTCTGAAAAAAAAACGACTAAATCATCACTATAAAGAAGGTTTGAGAATATCATTGGTCCATTGCTAGGAAGAGTGGTTGCATGACTATATATGTCTAAAGTGTTATAGTCGTCTTTTGTGTCTGTTTTAAGCCTGACCAAGTTTGTAGCATCTGTCTTTTTATTTGTCCTACCTATTAAAAATGCATTTATTTCTTCGTCTGTCGGATTTTGCAAGAATTCAAGTGATAAATTAAATTTCATTCCTTGTCCCGATAGGCTATATTCAGTTGTAATCTTTGGATTATCGAATTTTTTGTTGAATATATATTCTAAATAGTTCGTTTGTACGAAATTATTATTACTAACAGAGCTTAACTTTTTGTTATACAATATATTATCAATGGCCGTAAGATAAACTGTCAAATTTTCATCAAACAACAACGCCTCCAGCACACTCGTTTTCCCAACGTTATTGTCACCCAGGATCAAATTGAACTGGCCAATATCCTCCATCTCAAAGGAATCGAAACACTTGAAGTTCTCGACCTTGAAATACGTAAGATGTTTGCTCTCTTCTGCCATTTCTGTCTATTTTATCTCAAAGATTGCCATTTTTCTTCAATCCCCCTCAATAGTTCATCAACTCATCCACTATTTTCCCTAACCTGCCTACTGGCAGAAAATTCTCTTCCAGTTCCGGGGCAAAAGGCACGGGGGTATCCAGGGACCCTAATCTGCGAACCGGGGCATCAAGGTATTCGAAGGCATTTTCACCAATCCAGGCAGCTATTTCGCCACCGATACCTCCGGTAAGCGTGTCTTCATGCAACACCAATACCTTTCCGGTTTTCTTCACGGTTTCCAATACAATGTCCTTGTCCCATGGCAATAAAGTACGCAGATCAATGATATCTATATTGATGTCGGGGTTTTGTTCGGCATACTCTACCGCCCATACCACGCCGGCCCCGTAGGTGATGATGCTGAGATCATTGCCTGAGATCACCCGTCTGCCCTTTCCTATTTCTATGGTATAGTAGTCATCATATATTTCCTCGCTCACGCTGCGGTATAGTGCTTTATGTTCAAAAAACATTACCGGGTTGGGGTCTTCGATGGCAGCATTCAGCAGTCCTTTGGCATCCATGGGCGAAGATGGATACACTACCTTCAGGCCCGGGACATGGGTAAACCATGCTTCGTTGCTCTGGGAGTGGAACGGCCCTGCCCCTACCCCGGCACCCGTAGGCATACGCACTACCACATCTGCGTTTTGGCCCCAACGGTAATATATTTTCGCCAAGTTGTTCACGATCTGGTTGAAACCCACGGTCACAAAATCAGCAAACTGCATTTCCACCATGGCTTTGTATTTTTTGATGGACAAGCCAAGGCCAATGCCCACAATCGCCGATTCGCATAGGGTGGTATTGCGTACCCTGTCTTTGCCAAACTCTTCCAAGAAGCCCTCGGTCACCTTGAAAACCCCGCCATATTCTGCTATGTCCTGCCCCATCAATATCAAGTTGGGATATTTTTTCATGCTCTGGCGCAGGGAATCGGATACGGAATCCACCAAGCGCTTTTTGGTTTTGGAGGAAGTGGCCGGGTATATATTAAAGTTATGGGTATCGTCAATACTGCTGGGTGACAGGTTCTTATTGGGCACAAAAGGGGCATATACATCCCTGATTTCCTTAGCGGTATCAGGAACCGGGGCGGGTTCGGCCAGAATATCTTCCAAGGCTTTGTTAATGTCTACCGAATAACTGTCCCTTAAGCTTTTGATAGTTGGCTGGTCTATAATCTTTTCGTTGAGCAGCCAGCGCTCATATTGCTCCAAGGGATCTTTCTTCCCCCAAAGATCAAACAACTCCTTGGGTACATATTTGGTACCAGAAGCTTCCTCATGTCCACGCATCCTGAAAGTCATGCACTCAATCAATACAGGTTCCGGATGTTCGCGCATCTTCTCTGCCAAAGATTTTATGGTGTTATGCACTTCCAGAATATTGTTTCCATCTATTTTGTATCCTGGCATTCCGTAGCCAATGGCCCTGTCCACCAAGTCTTTGCAGGCATATTGTTCTGAAGTGGTGGTGGATAGGCCATACCCATTGTTTTCAATAATAAAAATGACCGGAAGTTTCCAAACGGCTGCCGTGTTCAATGCTTCATGAAACTCTCCTTCGGATGTCCCACCCTCACCCGTAAAAGCCATGGACACCTTCTTTTCCTTGCCCAGCTTATATGCCAAGGCAACACCTGCAGCCACGCTCAGTTGAGGTCCCAAATGGGAAATCATCCCCACGATATGGTGTTGGTTGATCCCGAAATGAAAAGACCGTTCCCGGGCTTGGGAGTATCCGCTTGTTTTACCTTGCAGCTGCCCGAATAGTTTGTGCAGATCCACACCCCTAGAGGTAAATACGCCCAGGTTGCGATGCAGCGGCATGATATATTCATCTTCGTGCAATGCCATCGTTGCACCTACAGAAATCGCCTCCTGCCCTATCCCTGAAAACCATTTGCTCACTTGGCCTTTCCGCAGCAAAAGCAACATTTTTTCTTCGATCATGCGGGGTTGCAACATACCCTTGTACAAAGCAATAAGGGTTTCATCGGTCAAGGAACCCCGGTTATAGGTCATATTCAGGCTTGTTGGCGCGGCTTTTGCTATGTCTTCAGTCATGGTGCAAAATTAGTCAATCCCCAAACAGCCAAGACAAGTAATATTCCTCTTTTGTTATCCCATAAAACATTAGACTGCCTTATCCCGTACCATAGTACAGTAACGCACAAACACTTTGGGTGGCTGGTATTAGTTATTTGTTGCGCAAGTACCATTCTTTTGCCTTTTTACGTTAACTTGTCCGGTTTATAGATAGACAAATGATTGGAATGAAACTAGAATGGAATGATATCGAGCAATATATGTTCGACCGCTTTGATAAAGACGCGGACGTGAAGGCCGTTTTGTTCGTGATAGGGATGCGCGAGTTCGGGCATAAAAAAGTAAAATTCACCAAAGAAGAAAAACAGGATTTGATGAACTTGGCTGCCTGTAAAGTTATGAGCCTGAACGGATATTTTGAAGTAAGCCATTTGGATGGGGAAGGATGGCCCGTATGGAAACAATCGAAACCC
>Ga0206962_1306_pt1 | contig 11777 bp, 8 predicted proteins | sample Alteio_BWOrgHeat_27_FD_153241 | JGI IMG/M metagenome (GOLD analysis project Ga0206962, IMG submission 153241) | Enriched cells from forest soil in Barre Woods Harvard Forest LTER site, Petersham, Massachusetts, United States -... | ecosystem: Environmental > Terrestrial > Soil > Temperate forest > O...
GGAAAACTACCAAACGGTATTAGAATGGAAACAAAAAACAGGAAATGAATTTAGAATCGGCAACACCTACCATCAAATAGGAAGGGTATATGAGGAGCAAGGGAAATGGGAACAAGCCTTGGAAAACTACCAAACCGCTTTGGAATGGTACAAAAAAACAGGAAATGAATTTGAATTGGGTGGTACCTATCACCAAATAGGAAGGGTGTATGAGGAGCAGTGTCTTTTTGCACAGGCAGAAGAATACTATCTGCTCGCATTGGATATTGCAAAAAAACAGCAAAAGGAGCCTGACTTAGCAGTCATTGAAACCTCTTTGGCCAGGGTAAGGAAACTTATTAATGGCTAATGTCCTTAAAAATTTGAATGCCTCTGCAAAGCAGCAGAACTGACCCATGTGCCCATTTGGGGGTAGGTAAGCGGTTTGTTGAGTCCTGATTCTCAAAAACTCCGTACCTTAGGTTCACAAAATATTTGTTTTGAAGCAGTTCCGCAAGTATCAGTTATGGGCTTTGTTGCTTGTTTTGACATCATGCCGTCAACAGGCTTCCTTGTGGAACAGTGATAGGATGCAATGTGCGCAGGGTTTGGTCAACCAAACCGGCGCGAGGTCAGGCAACCCAGCCAGCTTTACTGACAGTTCCTTCCATTTATCTGAAAATCCCAAAGCCCTGCATAAAAATGGCTTGAATCTCCATAATACTGCACAAGGATTATCGCATAGGAGACATCAATTACTAATAAGGACGAAGAAACAAGACAAAGACAGTACGATTGCAAGCAACAAGCATAGCCTAAAATACAGATTAATAAAAAGAAAGCGATTTGCAAGAACGCTAAGTGTTTCAAGCTTTCTCGGGTTCTTTGCTTTGCTTTTGGTCGTTGAAATCCTGCTTCTTTATGGGGTCGAGTCTATTTTAATCTATTTGGCGGCTGGGCTTTTTTTTGCAACTCCTTTGCTCTTTATCATTGGCATTATCATGTTGATAAAGGCGAATAAAGACCTAGAACAAGTGGGTACCGATCCTGAAAGTATCAAGCTCTATGAAATGCATCAAAGGAATAGGCTACTTGCCATAAAAATATTTGTGGGCATCTCGGCGGTGTGCCTGCTGTACCTTGCGCTATGCTTTTTTCTCTTTAGCGTATTGATGCTGCCCATGGGAACTATCCTTGCCGTGAACTTAATGAACCTCTTGGGCATCATTATTATATCTCTTATAATTTCTGCCCCTACCGCAATGATATTGCAGCTGATTTATAAAAGCAAGCCGCCCAAATAGCGTTCTTAGTTTCTGCCCACCACTTCAAAACCAGGAAAGCCTTTTTCTGCCTCAGGCAAGGTGTTCATTCCGGGGAAAGTGCAGATATCCATCATTTTTGCCCAGATGGTGCGTATGGCAGGGTGATGATGTGCCTCGGTTTTGGCTTCCTCTCCTACCCATTCAAACACTTCTATGAGCGTACCATCTTTGGATTCAAGCGAATAGGCAGTGCCATCCGTGATAAAACCGAGTTCTCGCAATGTGGGGATATGATCTTTGAGGATTTCTTGAAGTTCCTCTTTTTTGCCAGGTGCCGGGCGGTACATGGCGAATGCTAGAATGGTGGACATGGTTGTGGTAGTATTGTGGTGTTAGTATTGCGTAATGCGCTCAATGGCTAAATATCCTTGTGACTGTTACAGCAAGAAAATCATTTATCCATTGCTTACCTGAAAGGTCAGCTTGGCACCAAATCCATCATTGAATATGCGCATCAGGGTAGACAGCCTGATGTCAGAGGCATGGTTTTCTATCCGTGATATATAGGTTTTTGTAGTACCACACTTTTCAGCGAGTTGTGCTTGGGTCATGTGGTTGCTTTTACGCATTTCTTGAAGCATGACACCCAGCTTAAAAGCTTCGAATCCTCTCTCGTACGCTTCTCGTGTTGGAGTTCCCATTGGGCCATATTCTTGATCCAGATGCTGATCAAAAGTAACAATCTGATTAATATTCCCTTTCATACCTTTGGCTCCAATTTCATGAATTTCAGCTCGCCACCTTTAGGTGCCCAATGGAATAATCGTGCAATTTATTTACCACCAATCCCTTATCAATCCTGAATTCCTTGATGGTGTTTCCAGCGGATGGGATATCGTACATGGCATCGAGCATGATGGATTCAATGATGGAGCGAAGGCCACGGGCGCCTAATTTCAGCTCAATGGCTTTATCGGCCAGATAGTCTATCACCTCTTCATCAAATGTCAATTTCACGTCTTCCATTTCCAGCAGTTTTTCATACTGGCGCAGGATGGCATTCTTGGGTTTGGTAAGTATTTCACGAAGGGTTTCTCGATCCAAAGGGTTCAAGTGGGCAATGACCGGCATACGCCCGATGAGTTCCGGGATCAACCCGAATTTTTTTAGGTCGTGTGGGGTAATGTATTGCAACATGTTCTCCTTATCGTGCCTGCCATGATGGTCAGGTTTCCTGAAACCGATGGGCTGTGCCTGGATACGTTTTTCAATGATGGGCACGATGCCATCAAACGCCCCACCACAAATAAACAGAATGTTTTGCGTGTTCACGGCCACCATGCTTTGTTCGGGGTGCTTGCGGCCGCCCTGTGGGGGCACATAAACCGTGCTCCCCTCAAGCAGCTTCAGCATGGCTTGTTGTACGCCTTCACCGCTTACATCGCGGGTGATGGAAGGGTTGTCCCCTTTGCGGGCGATTTTATCTATCTCGTCAATATATACGATGCCTCGTTCGGCTGATTCCACTTCATAGTTGGCAGCTTGCAACAAGCGGGTGAGAATGGTTTCCACGTCTTCGCCCACATAGCCGGCTTCAGTGATCACCGTGGCATCGGCAATACAGAAAGGCACATCCAATATCCTGGCAATGGTCTTGGCAAGCAGGGTTTTGCCCGTACCTGTCTCCCCTAGCAGCAGGATGTTTGATTTTTCGATCTCTATATCGTCAGGTCCGGCAATTTCCCGGGCGATGATCCTTTTATAATGGTTGTACACCGCTACTGACAATACTTTCTTGGCCTTCTCTTGGCCTATGACGTACTGGTCCAGGTGCGCGCGTATTTCCTGCGGCTTCAACAGGTCTTTGCGGGGCTTGTGCTTTGCGGCACGGCTCACTTCGGCCTGCAATATCTTTTCAGCCTCCATGATGCACTTGTCACAAATAAAGCCGTCCTTCCCCTCTACGAGAAGAAGGACGTCTTTTTTAGCTCTCCAACAAAAGGAGCAATATTCCTCTTTATGAATCAAATCCTTGTATTATGGTTTCACCGTTTTGGTCAATACTTCATCCACCATGCCATATTCCTTGGCTTCGCCTGATGTCATCCAGTAGTCGCGGTCGGCATCATGCTCTATTTTGTCCTTTGGCTTGCCGGTATGGTCAGCCAATATCTGATACAGTTCGTCTTTCAATTTCAGGATTTCACGGGCTGTGATCTCGATATCCGTAGCCTGTCCTTGTACGCCACCCAGCGGTTGGTGAATCATCACCCTGCTGTGCTTGAGGCATGAGCGTTTGCCTGCCTTGCCAGCGGCCAACAATATAGCTGCCATACTGGCGGCCATACCCGTACAGATCGTGGCCACATCAGGCACTACGTACTGCATGGTATCATATATACCCAGACCTGCATACACGGAACCTCCGGGGCTGTTGATGTATATCTGGATATCACGTTTTGGGTCAGAGCTTTCCAGGAACAGCAACTGCGCCTGAATGATATTGGCCACATCATCATAGATAGGGACACCCATAAAGATGATCCTGTCCATCATCAAGCGGCTGAAAACGTCCATCGTTGCCACATTCAAGGGGCGTTCTTCCACGATGGTAGGAGTAATATAGTTGTTTACACTATTGGTGTACTGGTGCATCGCCAAAGAGCTGATGCCATGATGCCTTACGGCATATCTTTCAAATTCATTATTAAACTGTGCCATGTTTGTTATTATTTGGGAAAATTAATGATTGTTTCTTATTTCTTCAAACTTTTCCAGGCTTACCTCTTCGGTGACCGGGATAATCTGTGAAACAAGCCAATCAAATACTTTGCCATCGCGCAAAGCCATGCTGGTACGGTTGAAATTGTTCTCTTTTGTCAGGTAGTCAATGGCATATTGGCGGAGTTTTTCTCCGGGCACATTGTATTGCCCACTACGGGTAAGCTCGTTGTGCAACATGTCTTCGGTATAGTTAATCACTTCTTCTTCAGTGATTTCAATATTGTTTTCCTCGGTAATGTATTCTGCCAAAACCAGCCATTTCAGCTCTTCTGTAAAGGCATCGTACTTCTTGTCATAGTCTTCAATCTCCAGGTCGTCTTTTACCTCATACGATAGCAGGAAGTATTTTTTCACGAACTGCAGCGGGAGTTCTTCTTTCATTTCATCCACCAAGGTCTTTTTGGCGGCTTTGGCCAGGATATTATTGGCTTGGCTGTCATAATAGCTCTCCATAATGGCACGCCAGGCACCGTAGAATTCCTCTTCTGTGGTCACATTCCCTTCTGGGAAATAGGTTTTGAAGAAATCTTCATCCATTTCTGGGAGCTGCACCGTCATCACGGAGATCAGTGTCGCCCTGAAACTGTCAAACAGGTCGGCGGCGCTGGCTGCATCAATCTCGAATTGGGTAGCTACTTCATCCCCTGAAAATATGTCAGACAATTTGATATCCACATGGTCGTTCACTGATTTGCCGTTCAGCAGTGCGGCCAGTTTTTCGGGGATATTCTTATAGGAATAGCGTTTGGTCTTTTCCAGTCCACCTTCCAATACCTCACCCTTGTCATCAAGCTCGGTAAAGGTTACCCCGGCATAAAAGTCTTCGGCATAGGTATATACTGGCGTTTCGCCAAATTTGCCCGCTTGCCTGCGCAAGTTGCCTACATCGTTTTTGACGTTCTCGTCGCTGAGGGCTACTTTATATTTAGGGAGTTTGTTCAGTGGTTTTAGGTCCAGTTTTATTTCTGGCCGATACCCGATATCATAGGTAAACTCAAAATCATCGTTTTGCCAATCAATATCCTCTGCATGATAGGCCGATAGCGGGGACAGAACCAGCTTAACATTGTTGGTATCCAGATAATCCTGAATGCTTTTTTGCAACAGTTTCTCCACCACCTCGTGCCTTACACCTTTGCCGATCATCTTTTTGACGACCCCGGTAGGCACTTTGCCTGGCCTGAACCCTGGTACATTCATTTTGCGGCCATTCTCTTTCAATGATTTTTCGAAATCTTCCTTGTAGTCGGCTTCGGTTATTTTTACGGTCAATAGGGCATCGAGGCCTACTTGGTTACTGATGTTTACTTCCACGTTTGCTAATTAACTTGTTCTTTTCCTTTGTGATACATCCTTCGCCGGGCATTTTGCACCAGAGAAAAAATAGTTGGCAAAGATAGGGTATTTTGGTGAAACATTAGCGATATGAGCCCAAAACACCAACAGCCTGGCTATAGCCTACCATACATCGCTCAGCTTGGCAGTAGATATATCTCCTGCTCCAGACCCTTTTTATGTTTGTGCAGCAAGGCTGCCACCATTTGCACCCCTGTATCATGTGCCTGTGCCAACTGCTTGGCAAGGTGCAGCTGCTGGTCATACAAACTGCGGTTCCCGTATTTGGCCATAAGGGCTTCCAGATTTGTGGGCACATACAAGGTTGCTTTGGCACCCAAGTGCCTTTTATATTCATGGAGGTATATGCCGAGTGCCGCAAAATCAAAATCTCCAAAATGGAGGTAGGGATTAGGGATTGATTTCAGCCATTTTACCAGATCACCAGACTGTGGATACCGCGATACAAAAAGGGGATTGATATCTGCAAACATCGCTTTTTGCATCTCGGCATGAAAAAAATTCTCGGGGTTTTCCACTCCTACGATGGTGGCACTTTCGGGTGGCAAAAAATTTTCTGGGTCATGCACAAACATTACCGTTCCAAGGCCAGGCAACAGTACTGTTTCCCGGCCTTGGTAGTTGGCCGGCATGGGTGCCACAACGTTTATCAAAAAACCCTTAAAGGTGCGCAGCTGCTTCAATTTTGAATCCGATGCCGCCGCCACCAGGCCTGCCCTGCTATCAGCTGCCCCAGTAAGTGCAGTGATATATCCAAGCAAATCGTTGATGCCAAAATGGTTTTGCAGGTAGGCTGGCAAAGAATCCGGGCCTGAAAGATAGTAAAAGGCCTTGCTCCTGCCTTGTACCTGCTTCAACAGCATGCCATCAGCCACAAATTTGTCTATCACCGCATGCCTGAGTGTGCTGGCTGGCAAACGCTGACCCATTGACAGCAAGGCCAGCTTTTCGGCGATGTGCAATGGGATTTTCATTCCAGTTCTTGTTGTGCTTTAGACATGATCCTGTTCACCCGGGTCACGCTCTGCTCGTCTTTTCTCAACTTGTATATATGGCGGTAGGCCAGAGCATCGTTTTCGGTGGGTGAACCATTGATGAGCAATATGTTTCGGTCGTTTGCAAATTTAAGGATGCCGCGAACATTGCCCGGGTGCAGGCGGCCTATTTCATCCATCACGCAGTGCAGCCTGAAATCTTTGAACCGCTTTGAGGCTGTCTCTTTGAAGACATTGAGCAGCATGATGTTAACCATGGCCTTCACCAATATATCGGTGCCTTCCGAGCCTACGTTCGATAGTTTTTCCACCCAACCGGTATCGTTCTGGTTTTCTTCTATCCTGAATTTCAGTTCAAACGAATCTGAGAGGGAAATATCATCTCTTTTAAAATCGCTGATCTCCTTTATCAATTGCTTCAGTAGGTCTATGGCCTTCTGGTTCTTGGCATCTTTGTCTTGAGAAGAAAAGAGGTTTGCCGCACCGAGGTCATCCCTGTTTTCATCGTTGAAGTTTTTTATTGCCTTCAGCATCACCACCACCGGGTTGGTGCTCTCTTCCAGCTTAAGTTCAATCTTTTTAATGACCCCCACGAAGTTCTTTTCTTGGAAGTCCTTGTTTATCTTGGTTATCACGTTTTGTATCTCCCCTTCTTTTGACGTCAGATCGCCGGTTTCCCTCCCTATCAGCTTTATGATATCTGCATATCGCTCGTTCACCCGTTTTTCAAACTCTGTCAGTTTATCCTCTTCCATAAAATCGCTGAAATCGGAGGCAAATGCCATGTAGTCTTCATCTTCGGTAATGCCGGTATTAAAGTTGAAAATATTCTGCGAAGAAAAATTCCCCAGGAATCGGTTGACCTCCTTTTTCAGGTCGCTCATCCTTTCCATGCGCTTGTAATATATGGCTATGATATCGTCAATCAATTCTCTCGCTCGCTTCGCTGTTTTGTTTTCTGTTTTGGCCGCGCCTGCCAACCATGTCTCTATGTCATTGTATTTCTCTGGCTGGGTTTCCCTGAACTTGTCAAAAGCTTCCAGGTCTTCTAGGATTTTGTCCAGTTCCCTTTGTATTTCACCGGTCCGGCCCTGGATGTTTTCCAGTTCTCGCTGTATGTTGTGTTCTTGCTGATTATATTTCAGGTCTTCCTGCAAAAGGCTTTGTTCCAGGATTTGTTTCTTGTTCTTGAACTCGTCCACCCTATCAAAAAGCTCCCTTTTGTCTTTTTTGTAGTCGGCTACCCTGTCCCTATTGTTTTCAATAAACCTTAGTTCTGCACGCAGTACGGCCTGCCGATCCTCAATCTCGCGTATGCGGTGGGTATCGGCCCCACTGTCTACCAACTCTTCTGCTCGGGCACGGTCTGTCTCAGTGATGCGTTGAGCGGCGGCAGCTCTGGCATTGGCTGTTTCCGTATCTATGGCGGCCATTTTTTTTTGTTTTTCAGCAGAGGCCTCTTCTATTTTTTTGTCGCGTTCCTTTAGCTTGGCCTTTACCTGTTTGTTCAGGGCATCTTCCATGCCCACAAGTTTTTCACGGGCTTCCACTTCTTCTTCTGCAGCCTTGGCCATAGCAGTGTCTATGTCCTCCAAGGCTGTCTTTTTTTCATCAGCAGCTTTTTTTGTTTGATCGGTCATCTGTATGGCCACCAGGTCCAAAGCCGTTTTTGACTGCTCCAGTTCTACTTCTCCTTCCTTTATTTGGTCTTTGTGGGCTTTGATGCGGGTATGGTATTTCTTCTTGAGTTTTTCTACATCGGCCAATAACGTTACTTCCAGGTGGCCTGCTTCTTCCTTCAAGGCTGATATCTGTTGGGTTTTCCCCTCTTTTTCGTGTTCATAGTCAGCCACTGTTTTCACGGTGCCTATTATTTCATCCATGTCTAGTTCCACCCCGAAGAGGTTTGGGTCGGTTGTTTTTTGCAGGCGGGGCAGCAGGTCATTGCGGAAAAGCAGTGCCTCGTCCACCACTTTGCCTATGGTATGTTCCCAGCCGGGGTACTGGGCATGCAGCCATCCATACAAGGATTCTTGACTATTGGCTATTTTCTGGGCTATGGCGGTTGTTTCTGTTTCAAGGATTGCCATTTTCTCTGAAACTTTTTCCACCTGCCGGGCATGGGATTCTTGGCGAGCGTCTTTTTCCAGCCCCCATTGGGTGAAAAGGGTTTCCGCATGGCCGGTATTGGCCAATATTTCGTTTTCCAGGCGTTGCACCCTTTGTTTATATCGGTTGATATCGGTTTCCAACTGGCTTAGCAATGCTTCGTAGTACCTTTTGTGCTTTATCTCTACCCTTTTTATTTTTAGGGCTTGTACGGCTTGTTTTTTATGTTCCAGGGCTTCTGCCAGGTCTTTGAGCTTTTGCGTGTGTTGGTTCCGTGTTTCTTCTATCAGGCCTTGGTAAGTGGCGGCCATTTGCTCACGCAGTGCCTGATATGTTGATTCGAGTTTGTTTTTATCAGCTTCCCTGCCGTTTTCATACGCGGCCAACTGGTTGTTTATTTCCTTGGCCAAGGCTTCGTAGCGGGCCACAATCGTCATATACTGGGCCGATAGCAGTTCTCTTTCTTTCGCCAGGTCGGCATGCTCAGCATCAAGCACTTGTTTTTGCGATACCCTTTCTATCACCTGTACAATGTTTTTCTGCTGGTAGTCTTCTTCTTTTTCCCGGGCTTCGTCCAGTTTCTTTTTCAGTACCTCCATTTCCCCTTTTATCTTGTCCCTTTTTTTGTGAAACAGGGATTTAAGGTTTTCCAGCTTTTCAAACCATTTCATTTTGGCGGTATCTTCCTTTTGCAGGCTTTCTTCCATTTTCGGTTGTGCCTTGGTGGCCTGCTCCAGGGCCCAGCCCAGGGAAGTGGCCAGTTGGGCTTTTTCCCGAGCCATGTATTTTATGGCATGAAAGAAGGTGCGTACGTTGTCCGCCTGTTTTACCACTGCAGGGTGCCTGAACTGCCTGATGTCCTTCAGTTGGGCCTCGAACCCTTTGAGGTGGTGGTCATACAGCTTGAGGTCCACTTCAAAAGGTTCCTCGTTCATAGACATGATTATGGTGTCTTTGATGAACTCTGCCTCTAGCCGCGAGTTGAGGAACACGTTCTGTATGGTGCGCGGTATGTTTTGGTAGTTCTTGCTTTCTAGCAGTGCATACTTGGCCAGGTCTTTTTTGCCCTCGTTGTTGCCGTACAGTATGTCCCGATACTCTTCGTACCTGTCTATTTTGCGGGACAGGTGCACGCCCTTCTGGTCCAGTGCCGCGCGGATTTTGTCTGGGCTTTCATGCGCAAGGCCATTGCCATCAATAAATAAGGCCTCGTCATAGGCGGCATCAAAAAAACGGAAACATACCTTGCCCTGGCTCTTGAAGGCAAAGACACAATAGGGGCCTGTTTCTTTTATTACTTCATATACGATATAGGAATTGGCGTATGGCAGGTAATACTCAGCAAACCCTTTTTTTTCTCTGGATATGCCTAGCTTTAGCGTATCTGCATTGTAGAAAAACAGGATGGCGCGAAGGACCGTGCTTTTGCCCACGCCCTGGGTGCCTATAAAATGCACGTTGCCGTCAAGCAATATCTCTGCATAGCGGGCCGCAGCGCTGTTTATAAAGGCTATTTTATTCAGGTATCTCATTTTTTACTTCTTCGGGGATATTGATGCTCAGTATCAATATTTCCAGGTATTTAAAGGATGACAGGACCTTATAACTGTTGGTTATCTCGTTTTCCAGTTCAATGAAATTGCCATCCACAAGCATTTTCAATATTTTTTGCAGGCTTTCTGATTGCTTGTCTTCTTTGGTGATGCGGCGCAGCCCCTCCAGTTTGCTCTTTATCTCCGCATCCACGTTTTGCCGTACCAGTATGTCAAACGGTGTGAAATGGGTGCCGGGGCCAAACGAGTTATCGAAGGTTTTAAAAAAATCGACAATGTCTATCCAACGGTATGCAGCTTCAATTTTCCGTTCCAGGTCTGGCCTTGCCTCGTACCGGGTGAAGTAATAGTATTCTTCTCCTTGCTCAAGGGTAAAGTTGATGGCTTGAAAATAGGGATACAGGTCTTCAAACCGGTCCTCTACTATATCATATAGCTTGCGCTGTAGGTCATTGCCACTGTTGGAGCAGATGAACTGCCCCTTGCTCAGTATGTCAAATATTTCCCCGGTTTGCTTTGGAAGGTTCATCTATTACAATTTTTTACTTTGGATATACCATGGCAAACTCTACATCTTGATAGGAAAGCCATTTATCGGAGATTTTCAGTTCTGTTTCGTACAGGGATACCACCTGGCAGAACAAAGTGGCCCTTTCTTCAAATGCCACATCCCTTGGGAACTGATAATTCATCACAAAATCAAAAAGGTTGTTGCCAGAAGCGGAAAAGCTGTTGCGCAGTTCTTCCAAGTTGATGAATATCTCGGTTTCTGTTTCGGTATGTAGGTAGTCATGGCTTATTTTGCCAGCGGAAGGCAATACAGGCCTGTTGCCCACTGTCATCCTTCTGCTTATTTTATAGAGTACATCGTACGCTTCGTCGGCCTGCAACATATCCAGAGAAAGTTTGAGGGGATAGGCGGGCCTGGACTGGAACAACAAAGCACTGTTGGCCGATACCATATCTACGAAATCTGTCTTGCTTTTGAGCTCTATCTGGTCTTTCAGGTATTTCACCTGCCTTATTTTCTCCAATACGTTGTTTTGGTACTTTATCTGGTTCAAAAATTCGATGATCTGCTTTTCCATTTCCACCAGGTTATGGCCGCTTTCGTTCATGTGCTGCCGGAGCCGGGTTATCACTTGTTTCAGTTCTTCATCCAAGGCCATTCGGAAGAAAATGGGCTCTTCCTCCGTCACCAACCGTTCTGTATGGTCTATCAGGCTTTTGATGTCTTCCCGCCTGCGGTCATAGTGTTGCAGCTTGGCTATCTTTATCTTATAGTTGGCCTCTGTTTTAAAAGTATTGTCAATATTTCGATTTAGGTCAATGATATTGCGAATGGTAACCCTGCCTATTTTGCGCAATGCCGCCTTAATGGTTTTGAGGTAATGGTATTTGCGGCTTTCGACATTCTCTTGGTGGTAATAGATGATGTTCTCTTTCACCAACCTGATGTGCTCATGGATATAAGAAATGTTTATCTCCTCGTTCACTTCCAGCACCTGCTCGAAAAACTGCAGGAAAACGTCATCTATCTCCAGGGAAGCGCCGTTTTGTCGGATAACATTTCGGTCTTTTAGCACCTCTATTTTTTCCTCGTCCGCCAGGTTCAGGGCATCGTCATATTTATAGGCCATGGCACGGCGCTTTTCAAACATTTGGCCCAGTAGTTCTTTGCCGGCCCCAAGGGTATTGATAAGCTCTCTTACAGAATGAAAAAATGCCATATGGGT
>Ga0206962_1307_pt1 | contig 11730 bp, 4 predicted proteins | sample Alteio_BWOrgHeat_27_FD_153241 | JGI IMG/M metagenome (GOLD analysis project Ga0206962, IMG submission 153241) | Enriched cells from forest soil in Barre Woods Harvard Forest LTER site, Petersham, Massachusetts, United States -... | ecosystem: Environmental > Terrestrial > Soil > Temperate forest > O...
CTCGTAACGCCGCTTGGACTTGACGATCCTACGCCACGCTTCGCTTGGCAACTCCACGATCCAAGATACGCTGCGAAACAGAGCGCATATCAGATTCAGGTAGCGACGCATCGCGAACTGTTGGCGTCTGGGAGGGCCGATGCGTGGGACAGCGGACGAATTACCTCCGATCAGTCTGTTGGAGTTAGTTACCAGGGGCCGGCGCTGACGCCCAGCACGCGCTACTACTGGCGTCTCCTGACGTGGGACAAGGACGGAAAGCCCTATCCCGCAAGCGAAGTTAGCTGGTGGGAAACAGGATTGCTCGATCAGGGGAGCTGGCGCGGTAAGTGGATCGGCTATCAGACATGGGAGGAAGCTGCCGTTCGCAAGGCGGCCGGTGTGTGGGTTACAAGCCCCGATGGCGAGGAACTGGGGAAGATCAAAACGGCCGAACAGCATATTGCCTATCGGCTTCCGTTTGCGCTGAACGGAAACATCCACCACGCAGTGCTCTTTGTTACTGGTCAGGATGTGGCATCTGCGTGGGTCAATGGCGCGCAGGTCGCGGTTGGTGCGCCGCTGCCTCCGTGGAAGCAGTTGCCGTGGAAGAAGTACGTTCAGGTTGATGTAACGTCACATGTGCGCGCGGGAAACAACCTGCTCGCAGTCGAAATAACGCACTATGTCGTCAACCCGAATGGCATGGCCTCGAAAGATACTCCGCCAATGAGCGCGACGCTTGTTACTCAACTGGAAGACGGTTCCGTTGCGACGTTTTCGACCAGGGTTGATTCGGCCTGGAAGACGTCGATTCATCCTGCCGTTGGCTGGACGGGCAACGATAGTGCCGATGCTTCGTGGAAGTCGGTAATTATCTATGACAGCGAAGCCGCCCGTGAGGAGCCGTTAGGAAATCCCTGGCCTGCGCAAAGCGTAAAGGCGCTTCGTCGTGACTTCGAGATTCATAAGCCGATAACGTCCGCGCGACTCTATGCGACAGCACTCGGCGCCTACCAGACCTTTATCAATGGCAAGCGCGCGGGTGAAGACGTGCTTTCCCCTGGATGGACGGACTACCGTCTCCGATTGAAGTATCAGACATACGATGTAACCGGCTCGCTAGGGCAGGGCGGCAACGCTATTGCGGCTCTGGTTGCGCCGGGGTGGTATTCGACACCGCTGGAATGGTTTCAACAGCCGAATGTTTATGGTTCAGCTCCGCCCTCGCTCATGGCTGAATTGCGCATCCAGTACAGCGACGGCAGTGTTGACTGGATTGTGAGCGACGAGAGTTGGAAGGCAGAGCGCTCTCCTATTCTGAAGTCTGAAATCTATGATGGCGAGACGCAAGATGCGCGGCTGACTCAGCCCGGCTGGAACAGCAATCATTTTGCCGCAAAAGACTGGAAATCGGCGGAGGTCCATACGCCAGCGATGAACGGCATCAAGATCGATGGCCAGGACTTTCAGGCTATTCATGTTGAGCGTACGTTGATCCCGAAAGCCGTGACTACTCCTGCGCCCAGCACTTACATCTTCGATATGGGGCAGAACTTCTCAGGCGTGGAACGGTTGCGGCTCCAGGGGCCCGCAGGGACCGACGTGCGCGTGAGGACAGGGGAGATTCTGAATGCGGACGGCAGCCTCTACACGGATAATCTACGCACCGCAAAATCGATGGATCACTTCATTCTCGCCGGCAAGGGTGTGGAGGAATTTCAACCGCAATTTACGTTTCATGGCTTCCGCTACCTGGAACTGACCGGCCTGCCGGGCAAGCCGCTGCCGGACGCGGTACGCGGGATTGTTTTTCATACCGACGCGGCTTTTACCGCACAGTTGAAGACGGGCAGTGGCATGATCAACAGCCTGTGGAACAACATTCTGTGGGGACAGCGCTCTAACTTCGTCGGCGTGCCAACGGATTGTCCACAGCGAGATGAGCGCCTGGGATGGACCGCTGATGCTCAGGTATTCTGGCGCACCGCGACGTTCAATATGGATCTTGCTGCTTTCACCCGCAAGTACACGGGCGACATTCGCGGCACGCAGATAGGCAGCGGGCAGGGAACTGAAGCGGCCGGCGCTCTCTTTGGTATCTTCGCTCCGGGAATCGCCACCACTGCCTCAAGCTCAGGTGCTGGATGGAGCGATGCCGGCGTAATCATCCCGTGGACTTCGTGGGTTCAGACCGGCGACACACGCGTGCTCGAGCAAAACTGGGAGGCGATGACCAAGTATCTCGCCGCCATTGAACGATCCAATCCCGATTTCGTGTGGAAGAAGAATGCGGGCACTCCTTTTGGCGATTGGCTTTCTCCTGAAGGTCCCACCAAGTATCTGTTAGTTGCGACGGCATCCTGGGCATACGATGTCACGCTGATGCGGCAAATGGCTCATGCGCTGGGTAAGACCGAGGATGAGGCAAAGTATGTCCAACTCTTCGATCACATCAGGTCGGCATTCGCAAAAGAGTTTGTCCACGACGATGGATTCATCCCTGGTGCCGATGACGGACCTTCACCGTTCGGTGTCATCAACAATCCTAATGCCAAAGCCAAAGGCGGAGATACGCAGACAGGGTACGTCTTGGCGCTTCACATGAACCTGCTGCCGGAGAATCTTCGCGCGGCAGCAGCGCAAAAGCTTGTCGACAAGATCCAGGCCAATCACGGATTGCTGGGCACTGGTTTTCTCGGCACGCCTTATCTTCTGGCGGTGTTGACGGAAAGCGGTCATCGCGACCTGGCATACAGACTTTTGCTTAACACGAGTTATCCTTCATGGGGCTACCTTATCGACCATGGTGCGACAACGATGTGGGAGCGATGGAACGGCGATCAGATGAAAGACGATCCAAGCATGAACTCGTATAACCATTATGCTTACGGCGCGGTTGCTGACTGGATCTACCGCTATGCTGCCGGCGTGGATACTGTTTCATCGGATGCCGGCTTCCGCACTATCTTTCTTCATCCTGCGTTCGATTCGCAGCTTGGCAGTATCGACTTTACTTACCCCTCTCCGTATGGCGATATACATTCCGCGTGGACTATCAAAGGCGGCGTCGCGCACTGGGATCTGACCGTTCCCGCCAATACCACGGGGTGGCTTCCACTTAGTAACTCCGAGAGTTCGAGTTACAAACTCGACGGGCAGCCGATTGCGCAAAGCAAGCTTGTTGAGGCCGCGCAAAAGGAGGGCCGATCGGGGTTCTCACTCCCGGCGGGAACTTACAGCTTCGATGTGAGCGGCATTCGATAGGTGGCGCGAAAACGTCGCCTCATGCATGATTCACACCTGGATCCCTTCCGGTAACGCCCTCTGCATGATCTGACAGTGTAAAAGTGCCTTCGAAGGCTGTACTCTAAGCGGCAATTGGAAGGCCACGATTCGGAAAGAGGATCGTCTCAGAGTGCTTCCGAAACCGTCGGAATTACCATCTTTTCCCGCCGAAGAATCAGATCTGCTATGAACAGCAAATGAAGGACAGAAGGTATCTGACTTTCCAAGGTTGTCATAGGAGGAATTCAAAATGAAAGTTTCGGCAAGGATATTCGTTGTTTTGGCGGGTCTCTGTCTTGCCGCAAGCACCGGGGTCGTCGCGCAAACCGCCATTTATGGAACTTTCACCGCAGGCAATCTCAGTGTCGGAGATAAGGATTGGATCTACGGCGGCCAGGTGGGCTTGTATCACGATTTCAGACCGATACCAGTAGTGCACATAGGCTTCGACGCGCGCGCTCAGATGCTCGACCAGGGTGATACCAAGCTCATCAGTGGTCTTGTCGGCCCGCGTGTGGCAATCAAGCCGTGGGGGATCCCGATTCGTCCGTACGTGGAGGGACTGTTCGGCGTGGGACACATTGAGTACACCGCACAGCAAGAAGAGACATCTGCCACCGAATTTGAATACCTATTTCTCGGCGGCCTGGATTTGACCATCTTGCCGCACTTTGATTGGAGAGTCGCGGAGTTCAGCTACGGCGGAGTGTCGGGGCTATCTGACAGCATCCATCCAAAGACAGCGAGTACTGGCGTGGTCATCAGGTTTTAGTCGACGAGTGAGAGAAAGTTCAACTACGAATCTCTTTAGTCCCGATATCAGTGCGGTTGTGTTTGCGTCGTTTTCACGCTTGAACTCGTGCGTACCTCTTTGCCTACGAGCTCATATTGGTCCGAAGCCAGGTAGTCTACATGGGCGGCGATGGCAGCACGCCAGCGCAATCGCGCCGCTTCGAGCGAACCGAAGTTATATCCATGAAACCATCCATGACAGCTGAGCTCCGTTTCCGTTGCCCCGTCCAGCGTGTAGAAGCGAATCCACAGTCCGTTGGAGTGCGCCCGTTCGACAAGAGCACGCAATCGGTTCATCTTCTCCGGGGTCCACTCGCCAGCATGAGCCTGTCCGGCTGCCTCGACAACATCCCAGGAGTTGTTCCACCAGCGGCGATAATTCGTAGCTGGCTCAGCGCCTATTACTTCGGGTGCTGCAGCCGAGTCTTTATCCTCGGAGTGGATGGAGCCAAAGAGCAGCACGCGATCTCCCACGTTCAATTGGTCGTAGAAGACTACTTGTTGAGCATCTGCCTGCCCGGTAAGTACAAGAATCGGCTTGATATCGAGAGCCGGTACATCGCCATCGTTGGCCGTCTTCACTGAGGATGTCAGCCAGGATGGATACTTCCTGAGGAGAGCGAGTACAGCGGCGAGATGCTCCGGCTTGTTGTCCTTGAAGTCAAGATTGAGCGTGATAAGTGGCCAGTCGTCGCGGTTGCCATCGCGAAGAGCCTTCTCGACTATGGGACGAACTTTGTCGAAGAAATAATGCTCCATCGTCGGTTCCTGGCCTGACATTGGCTCGCCGTGAGTAACGATCGACCAGCTGCGACCGGTCTTTGCATCCGTGTACCACGCCAGATCCTGTTCGATCGCGAGTGGAGTGCCTGCGGAGAGTGCTCGATCGATTCGATCGCTCCACCACTCGAAGTATGGATAGCAATTGTGCGCGTCCATGAGAGTTCGCGATCCTGGAGCAAACGAGGCTGTTGCAGGACGTTGTGCGAAGAGGGGTGTAACAGTCAGCAATACAAGTGCGAATACTTGCACGGCAATAAAAATAGCCGCGTGCTCGTGGTCGATATTTCGGCGGCGAATCGTATGCATGTCGACGCTTTCTTATTCAGGAAAGTTTATGTAGAGCGGACTGCTTGTCATTTGCAGCGTTCCTGCGCTATCGCGCACTTCTACCCGCAGCCAGTGTCGGGCGGCATCGCTCACGGGTAAGGATGCCGTAACCGTTGAATCGTTCGCATCTACAGGCATGGCAGCGATGTTATCGGACTCTTTGCCATCGATCAACAAGTGCACGAGAGAACCCTTTGCGGATGTGGTATGAACATGCACATGGATTGTGGCATTGCCGACAGCATGCAGCGTTCCGCCCATCGAAACGGGTTGTGCGCCAGCGTCGGCTTCAAAGTCCAACACCTTATCGCGAGAAGCGGTCAAGTCGATGAAGGTTCGTCCGCTGCGAATGGCATTCAAGATCGCAGGCACAGAAAGTTCCCCTGCTTCAACGACTGTTGTTGGCCATCCGATAGATCCCGGCGGCCCGGGTTGTGCCGTTGCGTTATGACTGTCGCTGCCGCCGATGGCTGCCAGTCGATGCCCTTCGGCCAATTGAGCATCCCAAAGCTTTGCGCTTGAAAACATGATTTCGCCGCCGTTAATCACTTCGATGGCGGAAAAGAGGCCCATATCCGCGCTCGGGGCAGGCTCCCATCTGCAACCCATGCAGTCCTCACCACCCGGAGCTTCGCCATGATTTACGGAAGCTATACCGCCTTTGGAGAGCGCGTCGCGTAGGACTGCATTCAGATCAAGACCGCCTTTAGTCACACGCCAATCCATGAACTGCGTCACACCAAATACGTTGAAGTGACCATAAAACGTTGTCATCTCCCGTCCGGGAATGAGCAATGTTCGATCAAAGTAAGGTTGTAGCTCGCGCATGTCGTTATTTTGCGAAGTGGTGTTGTGATCGGTGATTGCGATGAAATCCAAACCACGCGAGGCTGCGGTCTGCACAGTTAGAAATAATGGACACGGTACTTCACGGCCGCTTTGGCTCGGACAACTGCCATCGCTGTGCGCCGTATGCATATGCAGGTCTCCCCGATACCAACGCTTGCCGGCGATGAGAGGCTGCGGTGCGAAGGCCACCTCCTCTTCATGGGCGTTGAAGCGGATTTCGGCTCGGTAGTGGGCGACTGATGCGGGGCGGATATTGGGAACTGCGATCAGCAGATGCCATTGGCCGGACGGGATTGCGCCGGGGAGATAAGAAGGCGTGGCGTCGGTTTCGCTGATGGTGAAGTGGCTTTTGTTTCCACCGCTGGAGCCGCGAAAGCGCTGAGGGTCAGCGATACCCAGGTCGAGCACCGAACGTTGTTCGGAGCCGGTGTAGTGGAAGTCGACGCTGATGCGATGGGTGCCGTCGAGAACAGTGAAGGGCACTTCGAAATAGGTTTTGTTTTGTGTGCCGCGGACCTCGCCCGTAAGAACCTGGTTCGGCTGGGAATGTGGCGCGGGACTTTCAGCATTCTGTTGCAGAGAGAGAGAAGGGCGCACGAATAAAAGAACGAGAAGAGAAATAGCCCATCGCTTACCTGTCTTCAAGATAATCCTCGTGGAAGGAGTTTGTCCGGCAGCTAACTATGCAGCTGCCGGATCACATTACCGGCTACCAGTCTATGCGAAGGGCAAACTGCATTACGCGAGGATCACCGGAAAGGGAAGTGATCTGCGCAGCAGATCCGCCGCTCAGATCGCCACCTGGAGCGGCAAACAGCGGACGATTGCCCACGTTGAAGACCTCCCACCGGAACTGCGCTTTCACGCGTTCAAAGATAGGAAAGTCCTTCATCAAAGCGGCATCGAAGACCGATGTGCTGGGCGATACAAGCGAATTGCGTGTGCCATTGCCTACGACGCCAACGCCAGGGTCAGCAAAGGCATCAGTGTGACCACTTCCATATGGGCTGCACCCGCCAGTCGAACTCGCATAGAACCAGCAGGTTGACTTATGAATATACTGGACCTTGCCCACTACATTGGGGACAGCCGTCGCGAAACCATATGGGTCGAGCAGGCTGCTCTCGTTCCCCCAGACACCAGTGAACGGCGCGCCAGTGAAATAGGTGTAAACCCCGGAAGTACGCCAATTACCAAGTATCCATGAGAGCGGACCGGAATTGAGCATGGTTTTTCCACGACCAAAAGGCAGTTCGTAGATGTAGTTCACGGATACCCGGTGCGGAGTGTTGAATTCGCTGGGACCGTACCAGGAAGGCTGGTTGCGTCCGTTCGGCGGTCCGCCCGGATTGTTTTCAAGTTCCTCGGGTGCGTTGTCCAGCGCGCGCGAGTAAGTATATGCAGCGTGCAGGCTGAGGCCTTTGGACATGGTGCGCGAAAGACCCATCTGCAGGCCGTTGTAGTTGCCATAGGCGACGGGAGAGGTATATTCGATTTGACCGAAGTCGGGATAAGGAACGACCGGCTGTACTACTCCACCGCTGATGATGGGCTGGTTATAGTTCAATAGAACATCAAGATGCGTCGACTTGGTTCCGACGTAGTTGATGTCGGCCAACCACTTGGTTCCGATCTCTCGCTGCAGGCCAAAGCTCCACTGTTGCACCATGGGAACCTTGGCGGCCGGATCCACGGCGCGGATATGGAAGGGCTGCAGTACGCCTTGAGCGATCGTATCGGAATTGATTGTAGGAGGATTGAGGAAGTCGGAGGGGAATCCTACTTCGGGAGTCAGGATCGGTATTGTGGTATTCGAAGGCGCCTTGTTGACTAGGAATGGCGGATTCAGAGCCATCTGGTTTTCGCTGCCGATACGTTCCAGAAGTGTGTAGTACACTCCGTATCCTGCCCGAACGACTGTCTTCTGATCCAGCGCATAGGCGATGCCGATACGTGGTCCAAAGTTCTTCGTGCCCGGATCAACAAGCGCGCGGTCACCGACAGAGTCGGAGCCAGCGAAATTCAGTGATCCGGCTCCTGCTGGATTGAAGTTGGCGATCCTATTCTTACCTTCCATCGGAGGGGTGGCAAAATCATAGCGCAGTCCAAGATTGAGCGTGAGTTTTGGAGTCACCTTCCAATCGTCCTCGACAAACCCACCCGCCATCCACAGCCTCTGGTCGACGAAATAGACATTGGTCAACTGTACGTAATAAGGCGCGCCGAACAATCCATCTGCGTAGTCGGTAATGCCACTGGGATTTCCGAGTCCTGAAAAGACTCCTGAGAAACTCAGATCGCCACGCATGCCTGGCTCGTCCTGAAATATATTGCGCATCGGGAGTAGAAGGTTGATGCCAAACTTGAGGTTATGGTCGCCTTTGATCCACGAGAGGGTGTCGGCGTACTGATAGAGCATCGGACTCTGCGATTTAGGAAGAAAGTCCGGAGATCCAAGATAAGTGTGGTTGTTAAAGGCGGTAAGTGGTACGCCGCCGCCGATAGCAGGGCTTGGAGGAATGCCCGGGACGAAATCGCTTGATGTCTGGCTTAGATTGAAGGGTTGCTGTTGCCCATAGGAGAAGTCTCGCACCCAACCAAAGCGGAAGTCGTTGACCATGCGCGAATTGAGAATGTGCGTCCAACCGATGACCAGGCTATGGCCCTTCAATGTCTGGTTGCCCCATGCGGATGTGCCTGTCCCATCCGTAAGCCCGCCAAAGTAGCCGGGAATCGAACGGCTGCGGTTGAAATAGTTGTAGCGACTGAAGACCGTGTCATTGGGCGACGGCGTCCAGTCCACGCGCGCATTGTAGCTGTCGTTAAAGTCGGTTAAGGCGCCTGTGCGTGCGAAGTTGTTGAACTCTGGATAGGTGGCTCCGCCCTGCTTGTCGTTGGGCTCAGGAAAGAGCGCGATGAGCTTAGCTACCGCGGCGTCGACATGTGCCGTCGGATCGGACTGAAAGTTGTTATTCAAGAGCGGCTTGCAGTTCGCTGCCGTGTACGGCGCGGAACACGTGGACAGATTGTAGACCATCGGATACGGGGCGACGCCGGCAGCAGCCGCGGCTTGCGGACTGAAATCGCCTACGCGCTCATTGTCCAGTGGCACCGTCGACACGCGCGATACGCCTTGTTTGATCCGAGTCCCCTCATAGTTAAAGAAGCCAAAGATACGATTGCGCAGGATGGGGCCGCCGAGGCTCGCGCCAAACTGGTTCTGGTTGTCCTGCGCTTTCACGTCGGTAGTCTGCTTGGTGAAGTAGTCGAAGGCGTCGAAATACTGATTGCGAACGTACTCATAGGCCGAGCCGTGAATCTTGTTCGTGCCGCTGCGCGTGTTGACCGAAACCACCGCGCCTGGACCGCGGCCATATTCCGCCGAGTACGGATTGGTGATCACGTTGAACTCGGAGATAACATCGACGGAAGGATGCGACGCTTCGGTGCTGAGTTCCTGCACATTCTCAGAAAAGGTGTTGTTGTCGATTCCATCAAGAATGAAGTTGTTCTGCAGCGAGTGAACTCCATTGACGTTGAAATCGCCAGTGCGGCCGGCCGAGGTTGCGCCGCTCTGATTCGTATAGCGGCTGATCTGCACACCGGGCACAGTGCGCAGCAAATCGTCCCAATTGCGCAGGTAAAGCGGCGTTTCCTGAATGGTTTCGTTGGTCACGATGGTGCCGATCGACGCATCGTCTCGCGACAGGTTCACAGTGCTCGCCTGCACCTCGACGGTTTGATCTGTCGTGCCAATGGTAAGGTGCAAGTCCAGCCTAACGCGCTCTCCTACATCGATCGTTATCTGCTGTTGGATTCGTGAGAAGCCATTGGCGCTTGCCGTGAGACTATAGGTGCCGATCGGCAGATTTGGCAGCGAGTAGGCGCCATCCGACGTGCTTAGGGTGCTGCGGGCGTAGCCGGTGTCGAGGGCCTTCACTGTGACCGTCGTGTTTGCGACGCTGGCTCCGCTGGGATCTAGGGAAAGTCCGCTCAGCGATCCCGTGTTTACCTGAGCGTTTAACGCAGTTGCAAAGATCAAAGCCAATGAGAATCCAACTACCGCTGTGATGTTCAAGCTCTTTTGGACGACCGACACCCAAAGCCGAGTTCGCCGGGCGCTAGCCGCGGTGAATCTCTTTCTCAAATGCATGATGGCGCTCCTATGCGGGCATAAGTTGCAGGGTGGGGATGCTCCGCCATGCACACTCTAGGTAACGGAATACGCCGCCGGAAGTGTATACCCCGCATCGCATGCTGTGTATACACCTGGGTGTATCGCCGCTGACTTATTGATTTCCAGAGACTTGCCGGCTCTGTGAAAATCTGACGAACGGTATGTCTTTACTGTTGAAAACGTGGTGTATTTACCGATCATTAACGATGCATTCGTATGCTGATGACACTGGGAAACTCTCTTCTGGCCTTCTTTTATCCTTGATCGACACGGAGAAACCCTTTGCAACGATTCGCGAACACCGCGTCTGAGCGCAAGATTTCCCTCGGTGATACATCATCGTCGGATTGGCTGATGGATGACCCGCGTTGGCAATTAGTACAGAGGGTTCTCGAGAGCCGTCATTTTGCGCGTTCTCCTCTGCTTTCAAAATTCCTTCTCTTCATCGCAACGGAAGCGCTTGAGGGCAGGGAAGGCGGCATCACAGAGCACCAAATTGGTGTTCAGGTCTTTGGCCGGCCAGCGATGTATCGCACCGTCGAAGACAACATCGTTCGGAATTATGCGCGGCAGTTGCGCAAACGTCTCGCAGAATATTTTTCAAACGAAGGTGGAAGCGATGAACTTCGAATCGAGATTCCGCTTGGTGGTTATGTGCCTGTCTTCGCTGTCTCTGCTACGAGTAGTGTGGCTCAAGAGGTCGACGGCGGATTCAGCCCCATCCTCGCCGACGTTGCCGGAATTGATCAGAGACCTCTTACTTTACCTGCGGTAATCGAGCAAGCAGCGTGGCGCCGCATATGGGTAGTCGTCATTATTCTTGCGGTTTACAGCGCGACTCTTGTGTGCATCACGTGGATTGCCGCAACTCATGCTCAGACCTCGGCGCTGGGGGCCGAACCTGCACAGATTCTTTGGCAGACTATGCTCGGGGGCTCGAATGACACATATGTCGTTCCTCCAGATGCGGGATTAAATCTTCTTGAAGATATGTCTCATCATCCCTTACCGTTGGCCGAGTACATGATGGGTGGATACCTTGCTCTACCAATGCCGAGACTCGATACCCACACGCTTGCAGATCTGCGCACACAGGAGTTCACCAGCTTTGGGAATGTGCAGATCATCACCGCGCTGAACCATCTTTCTGAGTACAACCCGCAGCGAGTCCTGCTGCGCTTTCCGCGCGATTTGCGGCTCGATGATTTGAAGAATGCGAATGCCATCATTATCGGCTCAGTGTGCAGCAACCCCTGGGCCAGCATCGGAGACGGCAACGTTAATTTTCGCATCGAATGTAATGAAGGCATGAATGGCGCCACCATCGTTAACTTAAAACCGCGATTGGGCGAAGTGGCATCCTACGAGAGCCATTGGAATGAACCTACACATATAACTTACGCGCTGATTTCGTTTATGCCCAACCTTAGCGGTGACGGACACCTGCTCTTTCTGCAGGGCCTCGATGCAGCCGGTACTCAATCAGCTGCAGAGGCCGTCCTGCATTCGAATGTGTTGTCACCGATTCTCATGCA
>Ga0206962_1040_pt1 | contig 11627 bp, 8 predicted proteins | sample Alteio_BWOrgHeat_27_FD_153241 | JGI IMG/M metagenome (GOLD analysis project Ga0206962, IMG submission 153241) | Enriched cells from forest soil in Barre Woods Harvard Forest LTER site, Petersham, Massachusetts, United States -... | ecosystem: Environmental > Terrestrial > Soil > Temperate forest > O...
TAGCGGTCCTTTTAACGAAAAAGCATCACCCTGTTCAGACACCATCTGATACACTGTCTTGAAGTAATCTCTTTTAAATTCCCTCATAAACCTGAGTGATAGTTTGCCGTTTGCCATAAAATAGAGTCATCCTTTATAATAGGTGTATAAATTTTATCTTTTATCAAATCTCTAAATCAAGTTAATTCTGAAATAATAGCCAAGGTTTGCATGTTAAAAATGAATTAACTTACCCAATAAATGACCCATTTTAAAAATACGTATAAAAAAGCATCCAGAAAAATCAATGGTGATGGCCACCACGACCTATACCATATGAGTGTGAATCCCCCGAATCTTCCCCCACTTTTTCCACTACATTTCCAATTTTGGTGCAATAATTTTTGAAATGTCAGCAGTTCTCGGTGAACCAAAAAAGTCTGATTTTCACAGTTTTTAGCGGACGAAGAAATATTTTTTTCGTAAAATGCGTCCTGTAGCAGCGTGTAGCAACTGATTTGTTACATTGAACAAGGACAGGGATGCAGCACACTGAAGATCAAAAAGCATCTTAATTTTCAATCATTACGCAAAAAAGCTTCTGAAGTATTTAAATCAGTCCCGGATTGGCGACAGAGGAATAAGGTGAGCATTCCCATAGATGATGCCATGATGAGTGGACTGGCCTGCATGTACTTTCAGGATCTATCGCTTCTGAAAATACCCGGTAAAATCATTTACTGCCTGGATCACACAGCCTGATCTTTTTGCTTTCCTGAAAAGGTTATTTTTTTATTTTCAGGGGTGTCATCTTATTCAGAGCATTATTGATGTCGTCAATATGGGTTTCAGAGGTTGTTTTTTCTTTCTGGTCAAAAAACAGTGCGCGTCCGTGTGTTATCTTTGAGTGGATCAGTTTTGCGGCAATGGCAACCGTACCCACACCACTGAGTGCAATCAGAATATTTTTAATTATTGTATTCCAGTTTGTCCGGGTTTGTTTGATTTCGGCATTTTTGCTCCGAAGGATATCCCTGAATTCTGATTTAAAAGCTTTGATATGTTCAGGTTTATTTGATGTGAATTTCTCCTTTTTGTACCTGTCTGTTAAATCTAGGAGACAATCAGCCATTTCTTTGATGATCTCCCCCTTTTTTACTGATTTGGCTTCAAGAGACTCACCATAGTTTTTCATGGTTAAAACAGCACTTACAAGTTTTTCAAGACTATCCTCCATTATTGCCTGCTGTCGTGATTCTTCTTCTGATCTTATTTTTGCCTGTTCATATTTCCTGCTTGATCTTGGAGTCATATATTTAAAATTTTTCTGCAGATCATCATAATAAAATTCAGACATTCCGGGTAACTGAAGAATTTTCTTTTCAGAAATTGCCTCCTCAATTCCTTCTCTGATCTGACCTGAAATTTTTTCCAGAATTTCTCTGTTGTTGTAATGATTAAAAATTTTAATCTGTTCTTTCATGGATTCAAGTGACTTCGTCATATACTGTGCGATAAAATCCAGAGTTCTGCTGTCGGATGCGTTATAACTTTCCCGGGCATTTTTAATGACCGTTATCATTCTGTCAAGATCATCGGTTGTCAGCGGATTGTCACTTCCCTCAATACTTTTTTTAAAGAGCCTGAGAAGATGAAGATTGAATTTTATATCCAGCGACAGATTCCCTTCCCCGGCCGGATCGAATCTGACACTTCTTTTTTCCTTTTTTTCATCTTTTTCATCGTTTACAGCCATGTTATTTATCTCTGCCGGCCATATATGTGTCAGTATAGAGCTTTTATTGGCTGTATCTAAGCGATATCCCTTTAGTATTTTGATAATTAACAAATAATAAACTACAGCCGCTCACGGGGATTCAAAGATCCATGAACCACTGACAGACCCTGTAACCGGGAATACAGCGGAACTTATTCTGGACCATGTTGCACCACTGTCGGTGCTGAGGGCAAAAAGAGGCGGGTTGGTTTGTGTCAGATCCTCACCTGCTGCGATGCAGATATTTTCAGAAGAGGTCATAACCCACAGCGACGCAGCTTATCTGGCTGCAGGCAATGCTTTTAAACGGCAAAACAAGTGTTGTCCTGACAGGTGATGTTTTCAAGGGGTGCGTAATTATAAAAGACGGTGTTCGAGGACAGTCCTTTATCGGTGCTTTTGACGCCGACAGCCTCAAAAGAACCGATATCACAGTTTTACAAAACAAACGAGAGAGAAGGGGACACAAGCTCAAGGCCGTGAACACTTGCTGCGCGTTTTGAGGTAACTTAAAAAGTCGTGTTATCGTCATCCTTTGGACAAGCCGCGGGACGGGACAAAGCCGCCAATGCTTTTTCATAGCCATGATGGATAAACGTTGTTTCCACAGGCTTAAAAGAAATCAGCTTTTGGTTTGAGAAAGTGAGATTCACGCAATAGCTCGCCTGCTTTGCGTTCTGGATTGACTTTTCATAAGAACCTGCCAGGAGGGCTTCAATGAAGGTTGCAAGAAAGGGAGGCACTTTATATTTTTTGAGAAAACCTGTCCGGTAAAGCAGGGTTTTCCAGAATGTCCATATGTCTGGAAAGTAGTAAGCGGTTTCATTGTGCGTCGCAACTGTAATATGGCTTGCAATGATGGTCGCTTCCGGTCCCAGTTTTTTGCGCATGTGGTCGACTGGCAAATTGTTGGTAAGACCCCCATCATAAATCAGCTTACCCTTATGGAGCAGTGGTGGAAAAAATCCTGGCAATGCCGCAGATCCGCGGACGGCTTTCCAGAGTTTCCCACTTTCAAATCGTATTTCGCAATTCGCAGGTACAAGCGTTCCCATTGAAAAAAAAGGAATAGAGAGGTCTTCGATGTGCAGTTTGGCAAAATGAGTCTGCAGGGCCCGAATGACATGGGAGCCGCTGTAGAAAGAAATGACTGGCAGGATAATGGAAGAGAAGGAGATATCCTGTAGGAAAGCAAGGTTAATCTGTTTCATCAGATCGATTGTGTCGGTCAGGTTTCCTTGTTTGACAAGAAAGCAGGCTGCGGCTATTGCACCGATGCTGGTGCCTGCAATACTGTCTATAATAATCTCTTTTTCCTGTATGGCCTGCAGCACCCCAAGGTGTGCCCAACCACGTGAAGCACCGCCACTTAATACCAACCCTGTGGCTTTTCCTGACCAGAAACGCAGGAGTCTGTCGGCATCTTTTTTTTCATGTTGTAGGTGATAATGGGTTTCAAAGAGATTTTGCAGCCAGGCGCGCGTATTCCGAATGGTCACATGGGGAGGCCATTTTAGCAACAAGGTCTTTCGGATAGGAAGTTCTCTTATGTTGCGCAGTTTATTGTTTTTGAGGATTTCAAGGAGGGAGGTTTCATAAGCAGGAGAAGCGGTGCCTTCTGCAAGAATACACAGCATGTCTGCCCATCTTAGTATCAACTGTTCTGGCATGGACTGGAGGGTTTCAACAGGGCAGATAATCAATTTGTATTGGCTTTGTGCTTCAATCAGACGGGAAATGATGGTGCTGTCGCCTCCTTCCTGGTAAAGACGGGTGAGAAGAGAGACACCGATCAACAGGATGTCTGTATTATGTCTATCCTTTAAAAGGCGAATGGTGCTTTCCATGTTTACAGAAGGATTGGCAGGCGCCAGCACCACCAGCTGACTTTCACGTGCCCAGCCTTTCTGAAGTATTTTTAGTGCCTGCCGACTGCGCTGGATCATACCTGCCATCATAAAACGGGCTGATTCGGGCGTGGATCGCAGGATCATTTCAAAAGCAGGTTTGTCCAGCGCGAGCACTTCGGAATTGGTGATGGACTGAATGGTCAGGGAGCGTGGCTGACCACCCAGAAAACCCATTTCTCCTACTGTTTCACCTTGACTAATCTTGCCGAAATACTTCAGATGCCCCTCATGTTCAAAAAAGGCATAAAGCTGGCCAGACAAAAGGACATACATTTCATTTGATAAATCACCTTGGCGGAAAAGGGTTTCTCCTTCTTTCAGCGTCAATCGCTGCAGGCGGCTGGCAAGCTGATGTAACACTCTTTTTTCAATATGTTGAAAAAAATCCAACTGAGCCAGACGCTCCGGATCAAAGGTTGGCATTTTGGGATCTCCCTATCCTTTTGTTATACAATCTGTGCGGCATCTGCTTGATGCAGTTCTAAAAGTGCCAGGTTGACAGTCGATGACAAGCACGGATAGACTCTGTTTCGAAATCATCTGGACCGGTTATCGAGCAGAAAGAAAAATATTGTATGGAAAATTTATATATTTAACTTCCAGTTAATTTTATCTCCTTTATATCCGAGATCATTTCATGTGGAACTGTAGGCAGTTCTGGATCAGCTTTATCCATAGCCTGCGAAATGCCAGGATCTGGTCTGAATTCCAATTTCCAGCGTTCCAGTGTAGTGCCGATTGTCTGATCCAGAGTGGCAAGGTTGTCAAAATAGCTTATTTGAACATTTATAGCACTTAGCTGTTGGGTTAATAGATTGGTTTGCAACGTGCTCACTTCGAATGGTGTCACTTTTCCAAATCTAAGCTTGGTTTCAGCGATATCAAGACTGTTTTTTGCGAGCCTGACTGCTTCATTTGCCTGCTTAATTTGTTCTCTTTGGCTGATCACTGTGTTCCACGCATTGATAACCGTACTTTTTAGTTGAAGACGGTTTTGCTCCAGGGCAATCTTTTGTTGGTGCAGAGAAATACGGGCCTGCGACACAGTGTTATTTAGCCCTACATCATCAATTGGGATACTGAGTGAGAGAGCATATGTGGTGTCACTATAGCGGCCATTGGTCAGTTGTATGAGGCCTGGATTGGGTCCAGGGCCCTGAGTACGGGCTGCTGTTAGATTTAGTTGCCAACGTGCGCTGTCTTCGGTGACGTGCAGACTGATTTCAGTATTTTTCAGATTTATCAGAGACTGTTGGTAAGGAATATTGTTTGCAAAAGTTGCTTTAATGCATTCGCCGAGTGGCGGCGGCGCTGACGGCCCTGGGAAATTAATTTCATCCGATATTTCTACAGGCATATCCGGATTAAGTCCCAATGTGATTAAGAGTGCCCGCTTTTGTTGCCCAAGACTGACTTCCTGTTGTGATAAAGAAAGACGCTGGCTTGCCACGCTTGCTTTAAATTGAATCAGATCGGTTGGGGCAATTCTACCAACTTTTAGAAAAGCTTCTTGTTGCTCCAAAGTTTTAATAGAGCTTTTAAGAGATATTTTCTGAGCTTTAAGGCTATTTTCTGCCAGAATATAGCTCAGCCATGCATTAACTACAGCGGTAACAGTTGTCATAAGATTATTTTTATAAGTTAATTTATTGATGGTTTCATTATTTCTAGCCTGATACAGAGGCGCCAGCGCAATGCTGGGGCCTGCGCCGCGTAACAAGGGTTGAGTCAGACTAAAGGTCACAGAAGGGTTATATGAGCGCCCTGTACCCGTTCCATTCGTGACTGGATTGGTCATTTGAACAGATAATTGGGTGCCAATAGGTGTCAGAAGGGTAGCGCCTGGCACAATACTGTCATTTTCACTGTAAGTTGGAACGCCTGCAGAGACAGGTCGATTATACGAAACGGTTGCTGTCAGACTGTATTGAATACCATAACCCCATTCCGCAGTAGCCAAAGTCATTCGATCAATTAGGCGTTGTAAGTCTTCACTTTGTACATTGGTATTAAATCGCATTGCCAATAAAACCGCGTCACTTAGCGTCAATCGGAAGAGAGTCCTGGTCCGGGAAAAGGCTGTAGATACAGAAAGAAGGAATAGAAAAAAAACCATAAAAAACAATTTTTTGAAGCAAAGAATCCGCATGTCATCTGCCCGCAGTTAAGACACATGAATTGTAGACAGAAATTGGTATTGTTTCCATGCTGATTTGGAACATATAGACCTTAAAATCTGATAAGCTAATATAAGAATTAAGCAGGCTGAAAATATGAAAATTTTTAAGCCAACACAGCTTAAGTTGATAGCATCAGGACTGATCATCCTTGTGTTTTTAGTGCTTATTGTACACTGTAGTGGCCGTCATGATCCCAAAGAAAGAAACATTTTTATAGTAAAAGAAAAACGTGAAACATTTAAATTTTATTATTCCGGTACGGTTGAACCTATTACGGCAGTTCCCATTACAAGTCCTTCAGATGCCATAGTTACCCGATTGTATTTTCACTATGGCGATAGTGTCAAAAAAAATCAGATTTTAATTGATCTTAGCTCAGAGAAACTGCTCAAAGATTATCGCAGTGCCCTGACGCAATTTGTAAAAGCCAAGTCGGAAGACCTAGACAGTCAGAATTCCTACAAGGAAACCGAATTTTTGTATCAAAAACAATTGGTTTCCCTAGACGAGAGACACAGCAAGCAGAGTACATATTATCAGGCGAAGTTGGCGCTTGCAGAGGCTCAGGCCACATTGAATGCAGTTGGCAAACAGATGGGCCGATTGCCGGTCGATCTCAATCAACTGACTCTCCAAAATGTGGGAAAAGTCATTGAAGCACTTCAATCCTCTGCAAGTGACTACAAAATAACAATATATGCGCCAGGTGATGGTGTGGTTCTAATGCCCTATCGACAGCAGTCCGGTACACAAATCAAAGCCCTAGAGCCCGGAAGTTCGGTAAAAGAAGGTGACCTGCTGGTAATGTTGGGTGATATGAGCGGATTATTTATTCGCATCCAGGCCACAGAACAGTCCATCAATGAAATCCAGTCCGGCCAGACTGTGAGCGTTACCAGTAATGCTCTTCCTGATCTCGTTCTGAAGGGTGTAGTCACCGGGGTGGACCGTCAAAGTGCTCAAAATGAAAATGGCGCTCTGATTTTTCCGGTGGATATCACTGTCTCTCATCTTACAGAAAATGAAAAAAAGCAAATTCATATAGGCGAGAAAATGCAGATTGAAATTAAAATATACTCTGCACCTGCTATTTTTATTCCAATAAAAACAGTCATTCAGAAAAATGTCGATAACTGGGTGGCAGTGCAGGACACGAAAACCGGAAAAGAACACCTTAAACAGATTAAAACAGGCCAGGTTATGGGTAATTATGTCGAAGTTCTGTCAGGACTTCAGCAGGGAGATACAATTATTACCACGGCATCACATTAAAGGATTTATGATGCAGACAGTGTTTTTGCGTAATATACCTTTTCTGCAGGCTGAGAAAAATGGAAAGTTACGATGAAAATCTCACTCTGGATTTATTTTCGGGAAGGGATATCGGCAATTTTATCCATGCAACTCAGATCTTTTCTTGCAGCATTCGGCATTCTGGCCGGTGTCGCATCGGTGGTTGCTGTCATATCCTGCGGCAAGATGGCCACAAGAGAATCACTCAGACAATTTGAAAAAATGGGCATCGATTTTATGTCTGTTACTGCTTTACCAAAGGACAATGACTCTGGAAAGAATTCTGAAATACTGAGTCAAGCAGAAGAAAATATCAAAAATGCTGATAGGGCAATATTGGAGGAAAATGCATATGCGGTTTTGTATTACCCCATCCAGTATTTAAATACAACGATTCCAGGATCAATTATAAGCCTTAACAGTCGTATGTTATCCACTTTAAAGATTCTTCCGGCCAGGGGGCGTCTAATTACAAATGTTGACCAGAACAACCTGCTTTGCGTCATCGGCGCATCAATTGCCAAAAATATCAGTAAGATAACACTTCAAAATCCTGTCGGAAAACAGATTCGACTGGGGGAAAGTACTTTTACCATCGTAGGTGTGCTGGGAAATATGCCTGAGAACATGTTTCTTGATTTTGATATGAATAATGCCGTACTGATTCCGAAATCCACAGAAACAGCCATTGGTTCACCTATTTCTTTTGATCATATACTTTTAAAAATTTCACCTGATTCAAATATTAACCGTACACAGCAGAATATCCAGAACTGGTTTTCAAAAGTAACGCATATGAATTCATATATCAGAACTTCACGTGAAATTCTGGCTGGCAGAAACCAACAAAGCAAAATTCTTATGACATTTCTTGGGGTCGTTGGCGGGGTGTCACTTTTAATCGGTGCCGTGAGTGTAATGAATATTATGCTTATTTCTGTCCTGGAAAGACGACGTGAAATCGGTATACGCATATCACTGGGCGCCACATCCATGAACATTTGCTGTATGTTTTTAAGTGAATCAATATTGATTTCATTTTTGGGCGGTATACCAGGCGTCCTGCTGGGCCTGATAAGTTCACTGATTATTTCCCAATTATGGCACTGGGAGTTTGAAATATTTATTTTTCCAATTGTGTCGGGGCTTTTGGTTACCACGTTAGCCGGCGTTCTATCCGGGATTTTGCCGGCCCTTCGGGCTTCCCAGATGGAACCTGTGGAAGCTCTGCGAACGGAGTAACGAAGTTTCGCAGTCACTATTGCGGAACTGGTCTATTTACTGATGGACTGGCAGATTATTGCCTGGGCTTATTGGCGTGTGAAAATTGTGCTGAATCGGGTGATGCACTTAAGTTCGGTGAATAACAGTCATTTTTACCGATAAAAATATAATATGTCAGTGCAGAAAACAGTGCGAACAACAGAATAATCATAATAACAACTGCGGACTGAAACATAAGCAAACTTTTTTGTTTGATATTAATCTGACTGACCAAAGAATCCAGTACGATCACATTCGTACGCCTGAGACGTTCTGCCAGAAAATCAGCAAGATTTTGATGCAGATGCAGACGCATGCTTTCAGACAATTCCTCGATTTTGAACAGAATGATATCAACCTCGCCTATTGCCCGTACAGTGGAGGATCGGTTGTTATTGCCCAGAATGGATAACTCACCAATGACCTGACCTTCTCCCAGCTCTGTCACCACCAGCTGCTGCTGAGTTTTCGAATTATAGACCAGAACTTCCACTCTGCCGTCTTCGAGGATAAAAAAACTGTCTGCTTTGTCACCCTCCCTGATCAGGGTCTGACCGGAAGGGTAATGAATTTTTTGAGAAATTGACAGCATATGTGCAAGCTCATTTTCAGAAAAATTCCTGAAGAGAAGACAATTTTTCAGAATATGAAATATATCTGATTTATTGGTGTCTGATTTCATGCTGCTTACCCTCTAAATAAAATTTATATTAATTTTCCATCCCGGATATAAATAATTCGCTGGCATTGTTCGCAGATTTCCTCGTTGTGAGTCACAACTATAAGGGTCTTTCTTTCATTTTTATTTATTGTAAACAGCAGCTGCATAATTCTTTTGGCATTGGATGAATCCAGTGCACCCGTCGGCTCGTCTGCCAGAATAATATCCGGTGATCCCACCAAGGCACGTGCGATGGCAATGCGCTGCTGTTGCCCCCCTGAAAGCTGTGAAGGATATTGATGTGTATATTGATCCATCCCCATATTTTTCAATATATCAAGCGCCATAGTGCCGGCAGTTTTTGGGGCTAACCCACGGTAAAACAAAGGAAGCATAACATTTGAGACAACATTAAGGCGGGGTAGTAAAAAATAGGACTGAAACACAAATCCAATTTTGGAGTTCCGCAGATGGGCAAGCTCGATGGAATTTAGATTCGATGTCAGTTGCCCTGACAGCAAATATTGTCCTCCGGAAGGACGATCCAGCAGTCCAATAATATGCATTAATGTGGATTTGCCCGATCCGGAAGGTCCAGAAATGGCAACACATTCACCTGAATCAATTGAAAACGATATATCTTCCAGTGCAAAAAATGGCTTGGCTTCAAAATGATATATTTTGCTGATGTTTTTAGCTTCTATCAGAGTCAATGGAATCTCCCACTTTCCATTGAACGGGTATAAGTTTCAAAATCTGCTTTTTTGGGAATAAAAAAGGGGGGTGAGTTGCATCTCACCCCATGGTCGACCAGCGTTCTGTTATGAATGGTTGGTATCCGTATATGATTTATAAAAGAACATAAATAAAAATATGATTTTGATAAAAGTGGTTTTTCATTAAAGTTTATAAAAAAATTGTCACATAAAAAAATCTGATTGTGGCCTGATGGTCGAAGTTCAAAATACACAAATTTGACAAATAAGCTAACAGAGAACATGTGAGAGAATCCATTTCATACATGTATCTTCCTTGGTCATCTTACTTGTATATAATTATTACCACATTGTAAATGTTATTTTAATATTAAATAAGTAAATTATTGATAATGACTGATATATACACTTATTTATATAAAATGGTCTATTTTGTTTCATATTTCCGGCTTTCCAGTTTCGTTGGAAAGATAGTTATTATTGTTGAGGTGCCTCTTGTTGGTAAGTATGTCAAAATGGCGTAAAGTTATTGTATCTTAAGTATAATTTGAATTAATTATTGCGCGATTCTGGGTTGATATGGAGAATTCATTATAAACACTATACTTAAAAAGTGAACATGTTGTAAAATTGCAGAAAGACTCGACATCGAGTCAGAGAGAGCGTCCTATATGAAATTAATATTCATTGGCTCGGGATCTGCTTTTACTGTAGGCGCTGACAACTACAATTCAAACATGCTGCTTGTGGATGAAACAAACAATCAAAAACTCCTGATTGATTGCGGATCAGATGCAAGACATGCCCTGCACGAGGCGGGATATAGCTATCGCGATATTACCGATGTCTATATCAGTCATTTGCATGCAGATCATGCTGGTGGACTGGAATGGCTCGCTTTAACCACCAAGTTTGACCCGGCCTGCGAAAAACCCAACCTATTTGCAAACCGGTTTATCATTAAGGATCTTTGGCACAATACTCTCTCGGGCGGAATGAATACTCTGCAGGGCATCAAAAGCCAGCTTTCCCTTTTCTTTAACGTTCATCCTGTCGAGGAAAACAGTTCCTTCATCTGGAACAATACTAGGTTCCAGATTATACAGACTGTTCATGTTGTATCAGGATTTATGCTAATGCACAGCTTTGGTCTTATTTTTGAGGTGAACAATAAAAAAATTTTTATAACAACAGACACACAGTTTTCCCCCAACCAACTCAAGGATTTTTACCGAAGTGCAGATCTCATTTTTCAGGATTGCGAAACAACCTCGGTACCGAGTGGCGTGCATGCACATTATGATCAATTGATAACACTGGAACCCTCAATTAAAGAAAAAATGTGGCTGTATCATTACAACCCAGGTAAGCTGCCCAATGCTGTAAAGGATGGTATGTGCGGTTTTGTTTCCAAGAAACAGATTTTTGATTTATAGAGTGAAACATAAAATTCATTTTCTTCTTCGCTAACATTATGATTATTCAATTTAATTTTCCCAATAGAAAAATAGTTTTTTGATAAAAAACATTTAAGTTGCAAGCCCCGCACATATTTACATAACAAATTGAATAATAACGAAAAATATCTACTTTTTTTATGGTAAAATATGAAAAATCGACTATAGTTTAAAGGTAGACCCGTTCAGAGGACGAATCTCATGAAGGTTGACTTCTTGGATCGTAACTTTGATCAAAGCGGAGGTGTGAACTTTTATTAACGTTATAAAAACCAATTCCGCTCTTTATGAGCTGATGTCAATTGTCACCGATAAGGACCCACCGATTGTCACCGTAATGGACCCACCTGATTGTCAGCTTAATGGACCCACCCCACGCATCAAACGGCGC
>Ga0206962_1276_pt2 | contig 11593 bp, 12 predicted proteins | sample Alteio_BWOrgHeat_27_FD_153241 | JGI IMG/M metagenome (GOLD analysis project Ga0206962, IMG submission 153241) | Enriched cells from forest soil in Barre Woods Harvard Forest LTER site, Petersham, Massachusetts, United States -... | ecosystem: Environmental > Terrestrial > Soil > Temperate forest >...
TTTCCGGGTAAAATAAAAGTAGTGAATGGAACCAGATTTATCAGGTGTTCCCTTCGAATAGAATCTATTTTTATCTACCCAGACCAAATGTTCATATATATCCCCGCTGGTACTCACACCCACAGGAATTGTATCGTCTTCGTGTACTTTTAAGACAGAATTTGTAAAATCCCACTTTTTAAATAGAGGAGACTTATGCCAATAAGTGACTTTTGCAGAATAATCAGGAGAAAGTTCATATTCAACAAACCCTTCCTTCAAATTAAAATCTGGGTTAAATTTCCAACCATCATTCACAATCCATTTTCCAGTCAGCATATTTACTGTATCCTTATGCGTTTGGGAGAATCCTCCGAATCCAAGGACACAGAAAATGGAAATCATTAATATCTTCATCAAACCAAGGTACGCTTTTCAATGAAGAGAAAACAAATAGATTTTGAAGTCTTTATTTGCTCCACATTAAAGATAAAGGACAAGTGAACGAGTACAAACGAATGGAATAACTCCTTGAACTTATCGTGGTCAAATCATAACTGTAAAGTTGTCGAATATATCCGGGTCGAATAGATAATAGCATGTTTTTCCGAACATGGATCCCGATGCTCAGATTTACCATGAAGTCCATATTCCCCGGTTCCTGAGGCCTATCCTTCTCCGTACCGTCCCACATCCAATTCATTTGAGAAACATAAGACGAGGTGGGTGTATACCTGACGACTTTTGTATAAAATAATGGGGAGTCAAACATTAAACCTGCTGATATACTATAGACTAGTAAACTATGTCTGTATTTATAGGTTAGTCCAACAGGCACACTTAACGTGTGATAACGGTAAACTTCCTTATTGGCAATATACGATGCATATGTTTGAGAGTTACTGCCATTATTCCAGAAAAAGGTATTGAATAATGAATCTGACTCTTTAGACTTATATCCCTTATTCTCATATCCAAGTCCTGTAGATAAATAAAGGCCCTTTGATCCGAGCCTTATATCCATCGTATACATTACCAAAAAACCGGCCTTGGGTTCTTCGGAACTAAGCTGATAAGCATCCTGTGTATTAGTTGAAAACCCGCTTTTCAGCTGTACGGTCCTGAATTCATAAGTAGGTCCTACTGAAAACCCCTGAAGAAATCTCGGCATCTCATCCTGCTGTGCATAGCAAATACACTGTAGTCCCATAAAAAGGAAAAACAACATATAAACTCTAAACATAATGCGCTTGAATTTATTCACGGAAAGGGCTATGGTTTATTAAAGTTAGATTTTTTTCCAACAAAGAACCGTACAATGGAAAAGCTTGTTAGTATAATACCTACTCGTGGTCATCCTGATCCGCCTCAGGCGGAGAAGGATCTGCTGGTGAGGAGGGTATAAATGCCCTCTTTTTTGTAGATTTGATATATGTCCAGACCCCTACTCCTCTTCCTGATCATTCTTGGAGTCCACTTTAAAGTCCCTGGACAGGATAAGATTTATTATTTATCAGATTCCACTTGCAAAAAGCGCATTGCACTTAATCTCGACACGATGTATTATCCACCTCAGGAAAGTAAAAGTGGATGCACAATCATTTATTACGATCATATTTCCTCTGCCATATTCCAGCGCAAAAAACATCTTGGTTGTGATTCTTTAGTCTATGAATGGTGGTACAGGAATGGTCAGAAAAAGGCAGAAGACTCTTCTGGTTTCACACCTTATATATGGGATCTTGGGACAAGCTGGTATCCTGATGGAACTCTTAAGATGCGTAATCATATGATCAATGACTCATTACAAAGCTATGAACGATTTTATCGAAATGGCCAGATGCGAAGCCGTAATATAAGCAACGTAAATGGTAAACTGGCAAAGGCTGAGAAGCATGGATTCGAAATATATCGTGAATACTGGTGGAAGAATGGGCAATTAAACTCACAGGATTCCGAATACTACAATACCAAACATCATCATATATCCTATCATCCCAATGGAAAGATAGGTTCAGACTACTGGGTAGTAAGCCGGAGTTGGTGTTGTGTAGGAAAGTACAATACCTATTATGACAATGGGGTGCTGTCTACGGATGGTCAATACAAAGACTGGGATCTCCAGCAGGCAGAAGATCATAAAGGTAACAGAGAAGAAACCGGCACGTGGAAGTATTATGATAGAGATGGGAAGATGGTCAAAACTGTTATTTACGCCAAGGAAGAACTACCAAAAATAATTCGTCACTCTTCTGATACCACAGTTACATGGTATGAACAGCCTCCTCCTAAGTCTGAAACATTCTTCTTCAATGGATATACTGAAAAAAGTGACCCATTCGCATTCAACCAAGCTGCCTATATCAAGTCTGCAATGGATAATATGAAGGATGACGAATAACATCCTCTTGGATTAGTAGTAGCTTAAATTTAGGATTTAACCTTCCCTGTCATCCTGAACAGAAGCGTGGAGTTGTGAATGAGGGTGAAGGATCTGCTGGTGTGAGGGCTTATTAATGCTATTGCATGGTTATTTATAGCTTTTTTAGAATCCAACCGTGACTACTTCTGCTTCAAAACCATCCATGAAGTGCTTCATTTTCTCTTTATCTATTATTGTAACTCCTCTCAATAATTGCTCCTTTAGGATATCCCTTCTCCCTATAGGCACAATATATTTGAATTCTCCGGAGGTTACCACTGCCAAATAGCCAGATTTCAGATCAGTTTGAATGGCAATTTGAATAGATTTCCATACGGTGGGTTTGAAAACAATATCCAATGAATATTTCGATGGTAAAATTTTATCGCCATCTGGAGCAAATTTGTTTACCAATCTGGATAAATCAGCAGGCGTAAGTTTTATTGAATCAACGTCTTTGTAATGAAGGTTAAATATTGGCTTTGCCTCCTTCAGCCCAATCAAAAAACATTTTTCAGGGTTATCACTGCTAACCATCCATTTGTAAAAAAAATAAATTTCCTTAGATGTGCATTGTTTATTTAATAGCCAAGTATTAATTTTTGCAGTATCTCTGCATTCAGCAGTCCCTAAAATTGCTGAGTTATTAAATACAAATGATTTAGTTCCCGGATTATAGTCATACATATCAGAGAGTAGCTCCAGAATTGGAAAGCCTTTATCTTTAGAATAAACAGATTTTGAACTATTTTCCTTTAGTTCCATTTGTTTATCCATAGGAAGTGCATTTGTATCGACAATAGAGTTTCGACTTCGCACCAAAGTAAGGGAGTCACAAATATGAATTACTTGATAAAGTTCATATGAATCAACGGTCTTCAAAATTTGAATTGTAACGGAGTTGTTCTTATGATTGCACGAAGCACAAATGAATATTATGCATAAGACTGCAAGCAAACATATACCTCTTAGCAGTATTCTCATGTTATTAATGCCCATTAATGTGCTTCATGCTCTCTAGAATTTCTCCACGTGTTTTATTCAGCAAATTCATATAGTAATTATAACCATTTCTGTTAGCTTGCTTTATTTCCAAATCGTAAGCTTCATTTGTCAATTCTATTCCTTCCTGCTGATGCCCCAGCAGTACCATAGTAATGCCTTTCCGATAAAGATTCCAGGGATAATATTGATTAGTTCTCTTCATGGTATCCAGAATACTATTGGTTAATACGATAGACTCCTGATAATAATATGCTGCTGAAACGGAGTCCCCGATTAATTCATACCCTATTCCCACTGAAGGATACAAGTCGGGATTTTTAGTATTAAGTCGAATCATTTGTTTGCCAGCAACAATAGCTTCACTATACCTCTTTAAATCCATCAGAAGGGCACTTTTGTTCCAATAAGCTTCAAAACAATTACTGTCAATTGCTGTAGCCTTATTTAATAGAAGAATGGCTTTAATCTCTCCTCCAGCTTGCGATTTGTAAATTTTAAGGGCACTATCATTAAGCAGGATTGCTCTAGGATCGCTCTTGTAATTTTTTGGCATACTTTCTTGAAGTGTGCCCTGAGAAAAGCAGGATTGTGTAATAATGCAAAAGCAAAACACAATCACATATAACAATGTTCTACCTATATTCATATATGTTCTATTACTGCCTATGTTGAGACAATTAAGGCTTCTCAGTATTTTTTCTTGCTGCAACTCTAGCTGCCTCGATATGCTTTACAATAATTTGAAAATGATGCCTTAACCATCCACCTTTTTCTACCTGCCAAAATACAAGCTCATTCCCAGAACTGATTTCCAATGAACACAAACCTATATCCTTTCTGATTGGATTTCCAGATGTATGAAAGACTGCGAAACAGATCTCTGGGTCAATGACAATATCTGCTTGTTCTTTGTCAAAAATATAGGTTTTTAAAACTATTTTTTCCTCAATAGAAATCTCTTTTAAAAAAGTTCTACTGTCAATGCTCCCAAGCAGAAAACATACCCCAATTACAATCAGCTCCATTATCAGGAAGAAAATGAGAAAAAAAACAGCATGGGTCACTATCAGCCCTATTCCGCATAAGACAACCAAGAATAAAGTCAGCACTTTACCTATTGCAATGGAAAAACTGTCAAGAACTCTCCTGAAGTAAGAGATATAGGGCTGATTAAGAGAGAAATTATCCTTCACATACAAATATCACCAATATTCTCATTCTACCAATATCCTCTCTCCCTATGTTGATACAGTTTGTCCAACATTTTTGATAACTGTATACAAAACCTTAAAAATCTCAGACATATTCTGACCGAGGAAGAGTATTTCAGTTTTGCAGATGAGGGGATGATTTAGGACTATTGTTTCCGGGTAAAATAAAAGTAGTGAATGGAACCAGATTTATCAGGTGTTCCCTTCGAATAGAATCTATTTTTATCTACCCAGACCAAATGTTCATATATATCCCCGCTGGTACTCACACCCACAGGAATTGTATCGTCTTCGTGTACTTTTAAGACAGAATTTGTAAAATCCCACTTTTTAAATAGAGGAGACTTATGCCAATAAGTGACTTTTGCAGAATAATCAGGAGAAAGTTCATATTCAACAAACCCTTCCTTCAAATTAAAATCTGGGTTAAATTTCCAACCATCATTCACAATCCATTTTCCAGTCAGCATATTTACTGTATCCTTATGCGTTTGGGAGAATCCTCCGAATCCAAGGACACAGAAAATGGAAATCATTAATATCTTCATCAAACCAAGGTACGCTTTTCAATGAAGAGAAAACAAATAGATTTTGAAGTCTTTATTTGCTCCACATTAAAGATAAAGGACAAGTGAACGAGTACAAACGAATGGAATAACTCCTTGAACTTATCGTGGTCAAATCATAACTGTAAAGTTGTCGAATATATCCGGGTCGAATAGATAATAGCATGTTTTTCCGAACATGGATCCCGATGCTCAGATTTACCATGAAGTCCATATTCCCCGGTTCCTGAGGCCTATCCTTCTCCGTACCGTCCCACATCCAATTCATTTGAGAAACATAAGACGAGGTGGGTGTATACCTGACGACTTTTGTATAAAATAATGGGGAGTCAAACATTAAACCTGCTGATATACTATAGACTAGTAAACTATGTCTGTATTTATAGGTTAGTCCAACAGGCACACTTAACGTGTGATAACGGTAAACTTCCTTATTGGCAATATACGATGCATATGTTTGAGAGTTACTGCCATTATTCCAGAAAAAGGTATTGAATAATGAATCTGACTCTTTAGACTTATATCCCTTATTCTCATATCCAAGTCCTGTAGATAAATAAAGGCCCTTTGATCCGAGCCTTATATCCATCGTATACATTACCAAAAAACCGGCCTTGGGTTCTTCGGAACTAAGCTGATAAGCATCCTGTGTATTAGTTGAAAACCCGCTTTTCAGCTGTACGGTCCTGAATTCATAAGTAGGTCCTACTGAAAACCCCTGAAGAAATCTCGGCATCTCATCCTGCTGTGCATAGCAAATACACTGTAGTCCCATAAAAAGGAAAAACAACATATAAACTCTAAACATAATGCGCTTGAATTTATTCACGGAAAGGGCTATGGTTTATTAAAGTTAGATTTTTTTCCAACAAAGAACCGTACAATGGAAAAGCTTGTTAGTATAATACCTACTCGTGGTCATCCTGATCCGCCTCAGGCGGAGAAGGATCTGCTACTGAGGAGGGTATAAATGCCCTCTTTTTTGTATATTTGATATATGTCCAGACCCCTACTCCTCTTCCTGGTCATTCTTGGAATCTACCTTTTCCCAGGCTGCTACTCACATCCGCAAGAGATAGTTGGTGCGTGGGCAGAAGGGGCTCACCACACTAAAGCCTTCTTCATTATATCAGCAAATGGGAAGTATCGTGATAGTTCAGATACTTATAATGAGAATGGCACTTTCCTAAAGACTGAGCTGAAAATGGAAGGCTACTGGGCTATAAAAGGTGGAATGCTAATCTTACATCAGGTCAAACCTTTTGAATATAATTATTCAATGAAATATACTCTCAAAGGAGACAAGCTCTTCCTTGTTGGAACCAACGATTCAACATGCTATTTAAGAAAGTAAACTTTCCTAAGAAGCTTATCCCCCTCTGGAGGGGGCAGGGGGAGGAAAGAAGGATTTAAGAATTACGAATTGGGATTTATGATTTAACCTTCCGTGTCATCCTGAACAGAAGCGTGGGGCAGTGAATGAGGGTGAAGGACGGCAATCCCGCAGTGCGGGATTGAGCGAGCTGGTGTGTAAGCTGCTTAGTTATAGGCTTATCCCCTTTGGAGGGAAAAAGGCAGCGGGTTAGTTAAACATTTAGCGTTGATTGTTTAAAATTTAGCGTTTTAAAAACATTGAATTTTAAACGCTAAACTCTTAACGCTCAATTTTTAAGTGTAACAGCAGGCGATATAGGTTTCCGGAATCTTATCCCCCTTTGGAGGGGGCAGGGGGAGGAAAGAAAGACAGCGGCAGGAGGCAGAAAGTGTGCAGACTTTTATCCCCCTCTGGAGGGGGCAGGGGGAGGAAAGAAGGATTTACGAATTAAGATTTAGGATTTAACCTTCCGTGTCATCCTGAACAGAAGCGATGGATAGTGAATAGGCGTGAAGGATCTGCTGGGGCGAGGGCTTATATTACTAACACAGATACTTTATGATTATTGGTCAGTAGAGGAGGGAACAGAACTTTGCCCTTTATAATTAATTATTCTTCCACTTATCTTCAAAAGGCTGCTTAATTCCAGAATCTGAAGGGTAAGTCTTTTTTCGTTTTTGAAAATATTGAAGAGAATAATAAACCCACCTTCCACCGATATATAATCCGCAAGAAAGCCAGAAACCATAAGCCAAGACAGTTGGTGTTTCCTTTATAGGAAATCCTGGAATCTTGAAAACAAAAATGACTACAAACATGATTACAAACAACCAGTCTGCAACATCAAATACATGTTTAAATAAATAATGCTTAATCGTTTTCATTATTCAACCTCATTTTAATTTCTCTAACAAGTATTATCAGAATTACAACTCCGTAGACGATCAACGTTCCGCTAAACCCAATCCAAGCCGACAATTCCTTTCGCCAAAACATATCTATAATTAGAACAAAAATCAGAGGGTAGTAATAAATCCTTTTTCTGTTTCTCATATCTCTTTAATATGCATCATTGTAGAGGAGCCCCGTTTCATCCCAAACCTGGTTTTTGAAAATGCGGCTATCTAAGTAAGAAACAAAATGGAATTACAAATGCAACTCCCCTTATGTAATTTATCATTAATATCTTGTAATACTCCCATTTTGGGACAATTTACAAATAGGCATCCAGTTAATCTGCTTTTATCCCTACTCTTTCACCGGAATCCCACATGTATTTTTTTCCGTCAATAATTTCAATAGTGCCATCCTGCTTATAATCCTTTATGTAGATCTTCTTCCAAACCAAGGAACTGCTATTAGTACCTGCATGCCTCCAAACCTGCTTACAGATAACCGTTCCGTCTGTAGCAAATGTTGTTGTAGTATCTACAGGACAGCCATTATAGTAAGTTCCTGTAGCGTGAATTTTTCCATCAGGGTACAGATATTTATATTTCCCATTTTTTAGATCGTCCACATAATTAACTTCAAATAAGACGTAACTCCCATCATTGGAGTATTCTTTCCACAATCCTTGTTTCACGCCATTTATTAAATATCCTTCTTCTGTTTTCCTTTCTGTTTGTTTTCCAAGATTATGATAGACCTTATAAACTTTCATTTCAGGCTTTTTTACGGAAGCTTTTGATACACTATCAGTTTGTGCATTAGCCCCATCAGATGCTTCCTGTGCTGATGAAGAAGATGCCTGGTTACAGGCTATAAACAAAACACATGTGCAGATTGAAAAGAAGCTATTTCTCATGGAAATTGATTTAGGTCAAAATCATATCTCTAATTTAAATATCGCAAATATCCACCATTTATTCCACATCCCCCCGTTCAACAACCCAATCCTTCTCCCCTCCCCCCTTTTTCCTTACCTTTATTCCATGCAACGTATTCCCAAAACGATTTCCCTGTCTTTTATTTTGCTGTTGAGCATGGCTTTATCTCCTTGCTTTGCTCAGAAGGTGGAGATTAAAGCCATCATAGACAGTGATCTTTTACAACAAGGCGACAGCCTGCTGAAAGCGGGGCAATACAAAGATGCCATTGATAAGTATACGACCGTGATAAACCTAAGTCCGGGCAAAGCCCTGGCTTATGCCAAAAGAGGTTTTGCTCAATTGGATCAGGATAAATACAAGGCGGCTCTGGCTGATTTTAACAAGGCTATTGCACTGGACTCTATGGATTGTGTAACCTGGAGCAACCGGGGATTGACGAAATGGTATCTGAATGATTACAAGGGCGCTGTAAGCGATTGCGAAAAATCCAAACACCTATGTCCCTTTTACAGCTTCGCTTATTTTCATGAAGGCATGGCCCGGTATATGCTGAACGAAAACGAGAATGCCATTATCCTCTATGATAAAGCGATAGAACTGGACAGCACCATGTACAGAGCCTGGTTTAACAGGGGGCTTATCAAAATAGACAAGAAAGATTTTAACGGGGCCTGCATCGATCTGCATAAAGCAAAAGAGCTTGGAAGTACAAAGGCCGACAAACTCATAACGGAACATTGTGAGAAAAAATAATTCGTTTTAACGGAAAGCGTTTAATATTCTATGGCATCATCACCCCTCGCACTTTATTTTATCAGTGGCCTTGGAGCCGATAAACGGGTCTTTTCCAAACTCAAACTTCCGGAACAACATACCATCCACCATGTGGAATGGATCCCTCCCACCGACAACGAATCTCTGGCTGCCTATGCCAAACGCCTGTCGGCTGTGATTGACACCTCCACTCCGTTTGTTCTCATCGGGCTCAGCATGGGCGGAATGATGGCGATGGAAATTGCCAAGCTCCTTAAACCCAAACAGGTTATCCTCCTCTCCAGCATCAAAGGCGGTCACGAACTGCCCTGGTATTACAAAATGTCGGGTACCTTTCATCTCGACAAATTTATTTCTCCCTCTGTATTCAAAACCCCTACTGCCATGGGGTATTACTTAATGGGCACCAACGATGATGACAGCCGGGCCATGCTCGACGCCATTGCCCGGGATGCCGACCCTAACTTTATCAAATGGGCGATGGGAGCTATCCTGGGTTGGGAAAACAGGGTCATACCCGAACATATTTATCATATCCATGGCAGCGATGATCATGTACTGCCCGCCAGCTTCACCACCCCCGATATCATCCTCCAGGGCGGTGGACACCTCATGGCCTATACCATGGCCGACAAGGTTTCGGAGCTCCTCTGCAATAAACTGGCTGAGCTTTAACCTTTCTCTTAATACCCGCTTTTTTCTATGTTAATACGATGTAAATGATACCTGTCAGGGGTTTTCATGACCGCCGTCATTTCATAAAGTGACAAATGAGACGATGTTTGTACTGTAAAAAAAACGAGCAACCATGTACACCTTCTTTGTCGCCACCGACTTTTCAAAAGCAGCCGAAAATGCCACCCGCTACGCGGCACAGCTTGCACAAAAAATTAATGCCAATCTGATCCTCTTCCACATCGCTACCCACAAGGAAGCAACGGGGCCGGGACATGTTTCGGCCACCCATCTGCAAACTTGTCTGGAAAAACTGGAAAACCAGGCCCTGGCCATTGCCGGCGAATACAAGCTGCATTGCAAACCGGTAATCGGTCTCTCTCACAGTACCGAAGCCATTATGGCGGAAGCCGAAAAAGAAGTGGCCGATATCATTATTATGGGTATTACTGCCGCTCCCCGTCTGGAAAAAGGTATTCTGGGCAGCAAGACTCAGGACCTCATCCGCAAAGGAACCATACCGGTGCTGGCCATACCTGAAAACATGAAGTTTCACGCCATCACCAAAATAGTCCTGGCTGTTGGCACACATACCCCCGACTATGGCATGCTTCAGAAACTGGTTCGCTTTGCCAGCGTTTTTCATGCCCATATTGAACTGATCCATATTCATCATGGAAAAGAAAAAATTGATTCCCCTTACCTGGAAACAAGCGATCTGATCAAGAAAACAGGATATCAGAAAATATCCTGTACCGTCATCAAAGGAGAAGATACGGCCAAAGAGCTGGACAGACATCTGCATCTGAAAAACGCATCCCTCCTGGTCATCATCCGCAAACACCTGGGATTATTTCAGGATGTATTCAGCGGTCTGGCTGGCAGAATGACCTATGTCTCGGATGTCCCCCTTCTGGTATTCAACGAAGAGGAGTTTAATATAGGACAGCTGGGTGTGAAGGAAGAGGAGATACTGGGGTGAAAACGGCGGCAGGAGGCAGGAAAATCAGAGCGAGAGCGGAGAGTGAGAGCGAAAAAAAGCGGCAGGAGGCAGGAGCAGGAGGCAGAAAATGTGCAGACTCTTATCCCCCTTTGGAGGGGGCAGGGGGAGGAAAAAAATCAGAGCGAGAGCGGAGAGTGAGAGCGGAAAAAAGCGGCAGGAGGCAGCTAAAGAGAACGCATCCAAATTCGGAACTTCGGTGGCTGAGCCGAACACTGAGCGTAGTCGAAGTGTGGTCGAAGCCAAAGAAGCAACCTACTGAAACCGAAAGCTCCTGATCAGCGCCGTAGCGGGCCCTTCGTACTTATCAAAAGAGAGCGGTTCGGCGGTATAGGTAAAGAGATAAACCGACTTCCCCTTTATAAACCAATACTGCTTTACCTTCAGACTTCTTCCGTTAAATGTGGCATTATAGATAAATTCCTTTGCCGGATGAGCTCCCAGCTTTACATCTTTAAGCGAAACAATGGCTTTTTCTCCGGCCTGATCAATGACTTGTTGCTTTGTTAATACCGTATACTGATCCATGGTCTTCACCTCATCGGTCAGGGTCTGAAGAAGGAGATTTACATTTTCCCGGAATGTATCTCCGCTGCCCTCCAAAGGACTCAGAAAAACAAGAATCCCGTTTTTTTCCTGCTGTTCCCAGGTTTCGGGATAATCGATGACAAAATGGTTCGTTGAATCGGTATAGGTTTTCCATTGTACGGAAGTACAAACAAAAAGCAGGAGAAAGAGGGTTGTTTTCATAGGC
>Ga0206962_1309_pt1 | contig 11581 bp, 11 predicted proteins | sample Alteio_BWOrgHeat_27_FD_153241 | JGI IMG/M metagenome (GOLD analysis project Ga0206962, IMG submission 153241) | Enriched cells from forest soil in Barre Woods Harvard Forest LTER site, Petersham, Massachusetts, United States -... | ecosystem: Environmental > Terrestrial > Soil > Temperate forest >...
TTTTCCACCCTTATAATTGATACCAGTATAGTTATCAGTATAAAATAGTTACCGGCCTAGCGGCTTGTTCGCTTCGCTTCGCTCTCTGAGGGCCCTTATCACAAAATGAATTCACAATATGAAGTCCATCATAATCAGGACGATATGAGTTAACACTTTTGTTTAACAGTTTAACAAAAGTGTTTAACAATATATGATCCATATGATTTATACCGTATTGTGAAGCCATTTTGTGATAAGGGCCCGGTCCATTATACACAAAAAATCGGGAATTTTATTTTCAAATGGGTATTGAATGACAAAATAAGTATTATAATGCATTCAAACGATTAATAAATTGATCTTTATCAGTAATTGAATTTCTTTGACCGCCAGTTAGCTTAATTCCATACATTCCTGTTAAATCCTTATTCATAATATGGTCAATTATTTCAGGGTTATTCCATTTATATTTATCTTGTAATTTAAACATGCTCTCTGTTGCATTTTTAATATTAATATTATACTGCTTACCTATATGAAATAGATAATGTATCAAAGCATGTTGCATTAAGTACGTCGAATTATCATAGCCTATTGTGTTCTTCAGTTCGACACCACTTGGCTCTAATATTTCTTTCTTGAACTTCAAGAAGCCCATAGTAAAGGCTTTATCAAACTGGTCATATAAATCTGTAATATACCTACTGTTTTTTTGGGAGCCATGATGAACCAATTTTCTAAATAAGGGATATCTGGATTCATTGTTTTTTCTTTATACTCATAAACTAATACGTCATACTTATTTTTATGCATTTCATCATAATATCTATTGATAAAGGATCCATCTATAATTATTGTTGAGGTATCCATCCATAATCCTCCATTATTCTTGAGCAAATCTAACCGTAAGAAATCTGAAAATCTTGTTGCATCTAAGTTCTGATACTTATTCATGAATTCTTTACTGACGTAATTAGCAACATTATTTTTATTTAAGATTATGATTTGCCAACCTTTTAATTTCCTTCGCCAAGTATCTATGTGAGCTGACACTACAGGATTATTATCAAGATTGTCCCAGTATCCATAAATTGTTTTTGGCAAAATATAATCATTTTCAGAGAAATATTCAGAATAAGATACAATATTAATTACTAATAATACTATTAATAACAAAACAATAATTATTAGGACAATGATCATCTATTATATATTTCTGATAGAATAAAAATATATAATTATTGTTTTTACTGATATCCAGCCTTTAAATCCAAATACCTTTGTTTATATTTATGAAAGAGTTGCTGATAATTATGAGTGTTACCACCTTTCAAAATACCCAGTCTCAAATTATTGCGGACTTGCATTAATAGTTTACCCAATCGATTTTCTCCTGTTCCATCACCTCCAGAACCCCATGTTTTATCATTCTTAGTATGTTCTACCAAAGTTTTTGTATCAGTACTTAATAATAAATCTTTTAGATCTTTATGTTGTGTAAATTTTGCTTCGACTGCTTGTAACATAATCTTATCTTTATAACCTGTGTGCCAATCCGGTCTAATTAACTGACTATTCTTTTGTGCAATATCAAATGCTTCTCTAGGCCTAGCCGTTAGCCTAATCTGTTCAGCAATGTTTGGGTAAGCCGGTAAAAATTTCTGTGATTGAAAGTAATGTTCTGTTGTCGGATAATCTTTACCATCAATCTTAATTGTTCTCATATAAAAGTTTGTGAATTCATAATATGGTTCATTTGCTTCATAAAAACAGATTGTAGTATTTGGGTTAAATAATGGTTGACCTGTTAACAAATTATTACAGTTTGTAGTTGTTATTTGTTGTTTTTGTTGTTGTGACATACATGGTATTTTCTGGCATGATTGACCATGAGATTGGCCACCAGTGTCCCGGCATGTTCTACAGCAAAAATCAAAGCCTGGATACTTGGTATATGTATTGCATTTGGAACAGCAATTGGCTACTTGTGGTTGTTGTTTCTGTTTCTCTACAGTAAAACATGGTATTCGTTGACAGGATTGACCATGAGATTGACCTCCAGTATCACGACATGTTCTACAACAAAAATCAGCACCTGGGTACTTTTTATATGTATCACATTTGGGACAACATTGTGATACTGATATTATGGCAGTAGAACAAGGTATTTGTTGACATGATTGGCCATGTGACTTCCCTCCTGTATCGCGGCAAGTCAAACAACAAAAATCTTTGCCAGGATATTTGATAAATTTATTACATTTACTACAACAAGGATCTACTTGCATCTATATATACTAATCTGAAAATAAAATAAAATAACTGGTTTTCTCTATACATAAACCCTTTGGTAAACAAACAATAAAAATAATAGGATTATTTTTTGTGTTTGCCCTTGCCCTTTTCCCAAAAGAGCCTAGCTCATGAACCACAGAGGCGGCAGTTCGGCCAAGTCACACATCAGCTCAGCCATCTCCAATGGGTCATGATGTGCTACTGGGACTGACGATGGCCGCTTCTCCGGACTAGTCAGGTCTGGCAGCTCCAGCTGTGGCCAATCCAACTGGAAATCCAGGTCGGTCAGAGGCAGGTAGACATGCTCCTCATCGGGCTCCAAGACAACCAGGTCCAGTTCCAGAGGCCAGTCTCGGTAGTCGCAGATCCTTGTGCGCACTAGAGGCCTATCACTAAAGTCTTCCTCATCAGTTCGGGATCTTCGGATAGATGCCATTTTTGCGTGATAAGGGTCAAAATGTTTTGGATTTGCCAGTCACTTGCTTTTTCAATTTTTTATCAGATAGAGAATCTTTATTCTTTAAGTGGTTTTTATGGGATCTGTTAAGAGGAATCTTTATGAGATCCATCAAAGAACCTTTATGTTGAGGATCCTTTAAATAGTTTTTATGGGATCCATTAAAGAACCTTTATGATGAATCCTTTAATAGTCTTTATGGGATCCATTAAAGAACCTTTATGATGAATCCTTTAATAGTCTTTATGGGATCCATTAAAGAACCTTTATGATGGATCCTTTAATAGTCTTTATGGGATCCATCAAAAAACCTTTATGTTGAGGGATCTTTTAAGTAGTTTTTATGAGATCCATTAAAGAACCTTTATGAGGGATTCTTTAAGTAGTTTTTATGAGATCCATCAAAGAACCTTTATGATGGATCCTTTAAGTAGTTTTTGTGGATTTCGTCAAGGAACCGTTATGAGATCCTTTAAGTAGTCTTTATGAGATCCGCCAAGAAAGCCTTTATAAACGTCAATGTATGGTTCATCAAAATGGTTTAACATTATGATATTCAGAAAAATGAATGTATATTGATGAACAATTTTGATAAACCAATACATGGCGGCCGAAAATTACATAAAATATGGTGTTTTCAACAAAAACGATATAACTATACCATTTTTGTATTACTTTAAAACATACTGGTTATCATACAGACATCATAAACATCAATAAAATAGGACAATGATACCCCTCCCTATTAAGCAAACCACCAACCGTTTGACTTTTCAAGTAAGTTCTACCATTATTTAACTTCAATACAATAAGTATCATATGTAATAAATATTCTGTTATATTATCTCCGAATAATTGCATCCATTACTTTGTATCGTCAAATTGAATTAAACCCATCATAAGGAACATACTCAGTTAATCTTCCAAATCTATTTTTGCGATTTCAACATAAAGAAATAGGATTACCTAGCTCTTCTTTGTACCGTAAACTTGAGAACAAACTGGTACACATCTGCCAAAGAAATAATGATTTTGTTATCTACAATACCATTATGATGAAGCTTTACGTATAAGTAAATGACTGCCCCAACTTCTTGAATCTTCTTATTGAGTTTAATCAGTTTATCCGTCTTTTCTTCAATTATCTGAAGATCTTTTTCTGTGTAAAATTGTCTAACAGAATTTTGATACCTATCGACCTCATCTTTTAGAGACATTGCATCTCCAATGAAGAGCTTGATATCAGTCAAATCCTTATCCTCCAGACTCTTATTAAGAGCCTGAAGACTATCAAGAAGGTCTCCAACTGTATACCGATTAGTTAGGACCATTATATTATTTATTTACAGGTTTTTCCTATAAAGATTGTCAGCTGTTTATGAATTCAATTTTTCCAATATTTAATAAGGTACCTCATCACCCCTCTGTAAATAATCGTAACGGCATACACATAATCTCCCAAAATCAGAACAATTTGAACATCCACAGCCAACTTTGGTCACATTTTGATTAACAATTTGTGTATAATGGCCCGTTCCTGGACTTTCTTGAGGTTCTGTCGGATATCTATATTTCTTTTTTTCATCAATAAACTGTTGCATAATAGTTGCATCATTACTACTTTTATAAGGACAAGCATAACCGATATTTTCACCTTGATAATCACCATTTTTGAATCGGCTATCATTTGATGAATTGCAAAAATAATTTGAATACTTGTTTAAACAGGAACCGGTCGCCGCCTTACATGAATGACCGGGACCTTGATCACAGGGATAAGATGGATTACCATATGAATCAGGTGTAGGGCCATTATTCGCATATTCAAAGGCGTCTTTGGCCAAATCAGTTGACCAAGTGAGAGGTGATAGACCAACTTGAGATCTAAGCTCATTATGCGCATCTAGCCATTGTTTATCTGACCATACATTTTTTAATGATGGAACTGTTACTAAAGGAGTCATTGCTTCATTTCTCTTCTGGTTACCCATTATTAGGACTACTAATATCAGAATTAGGACAATGAATAAAATACATATGATTATTTTATAAGTAAAGATATTCATTTATAAAATAAGACTATACAATTATAAATTTATAAATTATGTAAATTACAATTATGAATATTATTATAATCATTAAAAATGTAATAATGTCAGGAAGATCATTTAAAAATAATATCCTGTCGGCTTCTCTGAATACATTAAGTATTGGAAATGGTCTTTCTGGCAATTCGGGAAATTTAATATTTGGATGACCTAATTGTTTCATAATTGTAGCTGCAACAAGTTTACCTGAGATGGTTGCCGCTTCCATTGAAAAAATATCGATGGTTTCACTTGTATAAGCGGTCGCTAAAAATGCATTTGGCCCAAGATATATATGTGGTCTTAATCGTTTTGTTGTCGTATTATTTGAAAACTTAGGTTCATCTGTTTGTAAACCATTATTATTAAATTTATAGGTTGATATTGTTATTTCCTTTTTATTTGTCCATTTAGCCGATTTAACAAGCGACACAATATCCATATCCGGATTTTCATTTTGTAAATATTTTATTAAACTTGAATCATTTATAAGTTGTGCAATAATTTCACTTACCGCTTCATCTTCAGTACAATATATTAATGGTTTTTTTATCAAGATACCCGGAACATTCGCTTGACAAGCTGTTATGGACCATTGATTAGTTTTACATGTACTATTAGTTATCCATGATATAGTTTTTGATTCTATAATTAAGGCCCAGGGACTATTTCTTATTAAAAATGAATTATATGGATTACCGTTACGGTTACCAAATGAAATTACCTTATTACCAACAGTTTCAATGTGGAATTGGAATGCAACTTGAATTTGTTTAGCTAAAACGCTTAGCTCTTTGGCTAATGGTACCATAGTTGGTATTAAATTGGCTATTACTTCAATAGGTAAAGCAACAATATATAAATCTGATTTTATTTCTGTTTGATTAGCCATTGCTCCAATAATATTTTTAGTATTTGGTTCAACAGAAATTGATGTAATTGGTGAATTGAAATGAAACCTAATACCTCTTTTCTCCAAATCTTTGGTCCAAGGATCAAACCATACCTTATTTGTTGGATTATCAAGAACATAATCTTCCTTATTACCTTTTCTCAAGGCTTGTTCAAATCCTATCCTCTGTACTGATACGGTTGACCCTTTAAACCGATCCATTCCTAACCATTGAGGTATTTCCGCTGTATCAGTACCAATAAAGGTTCGCCATGGTATATCATCATATGAGTCAAGTCTTTCTTTTGATAAAGCAAATGTTGTTGCAATTTTCCATTTTTGATAAGGAGTTAAAAGAGAAAATGTGGATTTATCAGGAATAAATATATTATGGTATTTAGTTAAATGGCTAAATACACTTTGTCCATCATATGAAGGTATTTCTTTCATCATATCAAATAGATTTTTATAGAAATGAAAGTATACCCGCCAAGATATTTCTGTTGTATCACATTCATTTTTATTAATATCTTCCGATCGAGCTAAACCTCCAGCAATTGAATTTTTCTCATATATATCAATTGATTCAGCATATGGTGTTAAATAATGAGCTACCGTTAAACCACCTATTCCGGCACCAAATATACTGACCTTACCACAAGGTTTAATATTATTCATTTGCTTAACTCTATACACACTCATTTGAAAATAAAAAATCAGTAATTTTAAATGAATTTGTTAGGATCTTCTAATAAGGTACTTCATCACCTAACTGATAATAATCATAACGACATATACATAATCTAGCACCATCGCCACAATTAGCACATCCGCAACCCACCTTTGTCACCTTCCTATTCACTAGCTGTGTATAATGACCTGAATCAGGATTTTCTTTAGGAGTTTGTGGGTAAACATACTTTTTTCTTTCATAGATTAACTCTTGCATAATTGTTGCATCTGAGTACTCAGTTTTAGGACAAGCCCAACTTATATTTTCACCTTGCTGAACCCCTCTGATAAACCGACTAGCATCAGCAGAATGACAAAAATAATTAGGATAATTGTTTAGACAAAAACCAGTTGCAGTCTTACATGAATGACCAGCGCCTTGATCACAAGGATGTGATGGGACTCCGAATTGGTCCGGCGTGGGACCATTATTCGCATAATCTAAAGCATCTTGAGCTAATTGTTTGTCCCAAATGAGATGAGGTAAATTGACAGAGTCTCTGACTTTATTATGAGCATCTAACCATTGTTGTGGTGTCCATATATTTTTATCCTTTGCGGCTTTAGTTAGGGGTGATGATTCAATACTCTTTGGTTTATACCAGTAAACAATAATAACATTTATGACGGCAATTATTAAAAAGATAATTAATAATCCGAATAAAATTGGTTCATCCGATATTTTCATCTATAAAATAGAACTATAAATTTATTTCAGAATGATCATGGTTGGCTTGGTACGGGAATTTTAGTACAATAAAACATTAATTTGAGATCAGTACATGTTCTTGGTACTACGGTAATAAAATAAAAGACAATAAACAAATCAATTCACTGTATGAGTAGGACAAATCAGCTGATCATGACCATATACCTGATTAGTTGCTTCTTTAATTTGTTTTTTGCAATAAGAACATGATATGCAAGAAAGGAAACATGATTTGATAGCCGGAATCGAATGATAAATACCGATTATCATAATAATTACTAAGGTTAAAGATCCAGGTACACCTTGAACCATTAAGAAAATGAACCATTGCTTGATATTTTCTTTAAAAGGACTATTTAGGTTTAACCATTGACTATACGTTGTTGCAATACCTATCATTGAACCTAGACCACCTAAGCCCCATAAGATCAATACAGTTAACCAAAATATGAAGGAACATGTTTCACTATAATATGAAAAAGGAAGAAACCACATTATGATAATTTGGAAAATGCAAGGAATAATTCCACTGATCACACTTATCCAAATTAAGACATCATGATATACTTGACGATTATAATATAGAGCGAAACTACAATTCATCATAAAGAGAGACATTATGAAAGCAGCAGTTAAGCTACTTGAACTGACAATTATCGGGTTATCAAGGTATGCATTCAGACTTGCTCTATCTTCATGATATAAACCGTGTGATTGTAAAAATAATTTGATTTTACTATGTTGTTGATATTCTATTATTTTTTCATCAGTAACATCATTATTCAAATATAGTTTATCAGATTTGATGTTACATGTATTACAAAAACCAGGTATCATTGGTTTAAAAACAACAGTTGAGTACCAAATTATCATGGATGAAATTGACAAGGCTATTATAGCTGGAGAACATGCATCAATGAATACATAACTAATATTGTTAGAATCATTGTTGGATGCATCAGCGAATATACATATGTAGATTATGGCTATGAAGACCCATTGTATAATCGTCATAGAATAGCCAATTGATGCATAGAATATTTTAACAAGTTCTGAGGTCAACTGAGGATGTTGTAGGCCAGATAGATAACGTCCTATATAAGATATGAGGAAAAGTGTAAAGATTAAAGATATTATATACATGATGATTGAAGCTGAACGAATAGCAGTCTGTGAAGTATCAAAACAGTAAACCATGTATAGAGAGCATGATGCGATGCTAAGGAGAACAGTAAGTATATTTAAGATTAATGCTAAATATAAATTCATGTATACATTTCGGATAAAGACACAGAAAACTGAATTATCAAAGCATGATTCTTTCTTGAGCCTTTTTGGTACTAAGGATTCGGATTCATCCATAATTATTGTTTTGTCAGATAATAATGTACTTTATTATAAGGATGACAGGATAATGATAATTCAATTTTTAAGTTATTTTATGATACAGACAAGTGATTTGTTCAAAGGATTCAATTGTTATTTATATAAATTGATAATATCAATAGGCTTGGTACGGGAATTTTAGTACAACAAAACATTAATTTGAGATCAGTACCTGTTCTTGGTACTACGGATGATGTCCTTTGTTACCATTCATGATAATTATGTATGTGGTCTTTATAACATGTCTTACATAATGATTTATATTCATAGCTACAAGAATTAGAAAAGTCAGTACAACCTATTTTATGGTTATCACAATGAGTAAATATTATTTTACATATTTGACATTTACTCTCTTTTCCATTTTTATGTTCATAATATTCATAACAATGTTCACATTTTAGTTTTTCACTACCTTCTAAAAATTGTTGTAAACCATTCATTAATTCACTATTATATTCAGTGAATGGTATTCTACATAATTCTTTAATATTTTCTCTTTCTAACCTATCTGAGCTATATAAATCTTGAGCCAATGACATTATGGCTTCACACTTCTTATCGCATTCTGTTTGATAACAGATAGAACAATGATTATTCACATAGTAACACTTTTGCATATGTGAATCTACTTTACTTTCTGAATTAAGAATTTGATCATAACAAATAGGACATTCCATCATCAATGTTATATATAAATATCTTTTAAATTATATGTATAATACTTTTCATTTTTTTAAAAATTGAAAACTAATTACAAATTTATTATGACAATACTTTATACCAATAGATCGAAATAAATGGAAATAATTGATGATCGGATTCTTGTATTTAGGAATGCATTTACCGATTTAGAACAACAGAAGCTAAATAAAGAATTTAACAATGTGCTAACAAAAACAAAACCTATGAAAGATGGAATCAGTTATGAACAGCATTATTTAGGTGAGCAGAATGTAATAAATTCTCATCTTGTCTTACAAAAATATAAAGATATTCTGACTTGTATTGATGAACCTTTCTATAATTTTAATTTTGATGCAGCATACCTTATTGCTTATAAAAATAGTTATGTAAATAATATTAAAAAATTTAAAGGGAATGAATTGATGCGGTACCATTATGATAGATGGTCCAATTATAATTTAACAGTCAGTATTGGTCATTCGGCCCGATTTATGTATATTGGATCTAGGAATGTTGAAAGGGTTCTTGAGATCCATAGTGGTGATATGGTTATATTTAATGGTTTTAACATTTTACATACAGTTAAAACCATTCAGAAGAGAAGAGATAAGTGTCCTAAATGGTTTACTTCATTAAATAAAAAAGATGTATATAGATTCAATCTCCAGTTTAGAAAAAGGAATGTTGAACCTGTAAGAGTTTCTAATGTAATACAATCATCAGCTAATCCGTTGTTAAATAGATCTGTGTCATCTACAATTGAAAAAAGAAAGAGATTACATAATATGAAATTAAGAAATGTTATGAAGAAGAGATAATCATTTTATTTATCTATAGGATTCATCTGGACAGGTTGCTTAAATGATTCACTTGATAGCTAATCGATTATTATACTTTTCTATCCTTATAATCGTAACCAGTATAATTAATAGATTTATGGCAACTATAATGATTATCGGCCCCCCTTCAAACAAAATGGATCAGCAATATGGCATCAATCATAATAATACCGATATTGAAAATACTTTTGTTTACCAGGTTATCAAAAGTGTTTAACAATATTGGTATCATTATGATGGACTCCGTATTGTTGATCCATTTTGTGATAAGGGCCCCGGTTCTATAAGCATAATGGTACAATCATAAGGATGGGAAAAGTATAACAGCCGACAATCTTATTAATGGATCATCGGTTGTTATACTTTTCCCATCCTTATAATTGCAATCAGTATAATTTTCTTTTATGATTAAAGTATTAATCATAATTATAATGATTACCGGGGCCCTTCAAACAAAACTAATTCGCAATATAGCATCCATCATAATAATACTGATATTGAAAACCCTTTTGTTTACCAGGTTAGCAAAAATGTGTAACAATATCGGTATCATTATGATATAATCCGTATTGCTGATCCATTTTGTGATAAGGGCCCCGGTTCTATATAAATATAAGTATAATGGTACAATCATAATGATGTGAAAAGTATAACAGTCGACAATTTTATTAATGGTTCGTTGGCTGTTATACTTTCCACTCTTATAATTGCAACCAGTATAATTTTCTTTTATGATTAAAGTATTAATAACAATTATAATGATTACCGGGCCCCTTCAAACAAAATGGATCAGCAATATGGAATTAATCATAATGATACCAATATTGTTAAACACTTTTGTTTACTGGGTTAGCAAAAGTGTTTACCAATATCAGTATCATTATGATATAATCCGTATTGCTGATCCATTTTGTGTTAAGGGCCCCGGTTCTATAAGTATAATCATAATGGTACAATTGATAGGTTTATGAATCAACATATATCTTTATAGACCACTTCCAAATGTGAAGGAAATACTATTTTTGAAAGTAAAGCCGTTTTAGGTATTTCTAAATATTCTAATGATTCGGGTAAAACGTCTGGTCCTATTGACTGATTAAAATTATTACCTAAAACCAAATACCTTAATGATTCTGGTAAAACATTTGGTTCAATTGGCTGATTAAAGCTGTTACCAAATGTCAAATGTGTTAGGATTCCGGCAAAACATTTGGACCGATAAACTGATTGAAGATACCACGGAAAGTCAAATACTTTAATGATTCTGGTAAAACATTAGGATCTATCTTCTGATTATAATTATGCCCAAAAGTAAGGTGTGTCAATGAATTTGGTAAAACATTTGGCTCAATCTTCTGATCGAAATCATAACCGAAAGTCAGATGTGTCAGTGATTTAGGTAGAACATTTAGACCAATTACTTGATTAAATCGGCTTTTAGAAAAGAGATGAACCATTGCTTTAGATCCAAAAGATAGATGAGTTAATGAATCGGGTAAAACATATGGCTTTATC